>Ga0268254_10000960_pt1 | contig 12396 bp, 12 predicted proteins | sample AgamicOrSfrz_FD_200251 | JGI IMG/M metagenome (GOLD analysis project Ga0268254, IMG submission 200251) | Agave microbial communities from Guanajuato, Mexico - Or.Sf.rz (v2) (version 3) | ecosystem: Host-associated > Plants > Phyllosphere > Phylloplane/Leaf | place: Guanajuato, Mexico...
GTACGTTGCGACAGACGAATATAGCGGATTTTATTGTGGGAATTGCGGAATTCGAAACGAATTTCCAGATTCGGTCATTGAATATATTAAAGAACTTTAAAAAAAGCTGGGACAAGAAAATCCGAACGCGTTTGATTCTCTATCAAGAATCAAACGCGTTCGGATTTTTTTATTGGTAGGCTGTATGTAGGTGCTTCTAGCTGTTGATTGGAAGGTAAGGTGAAGACTTCTGCGGGGAAAAGGGGAAGAGGTGAGATCCTGCAGGAGCAGAAGCGGCGAGGAGGCTCATCGGCCGCCCGCGGAAAGCGACGTCTTGCACCGAAATCAACAGGGGTGAAACAAGCGATCCATATTAGACCATTTATATCATCTTCACCAAGAACAAGATGTGTGTTATAGGATAGTTGATTATCATCTCCCAAAATTGTGCCAAAACCTGAATTACTGCTGCTGATCGTAGTTTCCCAATTTTGTTGCACATTCTTCCCTATAAAAACTCCTGCATTGTTTTTAACCGCATTTACGGTGAGATCATCAAAAACGATCTGAGGAGAACGAAGATGTATTTTCATAATTCCTCCCGATACATATGAGACATTAATAGAAGTCATCTAATACACTATTATATGTTGTAGATGGGCTAAAAGTGTTAAATCAAATAAGGGGTCAAACTCTATGGATGAAAAGGTGCTGAATATACTCCAAAACATTGAAAAAAGGCTTACAGATTTAGAAAAAAACATGAATGAACTTTCAAAAAAAACGGTTCATTCTTTTCATTTAGATATAGAGAATGTTCAAACACTAAACTTGGACGAACTGTCTTATTATTTAGAGCATATTGATGTAAAGGAACTTAGTGGAACTTTGAATATTGGTAATACTTTTCCTTCGCAAACGAATCAATATCAAGTGCCGGGAAAGAAAGGTAAAAAAACAACAAATGAATCTGATGTCAATCGAAAATCGGGTAGTCAGAATAATAAAGAAAAGGGTCCTTCTGAAATATCAGTTAAAATTAATGAAAGAAGTGTCCCTTATACACTAACCCATACGGAAGAAATGAGGGAGCCTGATCAAGCTCTAGAGTCAACTTTTAGCATAGGTGACATCCACATTGGCACAATTGAAGATGCTTCAGCTGTGAATTTTGGCAATAACTTTCCGACAAACTTCAGAAGTCATAAAAAAGTGAGTCAAGGATTTGGCAATATTTTAGGCAATCAAAATGACATTCATGACATCTTATCCTCTTTGGAAGAAAAAGATATATCAGAAGTGTACAATGAAAATCAAGGCGGTAAGCCGCCTGAGTGGCTGGACACAATGATAGAAGAACAAAAGAAGGAAATGGTGGATAAAACAAAATTAAATAAAGATGAAAAGGGGGAATGAGCAATAGTATGTGAATGTTGGATCTCAAAAGCAGTGTTGTTGATGTTGAATTTCCGAAAGAAAGCTTTAATTGCGGAATAAAGAAGAATTAGTAATAGAAAACCTGCTTCTCTAAACGAGCAGCAGGTTTTCTATTTTATTTCTCATTTGCTGCAGTTTTAACATAAAAAAGAGCATGCGTAATTTAATTGAACACTGGGATAGATCGGTTCTTTCATTCCCACAGATATGGAGTCTCTTGGTAAACATAATAGTTCAACCAATTCATAAACAGCAGGTTGGCATGAGAACGCCATGTTTTTAAAGGGTTTTTGTCAGGATCATTGTTTGGGAAATAGTGTTCCGGAAGCTTTGGTTCTAGCCCTTTTTCTGTATCTCGAAGAAATTCTTCCTGCAGTGTTTGAACGTCGTATTCTGGGTGACCTGTAACGAAAACAAACTTTTCGTCTTTAGACATCGCCATATACACACCAGCTTCTTCAGAGTAGGAAAGAAGCTCAAGGTCAGGATGGTTTTTTACTTCATTCATGTCGACGTCGGTGTGACGAGAATGAGGAGAATAAAAGACATCATCAAATCCTCGCAGCAGCTTAATCGGTTCTTCACTCGATACAACATGTGTAAATACACCCGTGCATTTATCAGAAAGAGGTCGCTTGTCAATGCCAAAGTGATGATAAAGTCCGGCTTGAGCTCCCCAACAGATATGAAGGGTAGAAGTCACATTTGTTTTACACCAATCCATAATTTCTTGAAGTTCTTTCCAGTAGTTTACTTCTTCAAATGGTATATGTTCTACAGGTGCTCCTGTAATAATCATTCCGTCATATTTTCGTTCTTTAATTTGTTCAAACGTTTTATAAAACTGATCTAGGTGATTTTTACTCGTTGTTTTTGCTTTATGGCTTGCTGTGTAAAGAAGTGTAATATGCACTTGCAGCGGTGAGTTCCCGAGTAAACGTAATAATTGCGTTTCAGCTTTTTCTTTTTCCGGCATTAAGTTTAGGATAACAATATTAAGCGGGCGAATTTCTTGGTTAACCGCGCGCACGTCGTCCATAATGAAAATTCTCTCTTTTTCTAAAATTTCTTTTGCCGGAAGATCACGTGGAATATTAATAGGCAATAAAATTCCTCCTATTCGATTTCGAAGTAATGACGCGTATAAATGTTCTTTCTCACGTGAAGATGAGGTTCAACATTTATGTACAATATACTATTATAGGAATATACAGAATATTAAGCAATTGAATTTTGAAAAAAAAGAGCATTAATATGCGTAATGGCTAAAATGAAATGGTACAATAAGGTTAAACTGGAGCGTTGCTATGCTTTTTTAGCTTGACTGAAACTCAGTAAAATTTATAGCACAGTTGTTCCTGTATTCATTAAACTTCATATCTCCCCCGGAAAATGGATTTTATCCTTTTTTGATGAAGTGTTTAAAAAGAATTCTCAGCAGAAAAGGGGTTTTTATATGACAACTAAGAAGCAAATAAAAAGTGATTTGCAAATTGCACAAGAGGCAACGATTAAACCGATTAAAGAGATTGCCGAGCACCTGGATATTTTAGAGGCCGAGCTAGAGCCGTACGGACACTATAAAGCCAAGCTTTCTTTGTCCGTTATGGAACGTTTACACACAAAACAAGATGGAAAAGTGATTTTAGTTACAGCTATTAATCCAACTCCAGCGGGAGAAGGGAAGTCGACAGTGACGGTTGGCTTAGCTCAGGCATTACATAGATTAGGTAAAAAAGCGATTGTCGCCATGCGTGAACCATCTCTTGGTCCGGTAATGGGAATTAAAGGAGGTGCCGCTGGCGGCGGTTATGCTCAAGTGCTTCCAATGGAGGATATTAACTTACACTTTACTGGAGACCTGCATGCCATCACAACAGCTAACAACGCGCTGGCAGCTATTTTAGATAACCATATACATCAAGGAAATGAATTGCGTATTGATACACGTAAAATCACGTGGAAACGAGTGGTAGATTTAAACGACCGCGCGCTGCGTCAGGTCGTCATTGGATTAGGTGGTCCGATGCAGGGTGTTCCTCGAGAAGATGGATTTGATATTACGGTGGCATCAGAAATTATGGCTATTTTCTGCTTAGCGTCAGATTTACAAGACTTGAAGCGTCGCTTAGCGTCTATTGTGGTAGCTTATAACATGGACAATGAGCCTGTAACGGTTGCAGACTTAGGTGCACAAGGAGCGCTTACTCTTCTTTTAAAAGATGCAATTAAACCCAACCTTGTACAGACGTTGGAACATACCCCAGCCCTCATTCACGGAGGTCCTTTTGCTAATATTGCCCACGGCTGCAATAGCGTCATTGCCACAAAAATGGCTGCAAAACTAGGCGACTATGTAGTAACAGAAGCGGGATTCGGGGCAGATTTAGGTGCAGAAAAATTCCTGAATATTAAAGCTCGTATGGCAGATATTAAACCTGAAACGGTGGTAATCGTTGCGACAATTCGCGCTTTGAAAATGCATGGGGGCGTTCCTAAAAAGCGTTTAAATGAAGAAAACATTGAGGCTTTAGAAGCGGGAATTGAAAATCTGGAAAAACATATTGAAACGATTCAGGCATTCGGCGTTCCTTACGTTGTAGCCGTGAACCGGTTTGTGACGGACTCAAAAGGTGAAGTAGAAGCGCTTATGAATTGGTGTGATTCAAAGAATGTTCCCGTTGCTTTAACAGAAGTATGGGAAAAAGGTGGAGAAGGCGGCGTCATGCTTGCTGAAAAAATTCTTGAAGTCATGAACGAGACAGAAAGTCAGTTTTCTCCTCTTTACGATGTGTCAGCTTCGATTCCAGAAAAAGTAGAAGCTATTGCTAAAACCGTATACGGAGCACAAGGCGTAGATTTTGCTCCAAAAGCGTTAAAGCAAATACAGCAATTTGAAGCAAACGGTTGGGATCATCTGCCGATCTGTATGGCCAAAACGCAGTATTCGTTAAGTGATGATCAGACGAAGCTTGGGCGACCAACTGATTTTAAGATTACGGTAAGGGAATTCCGTCCTTCACTCGGAGCTGGGTTTCTCGTGGCGCTAACAGGTTCAATTATGACAATGCCTGGACTTCCAAAAAAACCTGCTGCGCTCAATATGGATATTGACGAGAATGGACATGCACTAGGGATTTTTTAAGAGAAGAGGCTAGGGTAAGAGTATTTTAGTTGAAGGAAAATCCGAACGATGAAGCAAGATTCTTGATGAAGAATCAAACTCGTTCGGATTTTTTCATAGTTATGGTAAAAATAAGTTTCATGGGTGTAGTGGCTTCTAGATGTAGATTGGGTGGACTTAGTTGTGTCTCAATCTCATTCTTGCAATATAAAATAACAGGTATGTTATGAATTAATTTGGCAAGAAAGAAGAAGAGCTGACTGTTCGCATTTTATAAAAAAGGAAGTAGTTGAAATGTTTGATCCAATTGTATTTGATAATTTAAAAGTGGTTGTAGAAGGAGAGATCTATGATCTTGACTTATCTGGGCAAGTATCTGTTACGAATCGCGAAGATTTTGTAGACTTAGCTCAATTTACTCGAACGTACCGCATTTCTTTTCAACCGCATTTTTGCTGTACCGCGTCCCTAACTTTATCAACCGACTTAGACAACATTCATGCGGAATTAACGCCTTCCCGTGTAGAAAAACCAGGGTGTACAGTTTATATTCATTTTCAGCTAAAAAAACAAAAACCGTTTGAAGAAGCTGAGTTTCGAAATATACAGGAAATGTGTGAGAGGATCTGGGGAACAACAAGAGTTGTGAAGCAGCGTATTACTCATGAAGTTGGAGGAAGCGAATATGAAAACAATATTGCGGTAACCTTTAACCGATTTATTTACGAAGATCAAGTAGGAGATTTAATCGAGATGATTGATTATATGCTGCAAACGACTGATCAGCTAAAGGTTCTTTACGACAAATCATAAGAGCGTTTCAGTTGTACTTCAGAAATGAAGTGAATTACAATGGGGAAAAGGAGGCGTTTTGATGAGCGTGTATGAATACTCTGCAAAAACAATTAAAGACGAAGACGTATCGCTATCTAACTATCAAGGTGACGTACTGTTGATTGTGAATACAGCTAGCAAATGCGGCTTCACCCCTCAATATAAAGATTTGCAGGCGCTGTACGAAGAAGAAAAAGAAAATGGCCTAACGGTTCTAGGTTTTCCTTGCAATCAGTTCGGTGGTCAAGAGCCAGGAAGTTCAAACGATATTGAACAATTTTGTGAGTTAAACTATGGCGTTTCGTTTCCGATGTTTGCAAAAGTAGATGTAAAAGGGGAGCACGCACACCCGTTATTTACATACTTAGCAGAACAAGCACCGGGCCTGCTAGGTTCCAAAGGGATAAAATGGAATTTTACAAAGTTTTTAGTGAATCGTCAAGGTGAAGTCGTGAAGCGATACGCACCTCAAACTGCACCAAAAGATATTCAAAAAGATATAAAAGAATTGCTGTAAAAGCAGGTGGATTTCCATCTGTTTTTTATTTTTCAGCAAGGATTTTCAGAGGGTGCTTAGCTGTCAGTGAGACGAGCGCCTTACTTTGTGCTAAAATAATGGTGGATATAATTGAGGTGAGCAAATGAATAAAATAGCGGAAACGGAAAAGTGGGTTCAAGCAAAGCTTGCGCACGACACGACGAGTCATGACTGGCAGCATATCGATCGCGTGCGTCGAAATGCAGTGCTTTTATATAAAAAAGAAGGCGGCAATCGGGAAGTTATCGAACTAGCCGCACTTTTACACGATGTTGTAGATGATAAGCTAGTGGAAGATGTTGAAAAGGCGTACGAAGAAGTGTGGGAGTGGCTGAAGAGTCATCAGGTAGAAGAAGAGAACTGCAAGCATATCGTTCACATTTTACAAACGATGTCATTTAAAGGCGGAAACCGTCCGGCTATGGCTACGCTTGAAGGTCAAATTGTTCAAGATGCAGATCGTTTAGATGCGGTCGGTGCAATTGGTATCGCACGTACGTTTATGTATGCAGGTGCTAAAGGCACGGCTTTGTATGATGAAAACATTGCTGTACGAAGTGAGATGACGGAAGAAGAATACAGACACGGGAAATCAACGGCTATTGCACATTTTTATGAAAAGTTATTAAAGCTCACTGCGTTAATGAATACTCAAACAGCACGGTCTCTAGCGCAAGAGCGACATACATATATGAAAGAATTTTTAGTTCAATTTAAGAAAGAGTGGAATTATCATTATGAAAATGCTGACTGTTGAAAACTTAACAAAAACATATGGAGAAAAAGAGCTGTTTCATCAGCTAACATTTACAATCACGGAAAATGAGCGAATCGGCTTAATCGGTGTAAACGGAACAGGAAAATCGACGCTTCTTAAAATTATCGCAGGTCTAGAGCTCGGAGACGAAGGAGATATTGTTCATGCTAAAGACTACAGCGTGACCTATTTACCTCAGCATCCTGATTTTGATGAAGACTTAACGGTTTTGGAGCAAGTTTTCAGCGGAGATACGCCTCTTCTTAACTTACTAAAAAACTATGAGCTAGCTCTGTATGCGTTGGAGCAAGATTCTGCAAACGAGAAAAACCAGCAAACATTGTACGATTTACAGCAGAAAATGGATGCGATGAACGCGTGGGAAGCCAATTCTAACGCACAGTCGATCTTAACGAAGCTGGGAATTTCAAATATGAGTGCAAAAATCGGTGAGCTTTCAGGTGGACAGAAAAAGCGCGTGTCAATTGCGCAAAGCCTAATTCAAACACCTGATTTATTAATTTTAGATGAGCCGACTAACCACTTGGATTATGAGACGGTTAAATGGCTCGAAGAATATTTATCCAAATATCAAGGAGCCGTATTGCTTGTTACTCATGATCGCTATTTCTTGGATGCTGTTACAAACCGAATTTTTGAGTTAGACGGTGGGAATTTATATAGCTATAAAGGAAACTATGCTGCTTTTCTAGAAGGAAAAGCGATTCGAGAAGAGCAGGAAAAGGCAACTCAAGCAAAATTAAGCAACTTATATCGCAATGAATTGGCTTGGATTCGCCGAGGAGCAAAAGCGCGTACGACTAAGCAAAAAGCGCGTATTCAACGATTTGATGAATTAGAGGGGAAGCTCGATTCTTCTGAAAAAGAATCACTGGATTTAAGTTTAGCAGGCAGCCGCCTTGGGAAAAAAGTGTTTGAATTAAAAGATGTGTCTAAGACGTATGAAAATAAAATCATTCTTTCAGACTTTACGCACATTGTGAAAAAACAAGACCGGATTGGAATTGTCGGAAAAAATGGAAGCGGAAAGTCTACACTTTTGAATATGATTGCAGGGCGAATTGAGCCGGATAGCGGTGAAATTGACAGAGGACAAACGGTTAAAGTTGCTTACTATACCCAAGAAAGCGACGATATGGACTTAAATCAACGCATGCTTGATTATATTAAAGAATCGGCAGAAGTTGTGCATACGACGGACGGAAAAATGATCTCTGCGTCGCAAATGCTCGAGAGATTTCTATTTCCTTCACATACGCACGGAACACCAATTCAAAAGTTGTCCGGAGGAGAGCGCCGTCGTTTATACTTATTGAAATTATTAATGACATCGCCAAATGTTTTGCTTCTAGATGAGCCGACTAATGATTTGGATACTCAAACGCTAACGGTGCTTGAAGACTACCTCGAAGAATTTCCAGGTGTCGTTATCACCGTATCACATGATCGCTATTTCTTGGATAAAGTAGCAGATTACTTACTAGTTTTTGAAGGAGAAGGAAACATTTCGATTTATTTTGGCGCTTATACGGATCAATTGGAAGAAGCGATGAAGAAGAAGCAGGCAATGGTTCAGCAGGCTAAAGTGAAAGAAGAAAAGCCAAAACAGCCGGAGAAAACGAAAAAGCGTCGCTTAACGTATAAAGAACAAAAAGAATGGGAAGAAATCGAAGATAATATTGCAGCAAAAGAAGAAGAAATTGAACGCTTAACAAGTGAAATTGAACAGGTGGGCAGCGATTATACAAAAGCGCATAACCTATCGTTAGAACAAGAGAAAGCAAATGAAGAATTAAGTGCACTGCTTGATCGCTGGGCAGAGCTTTCAGAGCTGATTGAAGAAATTGAAAACGCGTAAACAAGTCGTTAGACTGAGTATAAGGCACATGCTACAATTTTAATGAGAGGAGCACGATACGATATGAACATTAAATCAATTGAGCCAACGCCAAGTCCGAATACAATGAAAATTAATTTAGACGAAGTGTTATCAGGCGGAAAAAGCAATAACTATACGGAAAAGAATGCTGAAGCGGCCCCGGAAGTTGTTCAAGATATTTTAAAAGTAGAAGGGGTAAAAGGAGTCTACCACGTAGCGGACTTCTTAGCAGTAGAACGAAATGCCAAATATGATTGGAAGCAAATTTTGCCGCAAGTTCGTGCAGCGTTTGGTGAAGATTTGCAAGATAACAGTGAACAACACAAAATGAATGAGCATTTTGGTGAAGTCAATGTGTCCGTTCAAATGTTCAAAAATGTACCGATGCAAGTCAAATTAACGGACGGAAATGAAGAAAAGCGCTTTGGCCTGCCCGAACGATTCGCAAAAGCGGTAGCAGAGCTTCAAAGCTTTTCAGATAATGTAGTGTTAGAACGGAAATGGAAAGAACAAGGCGTTCGTTACGGAGAGTTAGCGGCTATCGGAGACGAAGTAGTCGAAGAATTAGCAGCAGCATATCCTCAAGAAAGATTAACTCGCCTTGTAGCCAATGCACAAGAAGAAAAAGAAGGCGGAAAAGTTGTACAGCCGCGTAAAACCTATAAAGTTACAGAAGAGATGCTAGAAGACAAAGATTGGTCAGTGCGCTATGCCCATTTAGAACAAATGGATCCAACAGAAGCCGATTTAGACGTTTTAAATAAAGCGCTTGATGATGAAAAAGCATCTATTCGCCGCTTAGCTACCGTCTATTTAGGAATGATTGAATCAAAAACAGTACTACCTTATTTATACAAAGCATTAAAAGATAAATCAGTCACTGTGCGCCGTACTGCTGGAGACTGCATGTCAGATTTAGGCTTTGAAGAAGGTATTCCGGCAATGTGTGAAGCTCTTAGTGATAAAAACAAGCTTGTGCGCTGGCGTGCAGCTATGTATTTATACGAGGTAGGGGACGAGACGGCTCTTCCTGCATTAAAAGCAGCAGAGAATGATAAAGAATTTGAGGTAGACTTACAAATCAAGCTAGCGATCGAACGTATCGAAGGGGGAGAAGAAGCAAAAGGTTCTGTTTGGAAACAAATGACAGAAAGCAGAAAAGCATAAAAAAGATCATTCACTTGAATGATCTTTTTTTATGACTGCTTTGCAGCAGCAGTTGGAAACTGCATAGGCTGCATGGTGTTATCAATTTTAATAGGCTGATAGCCGGACTGTTTTAAGTAAGTCAAAATAGTCGGCAGAGACTGTGCAGTAAAGGATTTATCATGAAATAAAATGACGGGTGTTCTTCCATTGGAGTTAACCCCTTGAATATGAGGTTCAAGGCCTTGAATAATTCTAGGTGCAGAACGAAGTGCCCAGTCTTCACTGTCTACATTCCAGTCCCATAATTTAAAGTGGCTTAGCAACTCTGTACGGTGTGGCTCTTTTAAATAAGGAACGCTGCCGTAAGGAACGCGGATTAACTTACTGTCAACACCGGTTACTTTCTTAACTGTTGCTTGACACTCCTGCATTTCTTTTAGCGCAGCGCCGTCTTCACTATACATGACATGAATATCATGGGAGACGCCGTGACAGCCGATGGCATGACCTTCTTGTGCTACTTTTTTAGCAATTTCAGGGTGAGCGTCAATTTGATGCTTTAACATAAAGAAAGTTGCTTTTACGTTATATTGACGCAAAGCATCTAAAATATGAAGAGTATCAGGTGTTGGACCATCGTCAAACGTAAGATAAACAGGCTGTGTAAGAGCTTGATTTTGATCGTTCACCGTATTTCCTACATACATATTATGGTGAAGTGTATTAAGCAGCTTCTCAGGCTGTGCTGAAGATGCAGCTTCTTTCAGCGGCAATGCAGTAGATGCTAAGACTTGCTGAGATGAAGCGGATTCACTTTCTTTGGCTTCTGTAATAAAAAACAAAGAAGCGACAATCACTAACACTAAAGACAGAAATGCATAAAATCGTTTGTTTGGCTTAAATCGTTGGTTCGGTTTAAATCGCTGGTTCAATTTGAAAATCCTTTCTACTAAACTACTATTTACTACTATAGTACAAAAAATGGAATATTAATAGTAAAAATCGACATTTTTATGGAAAAAACTTAGATGATATGACCCGGTTTTGATCTTTTTTTGTCAAATGAAAAAGGAGAACGGGACAACGATGAGGATTTGAAGAGTGAGTAGCTAGATTTTTCCTGGTTTTTATAGTATGCTTTTAGCGTGAATGATTGTTAGGAGGAATGTTAATATGTCAATGGCATATGAAGAATATATGCGTCAGTTAGTTAAACCAATGCGTCAAGAATTAACTCAAGCTGGTTATGAAGAATTAACAACAGAGGAAGCCGTAGTTGATTTTATGGAAAACGTAGAAGGAACAACTTTTGTTGTCGTTAATTCAGTTTGTGGATGCGCTGCTGGTTTAGCACGTCCTGCAGCAACGCAAGCGTACTTACAGTCTGAGCAAAAACCAGATCAAGTGGTAACTGTTTTTGCCGGTCAAGATAAGGAAGCAACAGCTAAAATGCGTGAATATTTTGGGGACATTGAGCCTTCATCACCGTCTATGGCGCTTTTAAAAGGAAAAGAAGTCGTTCATTTTATTCCTCGACATGAAATTGAAGGTCAGCCGTTAGAAGTTATTTTTGAAAACATTTTAAATGGCTTTAAGCAGCACTGTTCATAAAATGTCCTGCTTTTGTCACATCTAGTATATAGATTTTTAGAGAAAAATCGCATATACTTTATAAGAAAAAGGATGTCTATCGGCATCCTTTTTCTTTATGTAAATAGCCAAACAGTGTAGGGGGAGTTATGAAAGTGATTGTTACGACTGCTGGTCGAACAAATGAACAGATGATTGTAAAAGCCAAACAAGTAGCCGCTGATTTAAGTATACCTTTTGTAGTAAGAGAGAAGAAATCCGTTGCAGATCTTCAGAATCTTCAAGCTGCAGATGTGCTGGTTGTCGGTAAGAATAGAGTAGAGTTGCACGTTCAAAACGAAGAGGAACCTATTTTTTTTCATCCAAATTCCGCTATGTTTAGAGTGAAGAGATGGCTGCGCGGAGAACGTGATCCGTTTATTGAAGCTGCTGGTTTAGAAAAAGGAATGAGCGTGCTTGACTGTACACTTGGTCTTGCATCGGATAGTATGATGGCGAGCGCAGCGGTAGGGAAAAGCGGGAAAGTTGTCGGACTAGAAGGCAACCGCTATGTAGCTTATTTAGTCAAACAAGGACTTTTAAATTGGGAAAGTGACGTACAAGAGTTGAACGATGCAATGAAGCGTATAAACGTGGTTCATCAAAATTTCGAATCGTTTTTGGCGTGTTGTGAAGATAATTCTTTTGATGTTGTCTACTTTGATCCTATGTTTCAAGAGCAAATTGAGGAATCGAATGGAATTAACGGTATTAAAGCAATAGCACTGTATACCACGCTGACGCCCATGGCTATACAAGAAGCAAAAAGAGTAGCCAAACAAAAGGTCGTGCTAAAAGATCATTGGAAAAGCAGTCGTTTTGAAGAACATGGATTTACCGTGCAAAAACGAAAAACATCAAAATTTCATTACGGGACAATTGATATACAATAATAAACAAAAAAGCAAAATGAATCCTGATAATTGAAAAGACTTCCAAAACCTTTTAGGAATTAAAAAGTTTTGGAAGTTTTTTTTATGAATTTCATCTAAAGTTCATAAAAGTATGATATATTTTTGAACATAAAAATACTTTTGTGTTTAAGCATC
>Ga0268254_10000965_pt1 | contig 12341 bp, 9 predicted proteins | sample AgamicOrSfrz_FD_200251 | JGI IMG/M metagenome (GOLD analysis project Ga0268254, IMG submission 200251) | Agave microbial communities from Guanajuato, Mexico - Or.Sf.rz (v2) (version 3) | ecosystem: Host-associated > Plants > Phyllosphere > Phylloplane/Leaf | place: Guanajuato, Mexico | collected...
TGTTGAGTCGGCGTTGCGTTTCAAGGCGCTCCCTGCCTGCGATGCAAGCGTTCGCACGCCGGCGAGAGCAGCAGAATAGCGATTGTCAGCGATCCTGCGCCAGCCGTCGACCGTCCGCTTGTGGCCGCACTGCGTCGCGCAACCGAGGACGACGGTCATTCTCGTTTTCAGCAAGGGGCTTGGCGTTCATACATAGCTTGCGAATAGGGAAGCGGTTCGTCGTCGTAGCGGGCGCTATATTTTCCGTAGCCGACGAACTCGTAGTAAATGTTCATCGCCTGAATATGTGACGATGCCCAGAACGTCCATACCCATTCACTGCCTGGCTCGTTAAGCCGCCGAGCGGCGTCTCCGTTCGGCCCATGCGGGATGCATGCAGGAAGATAATTGCCACGCTCGTCCGGGTAATACCAAACTTCATGAAGGTAGCCTAACGCCCTTGTCATCCAATACCGTCCTTCCGGCCATTTCTTTCGGTTCGCGAATTGTTGACGATTTTACGCGAGGCGTCGAGTGGCGGTTCATGGCCGGACCGGGCCGACGCGAACTTCGCAGATCACTGATCGTAGTAGATATGCGAAAGGCATGGACCGACCCACAAGGGACGGTCAGGTTTCTACGAAGCACACATTCAAACGGAAAAGCGAACGCTCATTTGAGTGGCAAGAGCACGATTGACATCGCGCAGCGGCGGGAGCATTTTAGACTGGGAATGTCCCGCCCTTTTGGCTGGTTCAAAGGCAGTGGTCTGGTCTCGATAGTGGGGGCTCAGATGTCAATTCGCGGTTGTAACCTCCCGTCGTGCCACCGAGCCGTGACTATTGCCGTTGCTGCAGCGATTACCGTGGTAATTGGCGGCTGCATTTGCCACAGAGATCCGGGTCGAGGAAACTCTCCTGCTATCTCCGGCGTTGTCAGCGAACAAGGAGTTAACCTCGTACTTGCGAACGTCGCCAGGGCCGCTTTTCCCCCCGGACTCGTTCCAGCGATGACTACAGTGACGCTTAGACGCATTGAAGACGTGGGGATCACGAATCTTTTTTATTCGGCTTCGGCGAGCTTCGGCATTCGCGATTCGGAAGACTTTGCGGTCGGAATCGACATTGCAGCAGCGGCGGTCGCAACAGGTGACATTTCCGCTGAAATCGCCGTATCAGAATCGCTCGCGGCCAAGGCCTCCGAAGGCCGACCCATAGTCGTTGCGGTTCAAGAAATCGATCACTCCGACGATCCTGACAAAGGTGAATCAATTGACACGCTTTACCTTTTGGACGGGACCTACGATCCTCGTACGCGGGTCATCTTGACGAAAATTCCGGGTTTGCTCTTCGGTCCATATGTGGCACAGGAAGGCCACGTCGCGGTTTTGCTACGTGTTGCCGCGCTTCCAGACTACGACGCCGCCGAACCCCCTCCACCATCCGCGTCACATGGCATAGTTATCAGCGGGATCACCTCAGCGAAATCTTCGAGCGCTTCTGATTGCCCAGGAGATGCATCTTTTGCCGCCCCGATCTTGTACGGTTGGCGGCAAGCTGCAGCTGATAACGTCACACAGTTTTACGACTCGTCCGTGGCGGGGATTGTTGGTCCATTCGCTGAACCTCGCCAATGTCGAAACCGAGATCGGAGTCCTCATACGCTTGCAAGCGGGCAGCCCGACATGTCATGCGGCCACGGGGGAATGGATTTTTTCGCGGACGATGGAACTCCTGTATACGCCGTCAGCAACGGATTTATCGAAAGCATTGGCGACCAAAACTGGAGCTGCTGGGATGGGAAAAGAATTGTGCGCCCATACAGATCGGGCGCCGTCGCCAATCCGGAGTATCGGTTGACGCTTGCGGTGACGGATGACAGCGGGCGCATAACTGAGCGCGTCACTTACCGGCACCTGAACTATGATAGCGCGACATTCGCACGAAACGACGACTTCAAGACGTGCTGGATGGACAACGGAAGTCGAACATACAAAGTCCGATCGAATGATCTAATTGCGGTTACGGGTCGTACCGGCGCAATCGGCCCTCATCTTCATCTTGAATGGGTTCCAACGCGCAGAAAGCAAACCGCCGCGGTCGGCCTCAGCAATCCACTTTGCAAGCTGACAAGCCTGTTTCATCCCGGGATGACCGCCCCGGTCCTCGCGACAGGAATTAAAGGCCTGTTCGGTCAATATGCTCCGGGAACGTCCGCGTGGGGCGATAGCGACTCGTCGGGCGTAGACTTCTTGGTCAGACGCAATAAGCCGCCGCTCATCACGCAGGTTTGCTTTAGCAAAGATCCGAAGCGCCCATGCGATCGCGGCGGCAAGGGTTTCTTCCATCGAGCACTCGTAAGCGCTGTCGGCAAAAGTCTTTGGCCAGTGGACTCCGATGGCGAGATGGGCAAAGTAGACTTTGAGGCGAGCCCGCCTCGACTGATCATGCGTGACTATCCCCAAGCCCCGACACCGCACGACCCTAATATCGTGACGCAGGCGCCAAATACGACGTTCAGCTTGTTTCCGATCTTCGATGTGCAATTGCAATACCCGTGTGGATTCATTGCAGACTATGTTCTCGGGGTGTCGGTATTTTCGGACATGCGCCGCCTAGTGCGCGCGAGCTTCGCCACCCGTGAAAAGGGTACCCTTACGAGCGCACCGATGGAGTTCGGTGACGACTGCGAGCTGCATGTTACGGCTTCGCACTAGTACCTTGAGAGGTAAAGGGTCATCAGCGTTGACGTCGACCGGCCGTTTCTGGCCGCCTAGGGCCCAATACGGCCGACCAACGAATCGCGGCAAGAACGTCAAGTTGCGGACCACTCCGGTCATTGCCGACCGACGGGGCCGCCGAATCGTCGGCCGAGTGGTAGCCCGCGAGCCGCCCGATGGGACCCCCAACTATGAATCACTGAACAGGATCAAACCCGCATCAGAACCTTGAAAGATTCATCAAATGCCAAAAAGACGCAATCTGCTTCCGGCATCAGAGTCGCCAACATATCGACTTTGCGACGCAAGTGCTCTCCAATTCCAACTTCGAATGGTGGGACCACGAAGGCAAGCGTGACGCTAACAAAGCGTTTTTCACGTAACGCCAAGCTCAACCGTTTGACAAAATTCAGCTGAGCAGAGTACTCGCCGTCTTTCGAGGGGTAGAAAAAGTGAACGGCTCGGTCACATTTAGGGCCTTTGACAATGAACTCTGGTACCCGTCCAAATTGCGGGATAACCACTTCGTCCACGCCTTTTTGATCTACGACCCATTCTGCGGCAGCTTGCCTTATGAACGCGGGAGGCGATCCGTCGTCATCGATCTTCAACCGCCGTCGTAGGTGCTTGGCTATGAATGCCTTCGATCGATCGTCGTTGCCAAAAAAATCCAAGAGCTTTGTGATGTCCGGCTCACCTTCAGGGACTGTGAGCGAGCGATCAGGCGCGGCGATCTCGGCGAAATCCAGCAATTCGCTCACTTCAGAAACGGACGACTTGTCGATGCTTGCGTTAAGGAACACGCTAGCGCGTTGCAGGAACTGGTCGGCTGAATACATCCAAAACAATCCGACGCCTGCTTCACGGCTGATTTCATGTACGAGTTGTGGCTGTGGCCCCAGCGTCTGGCCCGCCTCTCTCAGCCACCAATCATCCTTTCGGTCGTTAGTGACAAGAATCACCTTTTTCAGACCCGTCTGCTTCGCGTGCCCTAACAATTGACGCCAAGCAATCAGGTCGCCGAATTGGGCTTGATATTCCATGCCGTCATGGAAATAAGTCGCCTCAGCCGGGTTTTTTGCCTTCGCGGCATCTTTGAACCCGGGAGGTATCCCATTGTCATATCGGCTTTGCCCGTCCTTAACAAGCTGATCAATTTCTGCTTGACTGGCGGGGGGTGACCCGACGCGACCGTCGACTAAAATATTGTCTAAGCGATCGCGAATCTCGTCCGAATGGCTGACTAACGACTGCCGCGCGCGCCCCTCGTCCACAGCATTTTTCAGTTTCGCTACCGCATCGCTCAGCGCGGAAATCAATGGCGCGGTGTCTATCTCAAGACCGCGCCGCTCAAGTTCCAAACTCGAAACTGTGTGTGCAACGTCAGACTCTGTTTTATGGAGGTTGTCCAAGGTCTTTTGAAATTTCGCGTTCTCCCCGACGATCACGTTCAATCGATTGCGTTGATATTCGAGCGCGACCTGGAATGGTATCCAAATACGTTCTTTCAATCCCTCCAGGACCTTGAACATGTCCTCTCGTGCCTGCTGCGGATAACGGTAAAGACTCAAGAGCACGTTTGCATCAAATACAAAGGTTCCCTCGCTCCACAGTTCCTGCAGTTGTTGTTCATTCGGTGCGTAAAATCCGGGGAAGAGTGACTTCATAACGATAAAGAAAATGTCGGCATCTGTGAGCGAAAGTTTGCTTATCAAGCAGAGGGTACAGCAAAGCCCTCCCTGCCGTTGATTTCGACGTACCAATGTGGAGCAATAGCCGATGACGCAGCGTTCCGTCGCCCATCGAATGGCGGTTGATTCAGCGCAGCCGACGCCTGGACGACCGAGCGACGCAACTGGCCAATGGCGCTTCGGTCTCCGCCCGTCATAGCCAGTGATTTGTCGATTTGAAGCGCGCCTCAACATTAGCTGACACAGAGATTGCTGGTGGGTCCAGGCCCGGATCTGACAGTCTGGCCGCTGACCTACGAAAAATCCGTTTCTTGAGGGCACCCGATTGGTCCGCAATTATCGCTCGATGCGCGGCTCTTGCTCGGGGCCGGCGTCAGGCGCGATGTCCGATGCCTGTTCGTCGCGCTTGGGATTCATCACCTCGCGCGCGATCTGGCGCAGCGCCTCGTCTCTCGCACGCTCGCGATCCTTGGCTTCCTGTCGTTCCTGCTCGATAGCGGCCTTGTGCATCCAGTCGAGCTCTTCGCCCGTGTAGTCGTCGCGGCCGCCGCTGGCCAAGACCGCTTCATGGATCGCTTTGCGATACGCGGCTCCCATCGCACCGTTCGAGAAGCGCTTGCGATCTCGGAGCAAGCGAGCGTCGGCCCGACGCGCAAGCCAGCGGAAATAAGCCTGCTCCGTAACGACGCCGTCAAGAAATGGAGGCAACAAATGCAAGCGCCGCGCCATGATCTTCACCTCGTCAACAAATTCTCCGGCATTAGCGCGGCGATTGCCGTCGAACGGTGGCAACGTTGTTGTCGCCACTGCCCCACTCGCTTCAATGCGCTCTCGGGCTCACTGCGTTTGAAATCTACGACGACGCCCTCGACTACGAACCCTTCTGGTAATAGCCGCCGAGTGTCGGCGTCGTCTTGACGCCACCGCCGGCTATCGTCGCCGCGCCGCCTCGCTCGATCAGCCTGCGGCGCGCGCCGCCCAACGAAACCGCGATCCGAGGATAGTCGTGCTCCAGCTCCGGATAGTCGTCGTTCAGCCATTTCGGGAAAGCCAGCGAGGGAACCAGCCTGATTTTTTTCCCTCGTACCGTCATTTCTCCCTCGGCCAGCTCTCGCACCATTGGGAGGTTCGCGCCGCCTCCAGTCAAGACAACCGTCAGATACCGGCCGGGGTCGGCGACGATCCAGTCGGTCCAACTGTCGTCGACCTTCTCCAAGATTTCTTGCATTGTCTTCCTGAGGGAGATGCCGAAGCTCTTCACTTGGTCCAGAGATCGATACTCATCAAGCTCGATCATTACGTCGTCAATCTGTGGCAACGCGATCGTCGCGAAGCCTTCGTTGAACAATGTCTCCTTGTGGTCGCGAATCGTCAGTTCTAGCTTGCGCTGGATTCGCACGCGGTCGGGATTGTCTGGCTCAATGCCAGCCTTCTTCATAATGAACCGGACGAGCAGCCGGTCCAAGAAATTTCCTGCCTCCGTGATGCCGATTGCCGCGCCATCTGCTTCCAGGGAGCTGTTTTTTCCACCCTCGGGATCGACGACGATTCGATAGAGGCTGAGATCGCTAGTGCCGGCGCCAACGTCAACCACCATGACCATCGAGTCCATTCGGCTCGTCGGTTTGAGCAGCGAACCAGCGACGCCAAGGGGCTCAGTAATGTCGTCTCCGACAAACGGATATGCCTTCACACCCTTGCGACGCAGTTCAGCCAGCGCATCGACAAACTCTGCGAGATGCAAACCTTGCGTCAGTCGGTCGCCAAACGTGTCCGCCAACACTTGGGCTTCACCGAGCAACAAACGAAGACGGTGCGCGGTTTCTCGCGATTTGTCGGCCGGCAAACACGGCATCGCGAATCACCTCACAACATTTCGCGGAAAGCCCAACTTGTCGAGGCACTTGCTCATCGCCCACGTCAAAAAAGTCAGATAGGCTAGAACGACATCGTCGTAGACGATCTGAACCTCTCCGGCTATCGGATTGAAAACTTCGCCAACCTTTTCGTTCAAACCGTCTTCGGACAACCGACGCTTGATGTTGTCGAGGCGTTGACGCGAGCCATCGGCGGCTTCTATCACCGAGCGATCCACCGCCGCCTTGCCAAACCAGATGAAGCCCTCGTTGGCGATATACACGGACGAAATCAGCATCGACTGGCTGATTTCCTCTTGGTCCCCAGGGACGCCAAGGTCCAACACGATGACATCTTCGAACCCTGACCCTGCGTCGTCCTCGACCAAGCTCGCCTTCGACATTGCGGTCCCGAAGTCCAAGCAAACTCGCGCGTTTCCCGGAGGCGACAGCAGGCTCAAAACGCTCAGGTCAAGAACCGGTGCTTCGCGGACCGCCACCGGAGTCTCTTCCACAGCCTCAGCGACCGTCACATCGGCGTGTTCCATGGCCGTGCCGCCGACAGGCGCATCGGCGAGCCCGGCGCCGACGGCGGCGGCTTCCCCTGCTTTTACGGTCTGCGCATTACCGTTCACATCCGGCGAAACGAGCGCTGCCTGATGGCTCAGCGCCGCCGCAACTGCCGATGCTCCTGAGAGGGTGTCGAGCGCGAATCGCAGCGCCGCCATCTCCTCAGTCGTCACCACTCCCGCTAGTTGGTAATCCCCATCTTCCGTGTGCTTGAACCGTTTCAGCAGATTCTGGAAAAGAATCCTGGCTACGATCGCATCCATATCTTGTCCTTATTCTTCAGGCTCTACCCATGGCTTGACCAACGTTTTGACCTTTCCCGCGAACTCCTTTTGAACCCCGTCCCGCACGACTTTCACCTTTCGAACCCCCGGCTGGTGGCCCCCGAGCATTTCGTGTTCGAGCGGATTGTATTCAACCCGCGCTCCGCGCAAGCTCGTCGTAGTTAGCTTGCGCATTCGTGCCAACCGTCGCGCGATCTGAGCCATTTACATATACCCGGACACCGCTCGCTTCAATGTCGAAGCGAGAACCGGGTCGTCGATTTCAAGAAGAGGAATCGCGTCGCGACCCAGCTTTTCCATCGCGTCCTTGTTGCTCTCGACCTCGACCAGCAGAGCCCCGATCTGTTGGTCCTCAGTGTTGCCGACCTTGTGCTCGACGGTTCTGCGGCTGCTTGTCGCTTCTCCGCCGGAGCTCCACCACTCCCGAATGTCCGGATCGAGATCTCGGGCATCCTTGAAATGCCGCTTGATCGCCACCCCGACTTGGGCTCGCGAACCAAAGGCAGCCGAGAGCGCACCCATGATGCGAATGTCGGTTCTGTTTTGCCGCGCGATGACTAAGGCCGCTTCGAGCATGTCGACACGCAGTCGAACGATAGCCTCCGATTGAGCGATGTATTCGCCCCATGCGGAACTCCCGAGCGCCTTTTTCCCCTGCTCGACGGACGCATACATTTCCGCTTGCAGAGCGTGAGAAAACCGCATCTCGATCATCCTGACGAGGACAGCAAAAGCCCCTTCGAGCACCGAGAAAGAAACTTGAGAGTCAGTCGCCTCGGCGTTACCGCGGAGAAACACGTCCAAGCAATCTGAAAGCGCCAAGCCAGGAGCTTCGCCAACAGCCCCCCTGCCACTCCCTCAGCGCGTCCGAAAGCTGCGTGAAAATGCGTCGAACCCGCCGGTATCTCGTTTCCGTGTTTTCGATGGCATTGAGCGACGACGCGTGGTTCGCCAATGCGGAAAGCGTGCTGCTGACCGAGTCGTAGCAGGTCAAAGCCGTAAGAAGCAGTTCCTTGCGTGCGATTTGGGCCGTGTCGAGAGCCAGCGCCTCTCGAATGCAGTAGTCCGGAAGCCAACCGCCGCGGGCATGTCGGAGGCTTTGCGCGGCGTAGGTCCGCTCATCGCCCTTGAGCACATCGAGAGAGGGAGGCTCAAACGCGAGCATTTCCGACAGCCGCCCGAAGACTTGGGGTTCGCGCTTCTTAGTAGCGACCGCCGCCAGGCGCCCCAAGACCGCAGCCGCAGTCAAGCGTGTCTCTTGATCGCCTCGTTTTGCCAGCTCGTAGATTCGATCGCACACGCGATCAAGATTGGCGCCTTTTATCAGCGCCTGCATCCTTTGCTGAGCCATTTCCGCAGTGAAAATCTCCTGCACTTGGCGCAAGTCAGTTGCGCTCAGCACGGTCCGGAGAATCGCGCTTGTGCTGATAGTTTGGTCGTGCGCGTCTGCCATCGGCCGCCTCGCCCCCCATTGATTGTTTGTTGGTTTGACTGCCTATCGGCGGCGCCGTCGTCGCCGACGAGCACACAAATTGATTTGGCGGCGGATCGCCTTGGCGAGTCCGCGAATTGTGGCCGACCGGCTATTCTATCGCCGCCCTGCGGCTTTCCAATTGCCGATTGCCCTAGCCGTATCCGCTGGCGAACACCTCAGCGCCGACGCACGTTTGCGCGCCTGAAAGCGACGGGAGAATGCGTCGACAGGAGATCGCAGTGGCTGCGTACTGCACGTGGGCCGACATGCGACGTAACAACCGGAATTCACCACGGGCCATTTGCCACTAAAGCTTGTGTCGCAACGTTCGGCAAATGCCCGAAAAAGAACGTCACCCGGATCCCGGACGACGTCGGTCCGGAGCGTTGGTTCAAGACGAAGCCAAAAGCACACGTGATGTCGACTGACTACTTCATTGAGCTCGAACGGTTCAGCAATCTGCCCCGCTGGCTGCGGGAACTCACCACGAAGATGGAAAACCATGCGGATCTGCGCAACGAAGCGGTGCTCACAGCGAGTTGCTGCGCCTGGAACGGTATTTCGCAGACTGTGTGCCGAAGACGCCCGCTATCCGCACCCGAACACGAAGGATTCGTCGTGGCGCTGTGAGATGGGTGCCTCGCGTTGCGCGAAGGTGCTGCGCCCAGTGCCCGTAGGGCTTCACCGTTGCGGGCGATGCGGCTCCGGGTGGCCGCCATTCACGATCGTAGTAGAGGTGCGGAAATGCAGCAAGCCGGTGTGCCGCAGCGGTGGCGCAGAGATCGCGGCTCGGCGCTCAACTAAAGGGGCCAATACCCTCGCGGACTGTCCATGATGCCTCGTCCTCGCAAAAAATCGATGCTCCCGTCAGCCCGAAATCTCCTTGTTTTCGATCTATTTTTTCGTCCTGCTATGTCTAAAAAATGCCGTCGTTGAAGTTGTATAAGTTACTGTATATCATGTACTTAGAAACGGGTATCGATTACATAACAATGTAAACGCTAGCGGTATATCAATGTAAACGCCTCACGCTATTTCAATGTAAACCGTCCCGACATGTCAATGTAAAAGCTCGTCGTATTTCGAGGTAATTTTCGCGCCCCACCCCCACGATGTCATCCATGGCAACCTCTTCCAAAACGAAACAGTCCGCCAAGCTCGCGTCTGCACTCAAGGCCCTCAAGAAGCTGCAGGACAAGCACCACGGCGTTGTCGAGCACACGGACCTGACCGACGAGCAGCGCACCCTGCTCGTCGACACCGGCTTCCTGCGCTCGATCATGAAGGGCTGGTACTTCTGCAGTAATCCGGGCGACGGCGACGGCGAGTCGACCAGCTGGTATGCAACGTACTGGGCATTCATCTCGCGCTACCTGGGTAAGCGCTTCGCCAAGCGTTACTGCCTGAACCCCGAAGCTTCGCTGCTGCTGCACACCGGCAACACCACGATACCGGCGCAGGTGGTTGCGGTGGTCAAGGAAGGAAGCTCGTATTACCTCAACTTGCCCGCCAGCAAGTCAGTGTTCGTCTACGCCGACGAAAACCGCGTGCCCAAATCCCGGGTGGAAGTCCGCGGCCTTCAAGTGTGGCCCGTTGCCGAGGCACTATGTCTGGTCGGCCCGCAGTTCTTCGTGAACAACGCGGCCGATGCGGAAATCGCCCTGATGCTCGTGCGAAATGCGAGTGAGGTCCTGACCACTCTCCTCGCTGACGACGGGAAGACCGCTGCGGCCGCACGGCTGGCGGGCGCGTTCACGTTCATGGGTCGTCCGGAGGAGACAAAACGCATCGTTGACAGCTTCGCCGCGGCGGGCCGGCCCATCAAGCCGGTCAACCCATTCGAAAGGCAGGAGCCATCGCTCACGCCGAGCCGCCAACGCTCGCCGTATGTGCTCCGGCTGCGCTCCATGTGGGCGAGATGGCGCGACGCTGTGATTGCCGCATTTCCGCCGCCGCCTGGGATCGGCCAGGACGCCGCTGGCTATCTTGCGCAGGTCGACGAGCGCTACGTCTCTGACGCGTACAACTCGCTGTCCATCGAGGGCTACCAGGTCACGGACGAACTCATCGAGCGTGTGGCCCGTGGAGGCTGGGACCCTGAAGGCGATCCGGAACACGAGAAGGAAAAGAACACGCTTGCAGCGCGCGGGTATTACCTTGCCTTTCAGTCGATCAAGGAGAGTATCGCGCGCCTGTTCGCCGGGGATAACGCGGGCGACATTGTGGAGCACGACCACCACAACTGGTACGCGCAACTTTTCGGGCCGTCGGTACAGGCGGGCATACTCGCGGCGCATCAGCTGGCGGGCTACAGAACAGGGCCGATCTTCATCCGCAACTCGATGCATACGCCTGTGCCGCGCGACGCGATCCTCGACTGCCTTGAGGCGCTCTTCGACCTGATCAGGGAGGAGCCGCACCCGGCGGTTCGAGCGGTTCTCGGGCATCACCTGTTCGTGTTCATTCACCCGTACTTCGACGGGAATGGGCGCATCGGCCGATTCCTGATGAACGTTCTGCTCGCGTCGGGCGGGTACCCGTGGACGGTGGTTCGTGTTGGCCGCCGCGGCGAGTACATGAAGGCGCTCGAACAGGCGAGTGTCGGCGGGGAAATCGCCCCGCTCGCGACGTTCATCGCCGAGGAGATGGCACAGTGGTCGCCGACGCGCGAGTGACTCGCCGCCGATAGCTAGAGCGCCCGGCCAACGCACGGTCGTCTTCCCGACAAACAACCGCTAAAGACGCGCGCAATCTTGTTGCTCTTTCGCGACACGTACGTCAGCGCGGAAAAACTGTTAGCTCGATCAAGTTATTGATATTAAACAGAAATCATACTTCTAACTGTTATAAACACCCCAAAAACGTCGATCTGCCGATCGCGCTGGGGATTCTCGCGGCAAGCGGCCAGATTCCCGTGGAATCGCTGCTTCATCGTGAGTTCGCCGGCGAGTTGTCGTTGACGGGCGCACTGCGTCCCATGCGCGGCGCTTTCGCGATGGCGTGCGGCACCGCGCGCAGCGCGGCAGCGGGCGACACGTCCGCTGCTGAATGCATGCCCACGCGCGCGCCGCCGCACTGCAATCCGCAACTCTATCTGCCTGCCGCAAGCGCAGCCGAGGCTGCGCTCGTGCCCGGCGTAGATGTGTATGGAGCGAGCGATCTGCCGTCGCTGTGCGCTCATCTGGCCGACGCGCCCGAAGCGCGCCTCTATCCGGTCGCCGCACCCGACCTCGCACAGTTCACGCCTGCCGCCGTCCCCGACATGGGCGACGTGATCGGCCAGCGCGGCGCGCGCCGAGCGCTCGAAGTCGCCGCGGCCGGCGGACATCACGTGTTGCTCATCGGGCCGCCGGGCGCTGGCAAATCCATGCTCGCCGCCCGCTTGCCGGGTCTGCTGCCACCCATGACCGACGACGAGGCGCTCAGTTCGGCAGCCCTGCTCTCTGCAAGCCGCACGGGTTTCTCGCCCTCGCAATGGCGCCGACGGCCGTTTCGCGCGCCGCATCATTCGTCGAGCGCGGCGGCGCTGGTCGGCGGGCGCAACCCTCCGCAGCCGGGTGAGATCACGCTGGCTCACCTGGGCGTGCTTTTCCTCGACGAGTTGCCGGAGTTCGACCGCGACGTGCTGGAAACACTGCGCGAACCACTGGAAGCCGGTCGCATCACCATCTCTCGCGCAGCGTTGCAGGCGGACTTTCCCGCAGCTTGCCAATTGATCGCGGCGATGAATCCATGTCCTTGCGGCTGGCGCGGCGATCCGAACGGACG
>Ga0268254_10000967_pt1 | contig 12319 bp, 16 predicted proteins | sample AgamicOrSfrz_FD_200251 | JGI IMG/M metagenome (GOLD analysis project Ga0268254, IMG submission 200251) | Agave microbial communities from Guanajuato, Mexico - Or.Sf.rz (v2) (version 3) | ecosystem: Host-associated > Plants > Phyllosphere > Phylloplane/Leaf | place: Guanajuato, Mexico...
ATAAAGCTTACGCCGACCGAGACAAAAGCAAAGGTTAAATTTGACCGGCAAGTGATTGCCGTGGCCAAAGCTCATCGGGCTCACACCATATATACCGGCGACACCAAGCTAGCAGACAGAGCAAGCGAAAACGGGATCACTGCTATCTTGACATGGCAAATCCCTCTTCCTCTGACCGCCCCACAGCTTAAACTTAACTACGACGCAGATCACATTGAGAGTTAGCCGGCCCGTCGCTTGGCCGACTTACTTCGTCGGCCCCACCTTGTCGCCTTTCCGCTCGCGCACGTAATGCTCGGTCATCTTCAAAGACCGATGCCCCAATTGAAGTTGAGCCGCTCGAATGTCTCCTGAGGATTCGGTCTTGTCCGTTCCCGCCTTAGCTCGCAAATCGCGGAATTGAAATAGATCTTTTTGCACTCGAGCGGCGACTCGAGCGCGATCAAAGCGAAATCGAAGCGCATCCCGCATCAACCGATTGCCGTCCTCGTTAACCACCAGCCAATCGCACTTCGAGCCGCAAGCCAACTTTCGTGCGCGTATCCGATCAATCACGACCGCGAGTTCCCCCGACACGGTGATACGCAACTTCTTGCCCCGCTTCCCTTGTACGACCCAGAGCTCCCCACCACGAATATTGCTCTCGGCAAAATTCAAAGTGTCGGCGGGCCGCTGACCAGTCAGATACGCCAGGTCCATCGCGTCACGTGTCGGCTGGTCAGCAACTGTCCAAACTCGCTGAAAAACGTCGTCTTCGACATAGATAGTTCGACCGTCCTCCTTATGGCGCCGGACGCCCACGCAGGGATTGGCAACATCTGTAATCCCGTGCTCACGTGCGAAGTTGAAAATGTGCGAAAGCAACGCTATCTCCCGATTCCCGCGCACGTGACCCGGACGAACCGGCGCAACCCGACCTTGTTCCACGTACCACTGACGGGCAATGTCGCTACGCCAAGTCAGATACTGCTTCACATGGACCGGTCGAATTTGATCAAGCCGCGCAGGTGGATCATCAAAAAACCTATAAAGATTCGCTAGCTCGAGCATGTTGTCACGCTGTGTACGAGGCGCTTTCGTGGGCAATACTTCGCGGACATAACGCTCCGCCGCATACCTAAACGTGACCAGCTCCGAGTGTCTGTCGCGCTCTTGAGCCTCCAGCTCAGACCATCTCCTCACCGCCTCGACAAAATCAGCCCCCAATGGCACCTCGCGGCGCGGAATCCCACCTACATCGAAGTAGTAGTAAACAACACCGCTTCGTTGCTTACGAGCGCGCATGCCCGGCGGCAGGTTGAAGTTCTTAGACGGACGACGCCCCATGTCAACCCACCACAACGCGAGGTTGCCACGACGTGTTAGCAACACGTTCGCTTGCAACTGCAGTGCGACCTTCGACAGCGACGCGTGCGACGACTGGTCGCCCCAATGCGTTAACAAAGAAAGGGATGGCCATAGAACGCAGGGCTTGTATCTGCTTGGCCTTTATCTTTCTGCCGGTAAGCAGTACTAATTCTTGATTAGAAAGGAAAGTCTCACTCATTGTCATCTCTCGCGAGTCGATAACCAAAAGCATCCAAGGTCTTGATTCCAGTACGCTTGACACCGATCGAGCGACGAGCCGACTTTAATGGCCGCGCTAAAGGCCGTCTTGATGGCTTCTGCTGGGTTGTCCGAAAGCAAATGGGCAATCGCATGCTGCTCCGGGACAACGACTCCACGGCTTGTCCAATACCGCTTCTCGTTAATCGCATGTTCAGCGAAGTCTTTGGTGATGTACTTACCGATGTAAGACGCCAGCTTGTGGCGAAGCCCCTTTTCTTTAAAGGGGTTCCGCACATCGATGTTACCGTTGTCCTGTCCAACGATCCCGCGCCAGACAGAACGAAGCACGCGGTAGTTTTGGCGTCCCTTGACTGCAACGTGCAGGTGCCACGCACCTCGCTTCTGGCGTTCGGCGACCGCAACGTAGTGAAAGTCTTGAACTTTCCCGAGGCGCCGCCGGAGAGCGTCGAAATCTTTCTTCAGCCTCGCTTTGTCCACCATGTTTTCTCTATAAGTCAAAGTGATCATCCGGTCCGCACCAATTGCCTTGCATCGCAGCCGGACTTGCTGTTTCGCACGCTTAGCTGCGTCCGCTAGGTTCTGTTCAGTGTTTTCCGACTCGCCCCGCTTTGCACGCGGCATTAAACATAGCCCTTGCGCGCGCATGTACCGATCAAATCTGGTAGCAGTCACTTCGACCTGACCGTCACCAAAATTCCGACCGCGAACTACCCATTCCCGGCGAAACGCCGAGAAATTGCCTATACTGTCGTCGTGCATTGCAACTAGTCCTTGTAATGCGTTGTACGAGCCTCGAACCGTTGCAGCGGTCGAGGCTTTTTTATTTCCGGGTACCCTGTTTATGCGGTTGATTTCGGCTAAATCCGCCCGTACTCGACCAACCACTCCAGTGTTGATATGTCCACGCCGTAGACTTCTTTCGCTCAGTCCAGCCGTGGCCCCGGTACCGGCTCGAAAACCACGCGTCCGCCGGTTTGGTGACACCTGATTTCCCTCAGGCTTCCCTGTACGAAAATCAGGTCGTACTCATGCCACACTTTGGTGCCTAATTCGCTGGTGTATATGTTCAACTCCCCATCGAACGTAAGGTCGCAAAGCGGTTGACGGACGCCGGTCAGATAACCGGAGCTATACCTGCGGTGCAAACGACCTTCAGGAGTCACGACGTATTCGTCACGAGTGCAATCAAGCGACTTGCTCTGGTACCCGCACCCTTCGTATCCGTCCGGCATTCGATACCGGAACTCGACATCGTCAAACATTCCCATGATCTAACAGGCCTCCCATCCAAGTTCTCAACCGCAAAATGCGGTTTTCATCTCTATGTCATTTGGCATCATCAACCGCGTAAACCGGATGCCTTTTATTTCTCTAATTGAGAGCTTAAAGCGGGAGTAGGGAACTCCACACACGAACTTCCTTTTCCCTTAGCAGCCAAGCAGACGCCTCCTCGACCAGCGGTCGATCGAACTCTTCCCGAACGGCAACCGAAGCGAACCATTCGCCCTTCGACTCGCAGACCAACTCAGGATCGAAAGACGTCCGATTCTGTGAATCAACACGGTGAAAAAACAGCCGAACATAGAAGTCGAAATCGCGCTGGTCGGTCACCACGTTCATGTCAGCTGAAAATGTAAAAACCCTTCTGCAGCCGTTCACGTGTGACAGTGCCGCGAACGCGCGAAGCAACTGCCCTTTCATTGCGTCCCGGTCAACAGCGTCAGCTTGTTCCATATTCATCCTCGTACGTTAAGTGTCCCTGATATAAATCTAGGCGCGCTTCGCGCGCCCGGCTGTCCTCGCTCCCGCTGCGGGCAGTCGGGCGGCGAATCGCTAGCGCCTTCGAGCCCCCATCTGCCTAATCGCAAGCGCGCCGCCCGCCACCGAGTTCAACGCCACGACGCCGCCAATGCGCAGCTTCGCCAGCCGCGCCAATCTCGGACGCACCACCAACAATGACCGCCCACCTCTGACGATAACGAACGCTGGCCGACGCCCCACCCATACGCGCCTCCGCCTACCGTCACGCAATCTTTCCTCGATATACACCGCCGCTCCCTCGGTTAGCTCCCGCACCCAGTTAACATGGGTTGTGCCGTCCTATGGCCGACACAACCCATGACCACAGCATCCGGCGGTATAGCCAGCGTCAAGGCCAGGCCCTGCGGGTCGCTACGCGAGCCTTGACCCCGGCGCCAGCCGCCGCTCGCTATCAGATACTCTGAACCTGCAACACCAACACGATGTCAGACCTGCTCGCCCCGCTGGACACCCCATCCATGAACGATGGCAGCCAACGGATACCGCTGGTCACGTGCGAATCCTTGCCCTCGCTCAACCCGCCCATCACAACCAACTCGCCATCGTGCAGCGCTACGCTTGTTTCTAACTTGCGCGTGTTCTTTGTTGGCGAATTGTTCACACCCGTGCTCGTCTTCTGGAAGTCGGAAATCTCAACCGTCACATCAGTGTCGATCACACCGTCCTTCACGGTCGGAAGCACATCGAAGATCACCCCCGCATCCTGATACGTCACGGACTGCACAGGAGCCGCGCCCGAATTCGGATACGACACTGAATCAACCACCGGCACCGACTGCCCCACGTTCAGCCGCCCATGCTTGCCGGACGCCACGCGCAGATTCGGCGACGTGACCACGCGGAAGCGGCTGTCGGAATCCAATGCTGCTATCGCAGCGTCCAGAAACCCCGTATGCAGCCGCAGCGCGTTCGCGTTGTCGTCCACCGTGCCCATACCCAGTGATATCCCTAGCCGACCGCCAAGGATGCTTGCCGCCAATTGAAAACCCGTTGTCCTGTCGTTTTCCGTCGATACCTCGTACACCCACGCACGGATCGCGACTTCGCCCGTCTTGACATCCACCTGCTGCAGCACCGACTTGAGCATCGCAATCTCCTTGGCGGAGCCGAGAAACACCATGGTGTCCGAGGACTGATCGACCATCGCCGCCGCCGACGTAGGCGGCGCATCGCCATGCGAACGCGAACCAGCCGAAGCAGGCACGGCGCGGTTCGTTGTGAATTGCCCGTTAAAGAGCGGCTGCACCAATCGAGCAAGATAATCCGCAGTCCGATACTTGGGCGTGTACACAAACGCCTGCTTGTCCGGCTCTGCCTTGTCGTCGTCCTTGCGCTTGAACACATAATCGACGCCGTTTTTGTTGGCCACGCCGTACCCGAGCGACGTTAGAAAGTCGCCCAGCACGTCACGAATGTCACCCTTCGCACGGTCGAAGCGGAACGACACCGTGCGCGTGTCGGCCAGCACCTCGGGCGCAATCACGTACTGCGACTGGAGCATGTCCGCATATACGAGGTCGATCACCTGAGCGACATTCACGAACCGCAGATCCACCGATTTCGCGTTGCCCATCTTCAGGGGCAGCAAAGGCGCCGCAGCGAGACGCCCCGACCCTACACCATCACCCAATTGCGCAGAGAGCGTCGGTGGAAGAGGCGGAATCGTCGGCATCAAAGCCGGTACAACTGGCTCAGCACCGTTTGCCACACCGACCACAAGCAACAGCACAGCCACGAGCCCCCTCACTTCGTCACCCCGCCGAGTGCGGCACTAGCCCCCGCGCCCCCGACACCGCCAGCAGGCATCCCGCCGGAAAATGTGGAGACTCGTTCGCCATCGATCGTGCCAACACGCACGACCCCCGTGTTCTGGAACACAGAGGGGCTTTCCATCCGCAACCGTCCCGCGCCATCAGCCACCACGACCCACGCCCAACCCGAACCGCTATAACTCCCGGCGATGCGCCAGTGTTCCGAAAACGACTTAGGACCGCCTCCAGGGCCCACGGACGACCCGGCAGCACCAGTGGGCGGCGACGAAGCGGCCTGAGGAACCGCCGCCGTAGTGCCATGTGCCGCCCGGTGAAAAAACGACCACAGGAATCGGACGGACACAATTGGCATCGCCACAAGCACCGCGACGATGAGCCACAACCGCTTGTTGCGAAGGATGTTCTGACGCTTGTCAACCACAGCCTCCTTGCCACCCACGCCCGCATAGCTCTTGTACAGCGGGAAAATCTCCTTGCTGTACTTGCGCACATAGGTTCCAACACGCGTCTTGGCGTTCTGTTTCCAGCCCTCGTATTGCTCAACGCGATACCCCGACGACAGTCCCAACGACTTGAGCTTGTGCATGCGAAAGGACAGCTCAACAACCGGCTTGACCTTGCGATGCAGGTCGCCAATGTCCTGCACCATCAACACTACGTCGCAGGCCACACCGGTCTCGGCGTGCGTGAAATGCCGGTGCATCCGAAAAAACGCCATGTGCTCGTCGGAGATTTTCTTGTCCGACGCCCACAACTTCCACGCCTCATCGACCACCAGCAGATCGCCTGGCTGCACGAACCCCGGCGTAACGGTCGCCCCTTCCGCCGACTCATGCTCAACCGGAAAAAACGCTGGCTCGCCGATGTCGTCAGTCCGGACATGCACCACCGCGCCGAAGTGCGAACCGCCGCCACGCCCCTTCGCGATCAAGAACTCGTGGATTCGCTCCTCGCTGATGCCGTCCACGTTCGTTACGACGCGTCGACCGCTGGCAATCGCATCGAGCAGCGGACCCTGCACGACCTCATACGACTTGCCCGAACCCATCACGCCGCAATACGCATTAATCGCCATCGCTACCGCACCGTAATCACAAAATACTTACCAATTTCCATAACAGTGCCAACCGCCCCCACAAATCCGGCCGACAAAGCAAATGAGAGAAGGCCGAGAAACGAAAAATCGTAAGTCGAAGCGAACACCTTTTTCACGAAGCTCATGGATCACCCAATAATAGGAAGCCGACGAATGATGAAACGCGCGACCAATGCCGAAACCAGCAACGGCGCACCATAACTAAACGCACACAAGTCGAGGAAATACCAGACATCCGAACCAATCTGACCAAACGCACCCGCCAAAGAAGCAGCGGACGGAAGAATATTGGCCGACTGTAGAAACGAAACCGTTTCCGTAACAAAGAAATACAGCGCGAAATACAGAAAAAACTTCGCAATAATCGAGCGCAGCAAAAACCCGAGCGCAACGTTCGCAGCAGAAATCAAAATCGCAAACATGATTCCCCCTTACGCACGCAGCACAACGAACAGCGCCGCAAGCGTGAACATCGCAGCAAACGCGGTATAGATCGCCTGACGATGAGACTCCGCAAGATCACACTGCGCCGACAGCGTGAACGTTTTCCCCAAAACCGAAAACGTAGGCTCAGGACACGCCGCACTATGCGCAGGCATCGACCATTGCTTGAGGTCCGGCAACATATTCACCAACGGACTAAGGATCATGGAAATTGTCGGCGTCGCCTCCATCGTCGGCGTACCCACACCGGGATCAGCACCGAGATCAACCGACACCTTGTTAATCACGTTGACATTCGGTGTATTGACGACATTCACATCATTACCAGTACCCGCAGACGGACTACTGGCCGGATCACCACTACCGGTCGGCGAAACTGTCGGACTGATGACCACGGACGTCCCCGGATTGCTGGCCGGTGTAAACAGATCGCCAATATTAGGCATCGCACTCGGATTCGCCTGTGCCCACGTCTGCACATCCTGAGACTGAACCGGGTCCGAAACCGAGTACGGCAAACCCTGATACCCCGGCTGGTTCGCTGCCTGCTGCCACGTCTGATTCGTCATCTGCGCAAGCGTGCTCGGATCGAGTGGCGTCTTCAAAGCATCCTGAGAAAGCTGCGGATAAATCTGAGAAAGATCAGTGCCGCCAACCGGCGTAACCCCCGGTCCGACAACCCAATATGCCAATATCCCGGCTTTCGGATATGAATACGTCGAAAAATCATAGGTACCCGACACGCAATCAGTACCGTTCCAAACAGTACAGATACCCTTCGTCAATGACTCCTGCAACGTATAAGCAGTGCCATCGGCATTCGGCGTAAAGAAAAGAGACGCCGAAACACCCGCAACAGCATTGCTCTGCGGCGTACTCGCAATAATCTGTTCCGCCTGCTGAGCCTGAGAAAGAGACGCGGCAATAACCGAATAATCGCCAGAACTCAAATAGAAATTCTTATTCCCGCTCGTCGGTTCAGCCGGAAAAGCCGCACACGGACTGGTCGAAAGACATGACGACGTGTGATAAACGGGAATATCAGCCGAAGCCAGCGCGTTCATCTTCACAGACAAACCGTCGGTACCCGAACCAGAAACCGGAGACCACCCGGCACCCGCCGAAACAGGAAGCGGCTGCTGCACCGTAACGACCCTTCCATCGTACGACCGCGACAACGACAACTGACCGTTATTGGCATAGAGGTAGGACCCCGCCGCAAGGATTCCCAGCCCCGCCGCAACCGTCAGCCACACAGGCGCACCCGCAAAACCCAACGCGACCGAAGCGCCGGTTGAAACGACATTCAACGCGGTTGACGCCTGCCCCATGCCGGTCAATGTCGCTGCAATACGCGGATCATTCGCCGCAAAACCGCGAGCGGCAGCCACGCGAGTAATGATCGCAGCTTCGGCCCGATTAATCGCGAAACTCGCCACCGGAAGCGCCTGAGCGTGCGCAAGCTGCGCACCGAACACACAACTGATCGACACGAAGAGGACTGCATTCCTGATACGCATCACGACTCCTTAAAACCGACGATCACGGCCCAGGCGCAGACCATGCCGAAAATGAACATCACCAGGTACCAAGCACTATTCGAGTCCACGAAACCCCCGCAAACGAAAACGGAGGCCGCAGCCCCCGCACCGATAGTCACTAGCCGGTCGCTTAACCCCCGCGCACCATCGACATCAGGATCTTCGCGCCCTTGATGGCGACGTAGACCGTAATGAGCGTCGCCGCAACCGCGAGAATGCCGGTCGTGACCGTCGAAAAGTCGATGCCGCTCGTCAGCGTCGAGAAGTCCGGACCAGCAGCCGCCGCAGCCTGCGCATGCGCCACCGACGCGACACCGAGAGCAGCCACAGCAGCGCCACGAGCGCCAAACATCTTGAGTTTCGTCTTCATATTTCGTACTCCTATAAAAAGCGGTCTCACCCGCGAAAGAAAATCAGGAACGACGCAGGAAATTTACGATCGCACCCGAACCATGGCTCACCAGCCACAACGTGATGATGCTAGTGAAAGCCAAGCCCCAAAAGCCAGCCGCTGCCGTGTAATCGAACGGTTGAGCTATCGAGTCGATATATCCCGCGCTTTCAGGCGCTAGGACGTAGGCTTGTTGTTGTTGGAGATGAAAGCTTTGACCGGCGACAGCAGGGCACACCTGCTGATCAACAGTGTTCACCTGATCCGCTGACACCGCGGGAGCGCAGACCAGCACCAACTGAACAGAACCGGCGGCCATGGGGCCTAAGCCGCTTTCGGTTCAACTTTGGCTTGTGCGCGCACGTTTCCGAACGGCACAAGGGAGACGATTCGAGGCACAAGACGGCCAGCGTCTTGGCCGTTGCCCTGCGCCAGCGCAAACTCCGCGAGGTAGTCACCAGCAGACCTGTCAGCCAATGCTTCGGGCAGGTTGATAACTCCGACGACGATGCTTGAGACGCCGTCCACCGACTGTTCCAGGATGCACTGCGCCTCCCGGATCGTGTAGGGGCGCCCAGACTTCTGCGATACGCCGCTGCGGGTGTTTACGGACAGGATGGTCAACTTCTGCTTCGACATGAGACACTCCTTGCACTTAAAGGGAAGAACCAACTACTATTGTGTATGGTAAACACATTTAGTGACCGGATGCACCGCAATGTACATATCAAACGCAATTGAGTCAAGGAGATTTGTATGCAAAATATTGACGCCCGCCTTCGCGCAGTCATCGACTTCAAGTTCGACACAAGCCGACGCTTCAAGCAGCTGCAGGACGAGACCGGCATTGATGCGAATAGGTGGAAGGCCGTATGGCACGGTCGTCAGCGAGCTATGCCCGACATGATTGAGACGATTGGGAAAGCGTTTCCGCAGTACGCGTTTTGGCTCGTCACCGGACTTTCAGACCCCCAGCACGGGCACGTTGCCCCCGGCGACAACGGCTTCCCGAGGCAGGGCGAAGAACAGCCCTCCAGCAATCGATATTTCCTTGAAGCATCGGCGGCAAGAGCAGCATTTGAGGCCGCAATTACCAAATGGGCGGACGAAACGTTGGGGGATCCAGAAATGACACGCTTGCTCGTCTCGGACGATCAGGTCCTCAGGGGAGCGCACCGAATGGAACTACCAGAAGCGCAGGAGCTTCACCAGAACCTGGAAAGAGTTCGCTTCGCAGCCAAGCTGCGACAGGCAGAAATCGCCGTATACGGAGATATGCCAGACCTCGACCATGACGAGACGGAAGCCGCCTTGAAACCCGTCAAACGCCTGCTCACGGAGTCAATGCAAGGTTACGCAAAACATCGCATGGACTCGGAAATGGAAGTGGTGCGACGCAAAATCGCACACCTTGACGAGATCATCAAAAGGTATCGCGCCAGGTCGAAGCCTTGACGTCCGCACCGCAATGGGGACGGCGCAAATCGACAAGGCCCGGCAGCGTAGGTAGTATCACGGCTGGCGGGCCCGAAGTGCCTCCCCGCCTCCGACGCGGCGAAATTTCGGGATGGGGTGCTGGCGCGGGGTTCCCCGGCACCCGACACAACAAGCCGGCCCTCTTTGCGCGTTCCGTTTGCTCTCGCGCTCGCCGTGCATCCGTAGCCGCGCTACAGGCTTCCTTTACGGGGAAAGCGAAGCGCTGGTCACCTGCGCGACAAAAACTTCGTTATGCAAGCACGCGCGGTTCAATATAAGTTTAACCGCAAGCCAGAGATGTTCAAAACAGAAACAAACTCATCGCTCCCTTTTAAATAGCTTGCGGCCGCAGAATCTATAAACTGAATTCCCATAACGACCAATCGAAGCTGAGAAAAGTCAGTGAAATTTATCAAAGTATTCAGAAAATCAATTCTCTCGCTTCCAGAAAATCCCTTACTATCGCTCAACTTTTCTGAAACCATCTTCACGGAGATATAAAACGCACGAAGAATACCGAAAATTTGATCAGTTGCATCGACGTCTTCAATGTAAGCAGCCACACGCTCATCCGACCCCCCTAAATCCCGCAGCACTTTTATTTCGTCTTCAATTTTTACAATCGCATCAACACCACGCCTAGTTATACCGACGCCATTCTCAAAAAACAAAATTTTAAATTTTTCGAGCAAAGACTTTTGCGAGTCGATCATGTTGAAAAACAAAACTGAAAAAGACTTTAGCTGGTCAGACCTTTCGCTCTCTTGCGCCTGTTTTCGAAGAGCCTCATTTGCCTCATTCTGAAGTCGCAATGATTTAATGATAAAAATTAAAGAAATGAAGCTTAGGATTGGCCCAAGCACCCCGCCGACGTAGCTGCCGAAATCGCCCCAGGTAGTTGGGTCCGATGAAAATCCTTGGCTTAAGAATACGGCAAATCGCGCGTAATAGGCTGCCACAGCCAGCAACACCGAAATCGCGGCAACAACGACGTAAACAATCAAAGTTAAAGCTCCTTGACAATATACTTGACGACCTTGCCGTCGCGAAGTTTTATCGGGCGAGCGACGACATCTATATATTGCCACCTCTCATTATCACGAACATTGTTGTAGTTCAGATTTTCGGAGATTGCTTCTTTTATGGCGAATGAAACCCGGGCGTATTGCCCGTGAAATCCGAAAGCGACAGTATCATCGGTACCTTCTACCACCAGCCGCCCATTTCCGGTATTGATGTTCAGCCTCGTGATAGCGACCGTTATTCGGACGTCTTGACGCGCAAGCCTAGCTTGAATAGTTGCCGCAGTATTTTGATCGAAATTCGCCAGCTCGGTCTGATTGTCTCGACTTTGTCGGTAGCGTATTTTTACGCCATAGCCGAATTTGCCTGAGACCTGATGCAGCCGCCTTAGTGGTGACTTGCGAAGTTGTTTCGTAAGGGCATCAGCTTTTTCACCCAACTCGGCGATTACGCCTTCGGCAATAGCACTCAACTGGTGCAAGTGTTCTTTATAAACCGATTCATTGAGAAAATATGCCATCAACTCTAAAAATACCGACCTTCCAATTTCATCGTATTTTCTCTGGGCGTTTTCGTCGAAAATTTCAATACTGAATATCTGCCCATAAGATCCACGAAAGCTCTGCTTAAGCTGGGTCCTGACATTCGATTTATATGATTGTCGCTCAGGCACCTTTCCACTCAAGATGGTCTCTGCGATGCAACGTGCAGCATCAGATACCCCTTGCAACGTATCCAAGCCCGACTTCATGTCAACGGATTCTTCGGGTGTATTAATTACAACATCCAAATCTAAGGGCATATATTTTTATCCGGTCTGATCGGCGCAAGGGCAACCAACACGTCCCCGGGTCACCCGCTACAACGCTCTGCGCAAAGACGCATTTATAGCACAGCGCTGCACCGTTATATCCGCGTTTCCTATGCCTAGGTTCCCTCGCAGAACCGCTCCGCAAACTGTCGCAAGCGCCTTAGTAGATGGGCACTTGCGAACCCACCTTAAACGACTTTTGCGGTGCACAGCGCCCGCGACCGCTCTTGATTTTATTAACGATTTCCGCGGACTCTTAATCCGTAGGTCGAGTGTTCGAGTCACTCACGCCCCACCAAAGAATTCCAAAGGCCGGTCAGCGCAAGCTGACCGGCCTTTTTGCTTTTGCCCGCCCGCCATTCCTGACTTCCTCCA
>Ga0268254_10000970_pt1 | contig 12281 bp, 9 predicted proteins | sample AgamicOrSfrz_FD_200251 | JGI IMG/M metagenome (GOLD analysis project Ga0268254, IMG submission 200251) | Agave microbial communities from Guanajuato, Mexico - Or.Sf.rz (v2) (version 3) | ecosystem: Host-associated > Plants > Phyllosphere > Phylloplane/Leaf | place: Guanajuato, Mexico | collected...
CCGGTAACTGAAATACTGCAAGCGCTCGCGAGCGAACTAGCGCCAAGCCCAACGCAAGCGGCGAGAAGCGCAAGAGTGGTATGTTTCAGGTTCATTCCATTGCACAGGGCATTAAAAATCCCCGCCGAAGCGGGGGAATGTTACTGACCATCGCAGCAGTTATTTGGGCAACCCGGACTAATCTCTACTGTAACTTCGCGGGTCTCACTACTAGCAGCTTCCGAATGCTTAGTAGGATAAACTTGCGCCTTAAGTTGTAGAGGCGCATTCACCAAACCGTCTTGTAACGCTTCCCTCGCCACGGTAACAGCACGGTTCATAGCCAGTACTTTTGGTGTTTGCTCGCTATCAGCTGCACTCCCGACGATCGTTATCCAATTTTGAATTGCATATTTTTCATTCACTATGGCGACCCACTCGCGAAGTTTCTCGCGATCAGAGTTAGAAATTGTTTTATCATTAATTCGAAATTCTACATGCGTCTGCTCAGATGGCAGGTTTTGCGATCCCTTGCACTCTGCCATTGCGTTTAAGCAATAAAAAGCTGTTGCAGCGACCGCTGCATATAGGACTACGTTGATTTGGAGCATGGAAAGTATTCCTCAAACGGCGAAAAGTGGCTCACCATAAATAACATAGCCTGCCAGGCTGTCTGCATTGCGCAGCGCTTGGTCGGGGTTGTTTCTCGCCCATTCTGCGGCCAATGGGTCAAGGCCATATCGTGGATCACCGCTAGAGAATGTGTCGGCAAAATGCGTTACTTCGTGAATTAACGTGGATAAGCGCGAATCACCAAACATGTTTTGGTCGCGTAAGCCGTTGCAAAATTTCATGCCGATACTTACGAGCCGTCGTTCGGTGTTAGGGCCGCATACATGAGCGGCCTCTCGGTCAACGTTCTTAAGATTTGGTACGCAACCGAGCATTCTGTCTAGATTGGGGTCGCTTCGGACCAGGCTGGCTGGTGTTAGAGATTTTAGCGCAGCCAAATGGCGCGCGAATCCGACCAATAGGTATCGGCGCGTACCGTCATCATTCCGATTGAACCAATACATCATTCGCTCTTTCGTGGCGCTATCATAGCGGTTCAAATCCGCGATTCTTCGCTCCACTAGAATAATTGCCCAAGCCAAAAGACGCTTTGCCATTACCCGGAATTCGCTATCACTCATGTTTGAGCAGATAGGCGTCGTATCGATCGTCACGGGAACCATGGAACCCGGATTCGTGTTCGTCACTGCGCTCGAATGTACCTCGAACCACTCTTCATTTTCCTTCCTCTTGAAACCGTATTTATTGATTTCACCCAAATCATTCATTCCTGATTGCTCCTGTCGTGTAAAGCCTCAACTTCGCTGCACCGTCTGTCACGACGCGCTGAGTCTGTCCATTCTTGTCGGTGGTGCCCAATACCTCGCGATCGCCGTCAATGACGATGCGATAGCGCACGCTAGCAAGCGGGCGGTCGGCGACATCGAACAAAGTAAATTGCTCGTCGTACAGACTCGGTTGCGGGGCCGCACTCGCGGCAAACCTAGTGTAAGCAGCGCGTCCTTCGTCGCCCGGAGTGCGATGATAAAAGCACCGTTGCGACATAGAGATAACGCGATTCTTGCCACAAGGGCATAGAACCTTGTCGCCGTGAAGTACGGCCGGTTGTCCGTTATTTCGCATCCGGTATCCGGTGCCGACCATAGGCCATGTGCCTTCGCAGTTACCGCACGTTGCGCGCTCTCCGCTCAGTGCGATCGCTTTTCCATCGTCTCGCATGTTGCCGTGCGTTGCATGCACTTTGCCGCCCGTGGTGGTCGGGTCGCCGAATCTAACTATTGGAATTCGCATTACGCCTCGTCTTCCATCTCACGTGAGCCGTCGCGCATCGTTGGTTTTAATTCGTTGCATATATCCTGCGGAGTCGGTGACGCCTGTTGCTAAAACCTCGCCGCCATTCAGCACGCGATAGCGCACATTCGCGAGCGGTTGACCCTCCTTGTCCCTGATTCGTGCGCCGTCCACAATCACCGCCTGGCTACCGTCGTCATACGTCACGATGTCGCTAACGTATGCGAGCGGAAGACTGCCGATTCGAACCTCACAACCACTGGTAACGCATCCACCGCCCTCCGTGTGCGCGCCAATCGTCGCGAACGCATACAGCTTGCGCTTGCGATTTTCCTGATCCGACATTCACACACCCCCGAAAACCAACGAAGACGCCAGCCGTACCGCAACCGACTCCGACAGGCAATGTTTTGGCCCTGATTGACCATACTCGCGTGGTACTTACGCGGCGCGATATAGGACTGCTCTGAAAACGGGAAATTGACGACGCGGAGGCCACGCCGACACGACGTGGGGGTATTTAGCTTGACTTGCGACAAATCCAGCCCAGGATGGCGAAACATTCGGATGGTGGAAGTTTCCCTCCGGGTAAGCCGAGCCCACCGAAAGCGGGCTTTGTTGTTTCTGGACTTGCCGCATCGGGCACACCATGCGCGATCTTTACGCCAGCTATGCCGCCTTGCGGGGGCGGGCGAAGTGTCGGCGCGTGTTGGCGTTCTGACAGCCGCCGGCATTGACGTGCAGAGTGATCGCGTGGAGCTAGAAGGCAATCCATCGACGCCGGATTTATGGCGCGAAGTGGATCTCGCGTTGATGCAAACATACCGGTCTACGCGTTCGCGAAGGAGCGCATCGGGCGGCGCGTATGGGGAATCAAGGCGAAGTCGGCAGGCAACGGGCAACGCTCGCCCGTGTGGCCGACTAAGAAGCCCGCACGCCGCACCAAAGCGAGCTATCGGCCCATGTACTCTTCGTCAACGCGGCGAAGAATTCGATACGTGACCGCCTCGCGATCGAAGCGCCGGGACCGGATACATGCACTTTCCCGCCGACCGTGACCGTAACTACTACGCGCAGTTAACAACGAGACGGATCACCGTCAAGGAAGTCGCCGACCATCGGCTACGTATGCGAGTCGCCGCCCGGCCGCGCGAACGAAGCGCTGGATTGCCGCGTGTATGCTTTCGGGGCCCTTTGCGGGCTCCTGCATTTCGGCTCGCGTCTGAATGCCTTTACACAGCGGACCGCCGCGTCGTATGGTGATACGGGCACCGCTGCGCAACCGCGCGACGCAGGCGCGTCGCGTTCACTGGTCTCGCAGCTAGCCTAACTGCGGACGGCGACCACCCCGAGCAACACGGCGATACAAAAGAACACCAATGACCATCCCGCAAGTCCAAGTGGTATCCATGCCCATCGGGGCGGAAGTGCGAGCGCGGCGAATTCATCACGGGTAACAATGCGTGCGTCGGCGGCAATATAAAGATCGAGTATCCGACTGGCTTGTTGTGTGCCCCAAATCCACCGCCATACGAGTAACCCTACGGCGATAACGAGCCCGAAAGCGCAAAGCGACGCTGCACCCGTGATAGCGCGGGTTCCGGCTGTGCTTTTCGTATTCGCCAGAATGGCCGCACAAAACGCCAGGCCCGCGCTATTGGCAATCGCAAGGTGCTTGAGCGATTCGAACTGGTAAGCGAGGCTATCGGCGTGTGCGGTGTTGCGCAGAGTCCCCAGCAGTTCCTTATCCATACGTTCCTGCATACATGCCCTCGGGCGAGTGACGAACGCTCAGAATACTAACCGCTATGGCCGCACCGCTGAAGCCTTGCGAATGCTTTGAGCCATCGGAATCGATATTTGCGGAAATGACGCACGCAGCTCTAGGCTGCACTCGTTGCGGCCCAGGGCGCGTATATATCCGGTTCGCAAGGGGCGGGCAAGGCGTGTCGTTTTCCTACACGCAGGGAGACGGGACGCGCAGCGTGAGTATTCAGCGGCGAATATCGCCAATCTTTCCGCCCTGATCCGACAGTTACCGCAGGCGCTCCGCATCGTATGCCGAGCGCGCTCGCCCCTCCGGTTCATATATCGATGACGGCAATGCAGCAACGAATTACCAAATGCACCAGCTATCGAAAGGGAGAGAACCGGGTCGGACTGATGCGTCATCAACGTACAGATTCCAAAGCAGCGCTGGTTCGCTGTCCAAGGCTCTTCGCTGGGCTTCGCTCTCTATCACAATCCACACGATTGGATATCGTTCGCCTTGCCCGCAAACTCGCGTTTCTCCCGGTCGCGGGCTTGACGTTGGCCCAATACGCGCGATGCAGGCCGGAACGTTCGCCGGCGCGCAAGGGGTGCTTATGGATCTTGCCGATGCTATGCAGGCACCGGACGCGGCGTTGGCGTCGCTTCTCGAATCGCTCGGTCAACGCTAACCACCGACACGCATTGAGGGGGAAATCATGGGCGCATTCAACTTCACGGCGACACGTTTTGCACATCTGCTCGGGCCGCTTGCGCGTTCGTCCTCGCTTCGAGCGCCACGCGCATTGCAGCGCTATCCAGTCGAGATACCCGTAGGGCATGCAGGCAGCGCCGCCTCAACATCGCCAATAACGCGAAGGTGCGAGAAGCGTAAAAGTGCATCTGCCGCAGGCAGTGTCGCGTTGAGTTGCTGCGCCCCCGCATTCCGTAGCTGCGTGAGCGTTGGGCGTGAAACCGGCATGACGAAGTCTGAAAACTGCAATGCGGCTAGCGCGTCCAGGCGTTCGGGAAATTCATGGTTACGCGCGAACCGTCGCGACGGTTCGCGCCGTCAATGCGGTTTTTGGTGCGTTATCTCGCGAGCAGTGTGCGGGCAAAGAGCGAGTCGCGCGCGATATATCAAGGTGTGATCGAATCGCTGGCCGCGCGCGGCGCGCAGGCGGTGATTCTCGGCTGCACCGAGATCACGTTGCTGATCAAGGCGGAAGATTCCGTGCTGCCCGTGTTCGATACGACGGCGTTACATGCGCAGGCGGCGGTGGAGTGGGCGATTGGGGGTGACTGAAGGCGATTGCGGATGAGCGACAGCAAATGAAAAAGCCCGCGTGGCTTGCGCGTGCCCCTAGGCGACCAGGTCCGCGCCGGAGCACTGTGGCGCGGTGGACCATGGCCCTCCGTCGCAGATGCATGCGCCAGCCAGGCCGAACGCTGGTACGGCTCAGCCCGCAAAGACGACGACCTCGAGCTACGCCAGGGCGTGCTGATCGGGCGCCGGCACTACGCCGGAACAGGCGTGGCTCGATGTTCAGTTCGCGGGCGATTGATTCTTCGGCGGCGGTTCAGTGCCGCACAGATGACAACCGCCAGGCGGGCAAATAGGGGCTACCGCAATTTCTAACGCCGGATAGTCTTCGGCTGAACCTCGTGCGTAACGCAGTGAAGACGGCCCATAAACTTCACTTTCCAACATCGTGAAATGCTCCGGCAATATCTTGAGTACATCTTTTTAGCACCCTAACGGCGTATTCCTTTCGTTGCTCTGCAAGTGCTCTTGCGTTCGCCTCGTTCGGTAACGCGTAGCCGAAAACATGGACTTGCCATTGCCCATCAAAGTCGTAAGGTGCATCAATAACACGCTTCGCAACTTTAGCAAGGGTATTGCCAGAAAGTGTCACTTCGTTCCGTTCTAATGGCGAAGACCCGGTAACTGAAATACTGCAAGCGCTCGCGAGCGAACTAGCGCCAAGCCCAACGCAAGCGGCGAAAAGCGCAAGAGTGGTATGTTTCAGGTTCATTCCATTGCACAGGGCATTAAAAATCCCCGCCGAAGCGGGGGAATGTTACTGACCATCGCAGCAGTTATTTGGGCAACCCGGACTAATCTCTACTGTAACTTCGCGGGTCTCACTACTAGCAGCTTCCGAATGCTTAGTAGGATAAACTTGCGCCTTAAGTTGTAGAGGCGCATTCACCAAACCGTCTTGTAACGCTTCCCTCGCCACGGTAACAGCACGGTTCATAGCCAGTACTTTTGGTGTTTGCTCGCTATCAGCTGCACTCCCGACGATCGTTATCCAATTTTGAATTGCATATTTTTCATTCACTATGGCGACCCACTCGCGAAGTTTCTCGCGATCAGAGTTAGAAATTGTTTTATCATTAATTCGAAATTCTACATGCGTCTGCTCAGATGGCAGGTTTTGCGATCCCTTGCACTCTGCCATTGCGTTTAAGCAATAAAAAGCTGTTGCAGCGACCGCTGCATATAGGACTACGTTGATTTGGAGCATGGAAAGTATTCCTCAAACGGCGAAAAGTGGCTCACCATAAATAACATAGCCTGCCAGGCTGTCTGCATTGCGCAGCGCTTGGTCGGGGTTGTTTCTCGCCCATTCTGCGGCCAATGGGTCAAGGCCATATCGTGGATCACCGCTAGAGAATGTGTCGGCAAAATGCGTTACTTCGTGAATTAACGTGGATAAGCGCGAATCACCAAACATGTTTTGGTCGCGTAAGCCGTTGCAAAATTTCATGCCGATACTTACGAGCCGTCGTTCGGTGTTAGGGCCGCATACATGAGCGGCCTCTCGGTCAACGTTCTTAAGATTTGGTACGCAACCGAGCATTCTGTCTAGATTGGGGTCGCTTCGGACCAGGCTGGCTGGTGTTAGAGATTTTAGCGCAGCCAAATGGCGCGCGAATCCGACCAATAGGTATCGGCGCGTACCGTCATCATTCCGATTGAACCAATACATCATTCGCTCTTTCGTGGCGCTATCATAGCGGTTCAAATCCGCGATTCTTCGCTCCACTAGAATAATTGCCCAAGCCAAAAGACGCTTTGCCATTACCCGGAATTCGCTATCACTCATGTTTGAGCAGATAGGCGTCGTATCGATCGTCACGGGAACCATGGAACCCGGATTCGTGTTCGTCACTGCGCTCGAATGTACCTCGAACCACTCTTCATTTTCCTTCCTCTTGAAACCGTATTTATTGATTTCACCCAAATCATTCATTCCTGATTGCTCCTGTCGTGTAAAGCCTCAACTTCGCTGCACCGTCTGTCACGACGCGCTGAGTCTGTCCATTCTTGTCGGTGGTGCCCAATACCTCGCGATCGCCGTCAATGACGATGCGATAGCGCACGCTAGCAAGCGGGCGGTCGGCGACATCGAACAAAGTAAATTGCTCGTCGTACAGACTCGGTTGCGGGGCCGCACTCGCGGCAAACCTAGTGTAAGCAGCGCGTCCTTCGTCGCCCGGAGTGCGATGATAAAAGCACCGTTGCGACATAGAGATAACGCGATTCTTGCCACAAGGGCATAGAACCTTGTCGCCGTGAAGTACGGCCGGTTGTCCGTTATTTCGCATCCGGTATCCGGTGCCGACCATAGGCCATGTGCCTTCGCAGTTACCGCACGTTGCGCGCTCTCCGCTCAGTGCGATCGCTTTTCCATCGTCTCGCATGTTGCCGTGCGTTGCATGCACTTTGCCGCCCGTGGTGGTCGGGTCGCCGAATCTAACTATTGGAATTCGCATTACGCCTCGTCTTCCATCTCACGTGAGCCGTCGCGCATCGTTGGTTTTAATTCGTTGCATATATCCTGCGGAGTCGGTGACGCCTGTTGCTAAAACCTCGCCGCCATTCAGCACGCGATAGCGCACATTCGCGAGCGGTTGACCCTCCTTGTCCCTGATTCGTGCGCCGTCCACAATCACCGCCTGGCTACCGTCGTCATACGTCACGATGTCGCTAACGTATGCGAGCGGAAGACTGCCGATTCGAACCTCACAACCACTGGTAACGCATCCACCGCCCTCCGTGTGCGCGCCAATCGTCGCGAACGCATACAGCTTGCGCTTGCGATTTTCCTGATCCGACATTCACACACCCCCGAAAACCAACGAAGACGCCAGCCGTACCGCAACCGACTCCGACAGGCAATGTTTTGGCCCTGATTGACCATACTCGCGTGGTACTTACGCGGCGCGATATAGGACTGCTCTGAAAACGGGAAATTGACGACGCGGAGGCCACGCCGACACGACGTGGGGGTATTTAGCTTGACTTGCGACAAATCCAGCCCAGGATGGCGAAACATTCGGATGGTGGAAGTTTCCCTCCGGGTAAGCCGAGCCCACCGAAAGCGGGCTTTGTTGTTTCTGGACTTGCCGCATCGGGCACACCATGCGCGATCTTTACGCCAGCTATGCCGCCTTGCGGGGGCGGGCGAAGTGTCGGCGCGTGTTGGCGTTCTGACAGCCGCCGGCATTGACGTGCAGAGTGATCGCGTGGAGCTAGAAGGCAATCCATCGACGCCGGATTTATGGCGCGAAGTGGATCTCGCGTTGATGCAAACATACCGGTCTACGCGTTCGCGAAGGAGCGCATCGGGCGGCGCGTATGGGGAATCAAGGCGAAGTCGGCAGGCAACGGGCAACGCTCGCCCGTGTGGCCGACTAAGAAGCCCGCACGCCGCACCAAAGCGAGCTATCGGCCCATGTACTCTTCGTCAACGCGGCGAAGAATTCGATACGTGACCGCCTCGCGATCGAAGCGCCGGGACCGGATACATGCACTTTCCCGCCGACCGTGACCGTAACTACTACGCGCAGTTAACAACGAGACGGATCACCGTCAAGGAAGTCGCCGACCATCGGCTACGTATGCGAGTCGCCGCCCGGCCGCGCGAACGAAGCGCTGGATTGCCGCGTGTATGCTTTCGGGGCCCTTTGCGGGCTCCTGCATTTCGGCTCGCGTCTGAATGCCTTTACACAGCGGACCGCCGCGTCGTATGGTGATACGGGCACCGCTGCGCAACCGCGCGACGCAGGCGCGTCGCGTTCACTGGTCTCGCAGCTAGCCTAACTGCGGACGGCGACCACCCCGAGCAACACGGCGATACAAAAGAACACCAATGACCATCCCGCAAGTCCAAGTGGTATCCATGCCCATCGGGGCGGAAGTGCGAGCGCGGCGAATTCATCACGGGTAACAATGCGTGCGTCGGCGGCAATATAAAGATCGAGTATCCGACTGGCTTGTTGTGTGCCCCAAATCCACCGCCATACGAGTAACCCTACGGCGATAACGAGCCCGAAAGCGCAAAGCGACGCTGCACCCGTGATAGCGCGGGTTCCGGCTGTGCTTTTCGTATTCGCCAGAATGGCCGCACAAAACGCCAGGCCCGCGCTATTGGCAATCGCAAGGTGCTTGAGCGATTCGAACTGGTAAGCGAGGCTATCGGCGTGTGCGGTGTTGCGCAGAGTCCCCAGCAGTTCCTTATCCATACGTTCCTGCATACATGCCCTCGGGCGAGTGACGAACGCTCAGAATACTAACCGCTATGGCCGCACCGCTGAAGCCTTGCGAATGCTTTGAGCCATCGGAATCGATATTTGCGGAAATGACGCACGCAGCTCTAGGCTGCACTCGTTGCGGCCCAGGGCGCGTATATATCCGGTTCGCAAGGGGCGGGCAAGGCGTGTCGTTTTCCTACACGCAGGGAGACGGGACGCGCAGCGTGAGTATTCAGCGGCGAATATCGCCAATCTTTCCGCCCTGATCCGACAGTTACCGCAGGCGCTCCGCATCGTATGCCGAGCGCGCTCGCCCCTCCGGTTCATATATCGATGACGGCAATGCAGCAACGAATTACCAAATGCACCAGCTATCGAAAGGGAGAGAACCGGGTCGGACTGATGCGTCATCAACGTACAGATTCCAAAGCAGCGCTGGTTCGCTGTCCAAGGCTCTTCGCTGGGCTTCGCTCTCTATCACAATCCACACGATTGGATATCGTTCGCCTTGCCCGCAAACTCGCGTTTCTCCCGGTCGCGGGCTTGACGTTGGCCCAATACGCGCGATGCAGGCCGGAACGTTCGCCGGCGCGCAAGGGGTGCTTATGGATCTTGCCGATGCTATGCAGGCACCGGACGCGGCGTTGGCGTCGCTTCTCGAATCGCTCGGTCAACGCTAACCACCGACACGCATTGAGGGGGAAATCATGGGCGCATTCAACTTCACGGCGACACGTTTTGCACATCTGCTCGGGCCGCTTGCGCGTTCGTCCTCGCTTCGAGCGCCACGCGCATTGCAGCGCTATCCAGTCGAGATACCCGTAGGGCATGCAGGCAGCGCCGCCTCAACATCGCCAATAACGCGAAGGTGCGAGAAGCGTAAAAGTGCATCTGCCGCAGGCAGTGTCGCGTTGAGTTGCTGCGCCCCCGCATTCCGTAGCTGCGTGAGCGTTGGGCGTGAAACCGGCATGACGAAGTCTGAAAACTGCAATGCGGCTAGCGCGTCCAGGCGTTCGGGAAATTCATGGTTACGCGCGAACCGTCGCGACGGTTCGCGCCGTCAATGCGGTTTTTGGTGCGTTATCTCGCGAGCAGTGTGCGGGCAAAGAGCGAGTCGCGCGCGATATATCAAGGTGTGATCGAATCGCTGGCCGCGCGCGGCGCGCAGGCGGTGATTCTCGGCTGCACCGAGATCACGTTGCTGATCAAGGCGGAAGATTCCGTGCTGCCCGTGTTCGATACGACGGCGTTACATGCGCAGGCGGCGGTGGAATGGGCGATTGGGGGCGAATGAAGGCGATTGCGGATGACGGACAGCAAATGAAAAAGCCCGCGTGGCTTGCGCCAGCGGGCTTTCAATAATGCCTGGTTGCGGGGGTAGGATTTGAACCTACGACCTTCGGGTTATGAGCCCGACGAGCTGCCAGACTGCTCCACCCCGCGTCAGAGAAAAAGAGTATATAGGGGCGTCGGCAAAACGTCAAACTATTGCTTCGACTAACGGTGTCGGCATGCCGTTCGACGCGCAAAATCTGCACCGCGAATCACAGGTCCTGAACCGTCGCGCCCTCGATCTTGCCGTCGATAATATCCGCGCCGTACTGACTCGCGCTGCGTTTTGCGACGCCGAAGTCGGAGAACGTGGCGGGCAGCACGAGACGAAACACACGGCTCGCCTTCGAACCGCTCATCGCACCCGGACGGCAGACGCGCACGGCGACGTCGTACCCTTCCGCGTGCCGCTTGTGACCGTCGAATTTGTCGAACGCCCGCGAGAAAACCAGCGGATGCACTTCGAAGTCCTTATAAAGATCTGGATAAGCCTGAGCCATGATGCCCTCCGGTGCACGCCGGTGCCTGAGTGAGTCGAACTGTGAATATCACCCCACTATACGCCGCGCGCGGCGCGCATCGGCTTTTTATTTTCGACGCGCGCCGCGCGGTGCGGGCGTGAGTACCGGTGCGAGCGCTGCGAAAATCGTCGCCTTCGCACGGGCGCTGGTAAGCTACGGCTCCTGCGCCATTCAGCTTGAGAATCTCCCGTGAAAATCGCCACCTGGAACGTCAACTCACTCAAAGTCCGCCAGCAACACGTGATCGACTGGCTCGAAACCAGCGGCACCGACGTACTGTGCCTTCAGGAACTGAAGCTGCCCGACGAAAAGTTTCCGCGCGCGGAACTCGAAGAGAAAGGCTACCGGAGCTGGTTCGCGGGCCAGAAGACGTACAACGGCGTCGGCATTCTGGTGCGCGCAGGGCTCAACGTCGACGAAGCAAGCGTCGTGCGAAACATTCCGGGCTTTGATGACCTGCAGCAGCGCGTGGTCGCGGCGACCGTCGACGGCGTGCGCATTATTTCCGCTTATTTTCCGAACGGCCAGGCGCCCGGCACCGACAAGTTCGCGTACAAGCTGCGCTGGCTTGCCGCGCTGCACGACTGGGTCAAAAGCGAGATGGCGCTGTATCCGAAGCTCGCGCTGCTCGGCGATTACAACATCGCACCCGACGACCGCGACGTGCACGATCCGAAAGCCTGGGAAGGCCAGAACCTCGTGTCGCCCGAAGAACGCGCGGAGTTCGTGCGGCTGATCGAACTCGGTCTCGTCGATGCATTCCGTCAGTTCGAGCAGCCGGAAAAAATCTATTCGTGGTGGGACTACCGGATGATGGCTTTCCGCCGCAACGCGGGTCTGCGCATCGACCATATTTTGCTGTCGAAGGCGCTGGCCGAAACGTGCGCTTCGTGCGAGGTCGACAAGGTGCCGCGCAAATGGGACCAGCCGTCTGACCACGCGCCGGTCGTCGCGCAACTAGGCTGATAGCGGCGCCCCGACGCACTCGCACACACGCTTAAGCCGAAACCCCCAGCGTTCCCCACAAAAACTCGAACACCATCGCATCGTGCTCGGCCTGCTCCAGTTCGTCGGAGCCGCCGTGACCGCCTTCCGTATTCTCGCGATACCACACGTTATCCACGCCAAGCGCCTGCATGCGCGCCGCCATCTTGCGGGCATGGCCGGGATGCACGCGGTCGTCGGCGGTCGACGTCGTGAACATCACCGGCGGATACTTCACGCCCGCCGTCACGCGGTGATACGGCGAGTAGGCGGCGAGCACGCGCGCATCGGCGGGATCGTCGGGATCGC
>Ga0268254_10000983_pt1 | contig 12139 bp, 9 predicted proteins | sample AgamicOrSfrz_FD_200251 | JGI IMG/M metagenome (GOLD analysis project Ga0268254, IMG submission 200251) | Agave microbial communities from Guanajuato, Mexico - Or.Sf.rz (v2) (version 3) | ecosystem: Host-associated > Plants > Phyllosphere > Phylloplane/Leaf | place: Guanajuato, Mexico | collected...
CTGGGTGAACTGATCCAGATTGACGGCAGTGATCACCGCTGGTTCGAGGAACGTGCGCCGGCCTGCACGCTGCTGGTGTTTATTGATGATGCGACTGGCCGGCTGATGACGCTGCATTTCACGGCGACGGAATCGACGTTCAGCTATTTCGAGGCGCTGGGCAAGCATCTGGCAGCGCATGGCAAGCCGGTCGCCTTCTATAGCGACAAGGCCAGCGTGTTCTACGTCAAGGACCGTGCAAGCACGGCCGGCAAAGGTGTCACGCAGTTCGGGCGCGCCCTGTACCAGCTCAATATCGAGGCGTTCTGTGCGAACTCGAGCCAGGCCAAGGGTCGTGTCGAGCGGGCCAACCTGACGTTGCAGGACCGGCTGGTGAAGGAACTGAGGTTGCGTAACATCAGTACGCGCGAAGCGGCCAATGCGTATGCGCCCTCCTTTATCGCTGACTTCAACCGGCGATTCGGCAAGCCACCGAAGAGCGACCACGACGCGCATCGGCCGCTGCGTGATGACGAGGACCTCAGGCAGATCCTGGCCTATCGCGTGGCGCGCAAGGTCTCCAATGCGCTGACGGTGCAGTATGACCGGGTGATGTACCTGTTGCAGGACACCGAGGTCAACCGGCGTCTCATCCACGAGTACATTGAAGTGGTCGAACATCTGGATGGTGCAATCGAGATTCAGGCCACAGGCCGCGTCTTGCCGTATCGCGAATATGACAGGATCACCCAGATTGATCAGGGCGCAGAGGTCGAGAACAAGCGGCTGTCCGCGGCGCTGGAAGTCGCGCGGCTGGTGCAGGCGCAACGTGATGATCGGCGCGTTTCGGGCTCGCCTTCTCGCACCCATATTGGCGAGGACGTCCGGGCGAAGAAAGCGCTGGTGGGCCTGAAGAAACAGCGGGCGATCACGCTAGCCGATGTCACTCAGGCCGTTCATGAGGTGAGCATCAAAAAACATGAAGAACGGGGGGTGGGCGGCTGCGCCGCCCACCCCAAACACATAAGAAAAAGCGCCGTAAAACCCGACATTTCAATTTAGCGCAGACCCCGACATTTGAACTTGGCGGGGAGATTTAACAGGGCACGATGCTACAATCTGCAGCGACTTCAGTCTGTTCCTGCTTGTTGATTGACGGTTTCCCCAAGATAATTTCTGTTCCGAGCGCGATCATCCGCGGCCACCGACCAAACGCATGACCAAACATCCGGATTCTCCCGTGTGGGCCGAGGACTACCGCCACTGGTTCGCAGAACTCAAGCAGCGCGTGGAGCGTGCACGGCAGCGCGCGGCAGCCAGCGTCAATCGCGAACTGGTCGTACTGTACTGGCAGATCGGCCGGGACATTCTTGACCGGCAGCAGAGACAAGGCTGGGGCGCGGGTGTTGTAGACCGACTCGCGCGCGATCTCAAGGCGGCGTTTCCCGACATGCGCGGCTTCTCGCCGCGCAACCTCAAGTACATGCGCGCGCTCGCGCAAGCCTTTCCGCAGCCGGAATTTGTGCAACAGCCCGTTGCACAATTACCGTGGTCGCACGTGGTTACGCTGCTCGACAAGCTGGACGACACGGCGCAGCGGCTGTGGTATGCGGAAAAATCGCTTGAGCACGGCTGGTCGCGCAGTGTGCTGTCCATGCAAATCGAGACGGCTGCTCACGCGCGTACCGGCAAGGCCGTGACGAATTTCGCCGACCGGCTGCCGCCAGCGCAATCGGATCTTGCGCGCGACGTACTCAAGGATCCTTATATCTTCGACTTTCTCGGCCTGACTGAGAGCGCACAGGAGCGTGACATCGAGCGTGCGCTGACCCAGCACATCACGCGTTTCCTGCTGGAACTGGGCGCCGGGTTCGCTTTTGTAGGGCGTCAGTACCGGCTGGAGGTTGGGGGTGACGAGTTTTTCATCGATCTACTCTTTTACCATCTGAAGCTGCGGTGCTATGTCGTTGTCGAGCTGAAAACGACGCCGTTCAGACCTGAGTACGCAGGCCAGTTGAACTTCTACCTTTCGGCGATCGACGGGCAGGTCAAGGCGCAGGAAGACCAGCCGACCATCGGTCTGCTGCTGTGCAAGGAAAAGAACCGGCTCGTGGCGGAATATGCGCTGCGCGGCGTAGCCAAGCCAATGGGTGTCGCCGAATACCAGTTCATGCGCGAGGTACCGGAATCACTGGAGACGGACTTGCCCACCATTGACCAGATTGAGGCGGAATTACGGCCTGATCTTCCTGACTCAACCACGCAGTAATTGTCAGCGCCCCGCTCTCCTCTCAACGAACGGTCATGCAACCATCGGTTACCTGACCAGAAAGTCGTTCACGGTCAGCCACGGCGGCTCATCTAGTCGCGGGAGAAATTCTCTTTGAGCAACCGCGACGATGCGGTTGCCTGCGTTTTCACATGCTTTGAGCGTACGCGCCGGGTCGGCGCGGCGTTGTCAAGCTGGCGGTCGTAGACTGCCTTTTTTGCTCAAGCGTAGTTATCCTTATCAGGTAGCTTTCTGAGATGCGGAAGTGACAGTCCGACCATGCCATGCGGCGAAGCGTTCCCGGAGTGTGGCGCGATGACATGCCGCGTTCATCTGATGTCTGGACAACGCGACGTGCTGCCGTATCGCAACCGAAGCATGAGAGCAACGCTTGCGTGCGACGCGCATCGCGAAAGCCGCACATCTGGCGTTCGCGCCTGCGGGTCGGCGATGGCTATTCTCGGCACGGTTGTTCACACATGTAGCAGCTCTGACGAAAACGTCTTCACTCGGCACGCACCGCTTGAAGCACGAGCCGCCGCTCTCGCAGCCGCTCTTACCACTGCACCTGCAGCCGCACACGCAGTGGCCGTCGGCCTCCCTTGCCTGTTCCTATTCCGGTTCCATTACGATCTGCAACTTCACGTCGGTCGGTTTTCCGCTCGCCGCTTCCTCGAATGCCTTGACGCCGTCTGCGAACATGAACGAACGCGAAATGAACGGCTTGACGTCGATGCGTCCCGACGCGATCAACTGGATCGCGCTCGGAAAGACATTTGCGTAGCGGAACACGGACTCGATGCGCGCTTCCTTGATCTGCAGGGCGACGACGTCGAGCGGCACAGGATGCTGCGGCATGCCGACGAGCACGAGACAGCCGCCAGGGCACAGCAGATCGACGATGCCGTCGAACGCCTTCTCGCTGCCGCTCGCTTCGAACACGATGTTGGCGCCCCAGTCGTCCGTCACCCGCTTGACCACGTCACGCAAAGCCGTTTCGCGGATGTTCACGGCCGTCACGCCCGGCGTGGCGCCAATCAGTTCGAGCTTCTCCGGCACCATGTCGCAAACGATGACGCGGCTGCATCCGCCGGCGAACGCCGCAAGCACGCACATCATGCCGATCGTACCTGCGCCCATGACGACGGCGACATCGCCGGGCTTGATGGCCGCCTTCCTGGCCGCCTGCAGTCCAATCGACAGCGGCTCGACAATCGCGCCTTCAGCAAAGCTCACGTTGTCCGGCAGCTTGTAGGTGAACGCGGCCGGATGAACCACGAAAGGTGCGAGGCACCCGTGCACCGGCGGCGTGGCCCAGAAGCGCACGCTCGGATCGAGGTTGTAGTAGCCCTCACGCGATGCGCGCGACTCCATGTCAGGCACACCGGGCTCCATGCAGACGCGGTCGCCGGGTTTCAGATGCTGCACCTCGTCCCCCACCTGCACCACCGTGCCTGCCGCTTCATGGCCGAGCACCATCGGTTCATTCACGACGAAGGGTCCGATACGTCCATGCTGATAATAGTGAATGTCACTGCCGCAAATGCCAACCGTGTGGATGCGAATGCGCACGTCGCGCGGGCCGACCGTCTGCGGCAGGCTGAAAGGCCGCAGGCTGATGCGTTGTATGCCTTCGAGTACCAATGCGTCCATCTTCGTTCCTTTCTCAAGAGAAGTTGAGCTTCGAGTCCGATCTGACCAACAGCGCTCGCCGCGCCCGTTCAACCCGCCTGAAAACCGCCGTCGACGGCGAGGCTGACGCCGCTGACCATCGCGGCGTCGTCGCTGAGCAGATACGCGATCGTGCGCGCCACTTCGAGCGGCCGCACAAAGCGGTTGAGCGGAATACGCTCGAGCATCGGCGCGGATTTCGCAGGATCACTCCACGCCTTCTCGGCCATAGGTGTCAGCGTCACGACCGGATTGACCGAATTCACGCGTATGTCATGTGGTCCGAGTTCGACGGCCATCACGCGCGTGAGCGCGTCCAGTGCGGCCTTTGACGCGCAGTAGGCCGCATGCAGGGGCAAGCCGACCGTTGCCGACAGGCTCGACACATTGACGATGGACCCGCGCACGTCACGCGCGATCATGCTGCGCGCGCATTGCTGCGCGACGATCATCGCGGCTTTCACGTTGACGGCCATGATCGCGTCGAATGCCTCGATGCTCGTGTCCAGAAACGGCTGCAACTCCACGATGCCCGCGCAACTGACGAGCAGATCGACGGGCTGCACGGCGTCCGCCGCCTCGCGTGTCGCTGCGGCATCCGCGAGGTCCACACAAACCGTCTCGCAGCCCGTTTCTTCAGCAAGGGTCTGCAGATCGGTATGAGTGCGGCTCATCGCGATGACCCGCGCTCCCCGCTCGGCGAGCAGTTGCACGGTGGCGCGTCCGATGCCTTTGCCAGCACCCGTGACGAGCGCGGTTCTGCCTTCGAAATCGCGGTTGCGGTCGGGCGTGGGCATTTCAATTCCTCAAGGTTCTTCGCACAGACGGCGCGCCGTCTCTTCGTCCGTCACGAGCACCGACGCGTAGCGACCGCGCAAGGCGGCGCGCGTCACCTCGAATTTTTTCCCGCCGCCCGAGACCAGCACGACATCGTTGATCTTGCGCAGATCGTCGAGCGAGATCGCGACCGTGCGGCGATTCAGCGGGTGATCGATCGGCTCACCGTTCGCGTCCATGAAATGGCCCAGCATGTCGCCGACGGCGCCCGCTTTGCGCAACGCGCGGAGGTCGTCGGCCTTCGAAATTCCGTATGTGACGACCAGCGATTCCGTCAGGTCGCCGCACGTCAGCAATGCGACGTCGGCATTGCGCGCGAGTCTGTAAGTCGCGCGCACGGTGTCTTCCTGCAGGATCATGTCGCGTGCTTCCTGGCTGCCCACATAGATTGGCGCGGCAAACAGATAGCCGTCCGCATGACAGAGGTTCGCGAAGTCGGAAACGATGTCGAACGTGTTAATGCTCGGGCAATGCGACAGCCCGCCTTGCAGCGACACTGCATTGAGCGTGCCGTACGAGCGTTGCGGCATCGCGCGCAGTACGGCGCGAATCGTGCGGCCCCAGCCGATGCCAATCGTGCCGCCCCGCTTGATGCGCTTCGCAATACAGCCTGCTGCGCCAATGCCAAGCGCCGTCATGTTGGCTTCGGGATTGGCGCCCGTGGGCACAACGACGGTAGATTCGAGTTCGAAGCGTTCCGCCAGCTGCTCTTCGAGCGCGATGCACGGCGCGATCCGGCTGTTGATCGTGATCTGCACGAGGCCTGATTCGCGGCTCGCCGCCAGCAGCCGGTTGACCCGCACGCGGTTGCTGCCGATACGATGCGCAATCTCCTGCTGGGTCAGATTGCCGATGTAGTAATGCCACGCGACGCGCGCCTGCAACTCCTCTTCGGAATCGATCGCGGTGTCGGCGCCGGACGGCATGGCGGATGAAGCAGTCTTGTTCATGTGCGCTCTGGTTATCGGTGAAATGCAACGCGCCGTTATACCAGAGCGTCACTTCACCGCGCCCATCGTCAGGCCTTGTACGAGCCGCCCCGACACGAGCAATGCGAACACCACCATCGGCAGCACGATCAGCGTACCTGTCGCCATGATTTCTCCCCACGGCAATTCATAACCGCTCATGTAGCTCGTGGCCGCGACGGGCGACGTGATCGCGTCCGTGCGTGTCAGCACTAGCGCGTAGAGCAGGTCGTTCCACGAAAAGATAAAGGCAAAGATGGCCGATACGACAATGCCCGGCATCGCGAGCGGCAGGTTGATACGCCAGAAGATGCGCCACGGCGACGCGCCGTCCAGCCGCGCCGCTTCGTCCAGCTCGACGGGAATGTTGCGGAACTGATCGGTGCAGATCCAGACGACGATCGGCAGCGAGAACGTGATGTAAAGCAGGATCAGCACGAGATGCGTGTCGACGATATCGAGTTTCGTCGCGATCAGGAAGAACGGCACTGCAAGGACAACCGGGCTCACCATGCGGTTGGAGATGAACCAGAACCACAGGTCTTCCTTGCCGCGAAATTCGTAACGCGCAAGCGCATACGCGGCGGGCGTGCCGAGCAGAATCGACAGCAACGTCGTGCTGCTGGCGATGATCAGCGAATTGACGAGACTGCCGCCCACTTCATGCGTGAAGAGCGCTTCGGTGTAATGCGCAAAGGTGGGCTTGAAGAGCCACACGGGCGGATAGGCCAGCGCGTCTGCCTGACTCTTGAGGCTCGTCGTCACCATCCAGTAGAACGGAAAGACGGACGACAGGAAAACGACCAGCAGGCCAAGGAAGTGCCATGCGGTCGCGTTGCGCCGCGCGGCGCGTGCGCGGCGAGCGCGTACTGTCAGTCCGTTGCTGCCGGCAAGCGCGGCGTTGCCGTGCGTACGTTGGGTCGAAGGTGCGTTCACGCAGCCTCCCGATAGACGAAGCGGATATAAAGGCGCGACAGCACGATGGTGAGAATCAGCAACAGAATCGCCTGTGCGGAAGCCATGCCCTGATCGAACAGACGGAAACCCACGCGCTGGATGTACACGCTGATGAACTCCGTCGCGGTGCCCGGACCGCCGCGCGTCATGGTGAAGACGGCGTCGAACATCTTCAGCATGTCGGCGGAGCGGAGAATCAGGATCGCGGTGAGGCCCGGCAACAGATACGGTCTTTGCAGATGCCACAAGATCTTGCTCCACCTCGGCGTTTCCAGGCGCGCGGCTTCTTCGGCTTCCTTCGGCACCATCGTCAGGCCGGCAAGCAGGATGAGCGCGCAAAAAGGCGTCCACTGCCAGATGTCCATGATCATCACCGACACGAAAGCGAGCGTCGGATCGGCCAGCCAGTCCTGTGGCGGCACCCCGAACAAGCTCGTGATGTAGTTCGCGACACCGAACTGCCGGTTGAAAATGAGGCGGCCGATCAGTCCCACCACCGCATACGTCGTCGCCATGGGAATCACCAGGCTGACGCGCGCGAGTGCGCGCATCCATGGCAATGTCGTGCGATGGAGCATCAGCGCGGCGAACAATCCGAGCGCTACTTCGATGGGTAGCGTGACGCACAGAAACAGCGCCGTGCGTCCCAGAGCGCCCCAGAACGAAGGATCGGTCAGCGTCGCCGCGTAGTTGTCGAACCAGATGAACGGCGTACCGGACGCCAGATCCGCAAGCTTGTACTGGTGAAACGAGTTGTACAGCGCAAGCAGCAATGGATAAATGCCGATGGCCGCCAGCGTGAAGATTGCGGGGATGAGAAACCAGAAGGCGGGCGAGCCGGGAAGACGGACCCGCGAGCGGGGCCGTCCTCGTGTTACGCCGTTGTCCGGTTGTGCAGTGCCGTTCAACATCGGTTCTCCTGTCAGAGCAAGGCTGTTACTTGAGCAAAGGCTTTTTGCCGCTGTAATAGCCTGCTTTGTTGAGGATCTCCTCGGTTTTCGAGCCGATGGTTTGCGCACCCTCTTTCACGGGCACCTGCCCCAGCATGATCTTGGTGCCCCATTCGCCGATCACTTCGGAAACAGCCGGCCACTCGGGGAAGCGCGGACGGTAGTCCGGCACCCCGCCCTGCCACGACTCGACCATCGGCTTCACGAAGGGATACTTGTCCTGCACCGCCTTGTCCTGATAGACGGCCGTGCGAGCAGGCACTCCGCCCGCTTCGAGGTAAGGCTTCGCCATCTCTTCAGACGTGATCCATTGAATGAAGAGCCACGCGGCCGCCTGCTTCTTCGCGTTCGACTTGGCATTCACGGCGAGCGAGAAACCGCCCAACGCCGGCTTCAACCCCGCCGGTCCTTTCGGCTCCGTCGTGATCGCGAGGCAGCTGCCGATCTTCGATTTGCTCGGGTCGGTGAGCGTCGGATAGAACGCCGACCATTCGGTGATCATCGCAACCTGTCCTTGTGCAAGCGCGTTGACTGCTTCGGCGTGATCGAAGTCGACAATGCCGGGCGGCATGTACTTCATCAGTTTCTGCCTGTATTCGAGGCCTGCCTGCGATTGCGGCGACATCAGGTTCGACTTGAATTTGGCGTCCAGCAGCGAGCCGCCGTTGGGCCACAGCACACGCATGAAACTATCCGCCGATTGCGTTTCGCCGCGCCGCGACTGTAATGCAAAGGCGAACTGGTTCTTTCCTGGTTGCGTGAGTTTGGGCGCATACGTATTGAGCAGTTCGTCCCACGTCTTGGGCGGCTCGTTGAAGCCTGCATCCTTCAGCATGCACTTGTTGTAAAACATGAGTCCGGAGTAGTTATCGAACGGCAGGCCGTAACCGACCTTGTCCCATGTGCCGAACGAGTCGAGCAGGATCGGGAAGAAACCCGGCAGGTTCAGCTTCGGATCGGCGAGCTTGGGGTTGTCCGTGAACGTCTTGATCGGCACGAGCCACTTGTTGCTCGCAAATTCGCCGATCCACACGACGTCGACCAGCACCACGTCCTGATCTCCGCCGCCGACGAAATTGAGCACTTCCTTCTCGCGAGTATTTTCGTACGGAATCACCTCCCACTTCACGTTGATGCCGGTCTCTTTCTCGAACTGAGGGATCAGTTTCTGGGCAGCCTTGTAACCGGGGCGATCGAGAAAAATCGCCTTGATCGTGGTGCCCGAATACGGCTGCGCTGCTTCCTTCAACGTCCACGCGCTCGCATTGGCGGCATAGACCAGCGACGCCGCGGCGATCGAGAACGCAATGACGGCAGGCTGAAAAAAGCGCTTCTTCATCGTTTGTCTCCTTGATTGTTCTTGAGCTATCGGAAGGTGCGGCAGCGCACATTCCGGTTCTGCGGCCTCCGGCTCGAGCATGCTGGAGGTGACGCGCGCCCTCTCTGCGCTTCACTTGTAATTCAGGTTTTACAAATGTATATTTTGGCGCACACCTGTTGTCAAGAAGAAAATCGTGAAGTTCTTCATGGTGCGCTGCGATAGCAGGCCCAAGCGCCTGCTGGGCGATGTTGCGCACCCGTCACGGAGCAGGATATGGGCAGGAGACATGCATGAGCGCCGTACATCTGCAGCAGATCCGCAAGGCCTTTGCAGGGACCGAGGTGCTGAAGGGCGTCGACATCGACGTGAAAGAGCACGAGTTTCTCGTGTTTGTCGGGCCATCGGGCTGCGGGAAATCCACGTTGTTGCGCAGCATTGCCGGACTCGAACGTATCGATTCGGGTCACGTCGTGATACAAGGCGAAGATGTGACGGAGCTGGAACCGTCGCAACGCGGCGTCGCGATGGTGTTCCAGTCTTACGCGCTGTATCCGCACATGTCGGTGTACGAGAACATTGCGTTCGGGCTGCGCATGATCAAATTGCCCGAAGCGCAGATCAAGGAGCGCGTGCACCGCGCCGCGGAGATTCTGCAGATTGGTCAATTACTCGAGCGGCGGCCGCGCGCGCTTTCCGGTGGCCAACGTCAGCGCGTTGCAATCGGACGCTCGATCGTGCGTGAGCCGAAAGTGTTTCTGTTCGACGAGCCGCTGTCCAATCTCGATGCGGCGCTGCGCGTGCAGATGCGTCTCGAACTCATCAAGCTGCACAAGCAACTCAACGCCACGATGATCTATGTCACGCACGATCAGACGGAAGCTATGACGATGGCCGATCGCATCGTCGTGCTCAATCATGGTCAAGTCGAGCAGATCGGTTCGCCGCTGGAGCTGTACCGCAAGCCGCGCAATCTCTTTGTGGCGGGTTTCATCGGCTCGCCCAAGATGAACTTTCTGGATGTGCAGGTGCGCAGCAAAGACGCGCAGCGCGTGACGATCGAACTGCCCGGCGGCGCGTCGCTCGACGTGCCGTGCAATGGCGATGCCGTCGAACCGGGACAAACGCTCGTGCTGGGCATTCGTCCCGAGCATTTCATCGAAGCGGCGAATGAGAAAGTTGATAGCGCGCTAACTGGCGAAGTGATGGTGATCGAGCACCTCGGCAGCGAAACGCTGCTGCACGTGCGTCTTGCGGACGATCGCGTGATTCAGGTTAAGGGTTCGGGCGAATCGACCGCTGAAGAAGGGCAATGCCTGAGAGCGGCATTTTCGAGCCGGCATGCGCATCTGTTCCGGGAAGACGGATTGGCACTCGAGCCTGGCTGGGCAATGCATGATGAGCTGCGGGTGAATTGAACCACCGTCCTGCGCGCTGCATACATTAGCGCGGTTCGTCGTGCACTAGTAAGGATGCGTGAGCCGCCATGCAAGTAGACCGGCTCCGCCAGACGGTTCTGGTGCAAATAGGAAAACAGGTTGAGAAGTTTTCTATATCCGAGACTGTTTGGATATGTACTCTTCCGTTTGACTCGACGGCCTGCGCAAAGACGCCGCGACCGCGATCGCCCGAGCGGCGGACAGCGATTCTTTTCATCAGTACCTGTTGCATTGAATGTGGAGCGTGCGCTCATTGGGGAAGCCCCGCAGCAGACTTGACAGCAGCTGGAGCTTGATAGAATCGTCCATCATAACCAACGAAATTTCAACGAAATGGAACGCTATAGGGACCTGCTTGCGCAGAAGGAGCAGCTGGAGACGCTGATCGCCGAGGCGCATAAGAAAGAGGCCGCAGCGGCGCTCGAACGGGTGCGCGAGGCCGTCGCGGAGTTCGGCTTCACGCCGGAGGACGTTTTCGGCAAGCGTCGCCGAGACGCTGGCGTGCCGGTGGCGCCGAAGTATCGCAATCCGGAGACCGGCGAGACGTGGAGCGGGCGCGGCCGCGCACCGCGCTGGATCAAGGATCAGGACCTCGAACGCTTCCGCATCACCGAATGAGTGGCGCGCAGCACGGCATTTTGCGCGGATCGAACAACGCATTCTCGAATGGCACCGTAATGATGAAGCATGCAGACGGATCTCGGCGATTCCAGGTGTCGGTGTGCTCACGGCGACCGCTGCTATATCGGTCATTGGACCGGCAAAAACATTTCGATCCGGGCGCGAATTTGCCGCATATCTAGGCCTCGTACCACGACAGAACAGCTCGGGAGGCAAAGTGAAGCTCGGTGGCATCAGCAAACGCGGCGACGTCTATTTACGCACGCTGCTGGTTCATGGCGCCCGCTCAGTGATCTCGGCTTCGAACCATCTGCCCGAGCGCCTGCGTACCCTTCTGACGCGACGACCCACAAGCGTTGTTGCCGTTGCGCTTGCCAACAAAATGGCGAGAACGATCTGGGCGCTGCTAGCGTTTGGGCGAACGTATCAGTCGACGCCAGTGCAGTGATCACGCGTTGAAGTCGTTTAATCCATTCACGGTTGCACAGGTGTATTGAACGATGGAGACAGGTTGGACCGCGAAGGCAAGCATGGGACATTTCTCGGACCTCGAGTCCGCCATTTAGATTAGGACCATGTCCGGTTCAGGCCTGCCCGGGGCGCACGCTAACGACGCGCGATCCGGCGGAGCCTGCCATGAACGAGCTAGGACTGTTGACGATCAGCATGAACGAGCTTGCGATGCCCCCTCATGGAACGGTACTCAGCCGGGCGCAGGGCGGCATCTCCTGGCTTAACTGTGGCCGCGAAAGCTGCCCTTGCCACGTTCAACATCGAAAAAGGTGATGCACGTGCCGCGTCGGAAAAGCCACCGCCGTACGGCTGATGGATCAGAAAAGCTCGTGATGCGCGATCAACTCACGAATCAGATCGGCCAGCCTTTTGATCCCCGGCCCAAACTCGCTCGCCTGGTAACAGATCGACACGCTGTGCGCCGGGACCTCCGGCGCAACCACAAGCTGCCGCACGCGATGTGCGTCGACTTCTGACTGGATGATGCGCACCGGCACCAAGGCCACGCCCAGTCCTTTGACAACCGCCTGAACCGTCACCGGCAGGCTATTGCAAGTGCTCACGCGCTCCGGCGTCACGCGCGCATCGGCGAACCATTTGAGAACCGTCTCATGCAG
>Ga0268254_10000992_pt1 | contig 12063 bp, 8 predicted proteins | sample AgamicOrSfrz_FD_200251 | JGI IMG/M metagenome (GOLD analysis project Ga0268254, IMG submission 200251) | Agave microbial communities from Guanajuato, Mexico - Or.Sf.rz (v2) (version 3) | ecosystem: Host-associated > Plants > Phyllosphere > Phylloplane/Leaf | place: Guanajuato, Mexico | collected...
TTAATATTTAGTTTCACTCCATTATCATCCTTCGCGTTAGTGACAGCGCTAACAAAAGCATCACCACTCACTACATTCCACCCGCTTAAATCTCCAGTTTCGAAATTTGGATTGGTTATATCATCACTGATTGGCGCATCAACATTATAAACATGAAAATCATCCACATTGATGTGTCCAAATCCCCCGCCTATTTTATCAACCACTTTTATATATAGATATTGATTTCTGTAAGCAGAAGCGTCCCATAAAACTCTAGTATAACCTTCATCGTTATTACCAGTTGCTTTAAAAAGTTCTTTTCCATCTTTTGCACTTACAAGTGCTACATAAAGGTTATCTAAATTATTACCTCCTCCAACAAGGAAATTTATTGTGCCGTTTCCTCCTAATTTAAATATATTAGATCTCATCTCACCTTGCCCATCATCGCCTGCTCCACCATTTACAGGATCAATAAAACCCCATACATGATATTTACCATGTTGATTAAAATTATGTGTTTGCCAATACTTTTCTACATCTGATACACCAAAAGTATTACCCGTTACCTGCCAACCACTTAAATCTCCAGTTTCAAAATCTGGATTATTGATATTATTTGTTATCGTCTGGCTTAAATCTATTGCCAATGTACCTTCAGTAGGTACAGTTTCATAATAGATTTTAAACGCATCCGCAAATATTAATCCCCAATCAGATACAGCATTATCAACTATTTCAATATACAAATTCTTTCCCTTATATGCTGATAGATCAGCTCGATACTGAACCATGTTGGCTAAATTCATACCTTGATCTACATGCGGAAAGTTTTTATCTGCAAATTCCGTATTTCCATACTTTGCTATTAATTGCTTAGTATCAGCATCATAAACTTGAATATTACATAAATCTGTATTCTTTCCGCCCCCTAATTTAAAAGAAATCCAACCTGTCCCCCCTAATTGAAAGGTAGATGAACGAAGTATTCCAGTTTCTGATTCAGGATAAGCCCATCCGTCTAAATGATAGTTGCCTTCGTGATTATATGGAATTTTTTCATTCCACCATGTTGTTGCATTAGATACACTATTCGGACCAAATGCGCCCCCTTTGACAACTGTCCATCCGGTAAGGTCCCCGGTTTCAAAACTACCATTTGTTATATCATTTGGTACGACATCTGCTTTAATATTGGATACTGGAGCTACAACTGTTGTGAACATTAATATTAGTAACACTATCCAAACACTTATAGTTTTATTTTTGAATTTTTTATCCATTCATATTTCCCCTTTTTTAACAATTTCTTCAGAAATGTTCTTCAAATGTGGGTTGACTCCTCTTCACCCCAAAAAACAACTTTTGTTAAATCTTCCACCATAAGTCTTTTTAGGGGATATATTAATCTTTCAATCTTTCTATTAGATGCATTTTTATAGGCACTGTTGAAGTAATTCCATAAGGTGTTTAAATATACATAGGAGTAATTGACGTATGTAAGATTAATATGAAGATGAGAGAAGTGATTCAGGTTATTCCATGGTTTAAGATAAGCCTTCAGAAATTTATCTGAAGGCTACTTTTTAAGAGATCAACAATAACAAAAGGTTAATAATTCTTCATACCAAAAATAATTTATGGCAAATGGTATAAGAAAAATAAGCAGTAACACTTCCTAAAATAAAAATGAATAGAGGAAGCAAATAAAGTAGATACAATGATATTAAGAATATGATTATTAATAATATGGTTGACAAAGGATAAGTGAATGCCAACGATAGTGAATTTTTAATAACATTTTTCCAATTTGTATCAAAGTGAGCCATAATAGGAAAAAGATAAACAGTAATTGATAAGAAAAATAGGGATATTAACCAAAGAATACCCAGCAATATAAGATGCATCAATGAACCATCCAAATGCAAAATACGAAAGTCTATATAGATAAAAAAACCTAGGGCTGCCCATAATACTGAAATTCCAAAACTTTGTAAAAAACATTCTCTAAATAACAAGAAAAAAGTACGGAAAATCCCATTGGTTTCTTTCCCCATTGTCCACTTTCTTATTACGCCATACATGGATACTGTGGCCGGAAAAATAGTAATAACAGGTATACTCATTATTAGCCATAATAAATTTAATAAGAATAGGTCAACTATTTTTTCGGCATATTGCAAAAATCTACTATTAAGGATATTCATGGTGTTTCCCCTTTTTAAGAAAAGATCGGATTTTTTGTACGAAAAATCCATTTCAAAATGACAATGATGTTGTTATTTTTTGCACCAACATGATTTTAAATCGTAAAAATCTAGAGATGTTAGATGAACATTGCCATCAACAGCAAATAGTTCTAATCCTTGGCTATTACAATCTGGGAAAATTAAATCAGTCATAACCAATTCTCCATTATTTGCAAATACCTCTACGGAAGACCAATCAACAAAAATTTGCATTTTTATTCGATTATTCTTTGGTTCTAAGATGGCCTCGTGTTTACATGCAAAAAATGGATTAAATGATGTTTCCCCTGAATTCTGTCGATCAATGAATAACTTTTTCTCAGTTACATTATAACCAATTATGGTTTTTTCATCGTTTGACATTCGTACCTTAAAACCAAATACAGATGCTGTTTCCAACTCAAACTCCGCCCTTAATTCAAACGCTTTACCCTTTATATTCGAAAGAACATTAGCTACGTTTTCATTAATAAGGATATTTTCAAATTTTGTATTTTCTTTACGAAGAGTCTCTAGTTCCGTAATTGGAGTTTGACTTATCCGAACACCATCTATAGTTGTTACGAGATTTAATTCGCGAGGGAGTGTCATTGCACTTCTCCAAACTTTTGTTGGAGTTTCATTTGCATATTTCCAGTTACTCATCCACCCGATAAAAAGACGGCGCCCATCCTCTGCAGGTACATCAGACCAAGTAACTCCTGCATAATTATCTCTTCCAAGATCAAGCCAATGGACGGTTTCCTTTGAATTCTCATTTGTAAAAGTTGAACCATCAAAATCCCCTATAAAATATTGAGTTCTAGAACCTTCTGCATATGCGGCATCATTTCCAATACTAACAATCATTACCCATTTTTTATTTTCGTTTTTTCCGTCAACCGGTAATTCAAATAAGTCAGGACATTCCCAAACACCCGCCTGAGAACCGGTATCACTCCCAAATTCACTTGCAAAATTCCACGTTTTTAAGTCGTGTGAAGTATAAATCCTGACGTGGTTACCTGCTGCAAGAATCATTACCCACATTTTTGTATTTTCATGCCAAAACACTTTGGGATCACGGAAATCTGTGATGCTTATATCTGATAAGATAGGGTTTCCCTTATACATATTCCAAGTTCGTCCTTTATCGTTACTATAAGCAAGACTTTGTCTTTGTCTAGGACGTTCTGAATTAGAATATTGGTCAGCATGTGTGAAAATAGCAACAAGCCCAGATCCACCATTAAAAAATCCAGTTGAATCATTCCAATCTACAACCGCACTTCCAGAAAATATGGCTCCATTCTCATCCGGGGACAGAGCGATTGGCAGGTGCTCCCAATGAATTAAGTCCTTACTTACAGCATGACCCCAATGCATCGGGCCCCAAATCGTATCGTATGGATGGTACTGATAAAAAAGATGGTATTCTCCTTCAAAGTAAACCATTCCATTAGGATCATTCATCCAATTTGATTCAGGTGTAAAATGAAACTGTGGTCTATAAGTTTCTGTGTAATATTTGTCTGTACTTGACGTTTGATATTCTTCTAGTTTCATTGCTATATGTTCTCCTTTGTAACCTCGGTTGACGTATTTAATGTATGAATCTCATTGAGAGCAGGCATACTCCCAATTGCCCCTTTTTTTGTTGTAGCTAATGCGCCTATAGCATTGGCAAAGGACCCTATTTCTATTAAATCTTCGTAAGTCAAGCTATCAATCATGCATTTTTTCTCAAGAATCTTATAAAGAACTCCTCCAAGGAATCCATCTCCTGCTCCCGTAGTATCTTGAACGTCGACTACAAAACCCGGAATATATCCTGTTTTTTCCCTCAGCCTGAAGAAACTGCCATTCCCACCTAAAGTGACAAACATCAAGGGAACACGATATTTGTCACTTAAGATCTGGGTCCCTTCTTCAAGATCGCTTACTCCAGTAAGGAAAATCAGTTCCTCTTCTGATATTTTCACCACATCAGAGGACTGGAGCCCTTTGTACATCATTTCTTTAGCACGGTCTAGACTATCCCATAACGACTCCCTTAAATTAGGGTCAAAGGAAATAAGAACTTCATTTTCCTTTGCAAAAGTAACAGCGGCAAGAGTTGTTTCAGCAGCAGGATTATGAGTCATAGAGAGAGATCCAAAATGGAAAATCTTTGAGTTTTTTATTAGTTCAAAATCTATATCTTCTATTGTTAATGTAGTATCAGCTCCAGGGTTACGATAAAAACTAAATGTTCGATCACCCTCATCATCTAAATGGACAAATGCTAAAGTTGTATTGGCATTTTCTGAGAAAACCAGCCCAGAAGTGTCCACATTTATTTGATCCAATATATTTTTTAAAAAGAATCCAAATTGATCTTTTCCAACTTTCCCTATAAAAGCGGTCTTTTTTTGCAATTTAGATAAAGCTGCTAAAACATTAGCTGGAGCCCCGCCAGGATTTTGTTCAAACAAAACTCTTCCGTTTTCCTGAGATCCTGAAGGTGTAAAATCAATAAGTAACTCTCCTAATGCCGTAATATCGTACATTCGTTTTCACCTAACCCTTATTGTGGTAAGATTAATAGATAAGGCAGAACGATAAGGCTGCACCCTTATGTTCTGCCCTCTTCATAAAATGGGATGGTTATTTATTAGATTTATTAAAGTCGTCAAGACCCTTTTGGTACAATTTCATCAATTCAGGCAGACCCATTTGATCTAACTGTTTTACATAACTATCCCATTCTTTTTCAATTCCGCCATCCTGTAACCAGTGTGCTTGCTTCTGGTTTACAAATTGAGTAATATCTGTTTGAATCTGATTAATTTTTTGTGAATCTTCTGCACTAAAGAAAACTTGCGGATAATTCTCTTTTTCTTCGTAAGGACGATAATATTTATCCAAAATTTGCAGACGTTCTTTTGCACGTGGTTCCATATCTACCACTTTACCGAAGTCTTGTTTTAAAACGATGAATGGTCCACCAGGAGCCACTTTTTGACGGTACTCGCCCATTGCCACTCCAGCAGGCAATTCTTTATTCACTAACATTCCGTTACTGTCCTCTTTATAAACTTCACCAATAGGACCCCAGTTCACTTGAGCAGACTCTTTCGGAGCATATAATTGGTCTACCCATCTTGAAGTAATTTCTGGATACTTATTTGCTTTTGTAATCACAAATGCATCACGACCATATTCAGAATAATTTGAGCGGCCTACGATTGGTTTTCCTTTTGGACCCACAAGTGGTGGTAAGACTACATAATCATTTTGACGATCAGTACCGACCATTTCTGTATTTTCCCACCAAATAAAAGAACCTAATGTCTCATCTTTTGATTTGCCTTTTGCAAACATCTTTGCCGTGTCTTGTGTGGTTGCTTCTGGGTCAATCAATCCTTCCTTCACCCATTTATGGTAATACTGGATCGCATCTTTATATTCTGGCTGAACAGCGGTAAAGATTACTTTTCCATCACGGACGATACGGTGGTCATTGTTATCAGGAACTCCGAACGCTGCAATCATATCACCGAAGTTACCACACCACCCGTTGAATAGGTATGTTAATCCAATCTCATCTTTTTTGCCATTTCCGTTTGCATCCTTATCTTGGAATGCTTTCAAAACATCATGATATTCCTCAAGGGTTGTAGGCATTTTTAACCCTAACTTATCAAGCCATTTTTTATTGATGTACATGGTGTTAGGCAGTCCAACTAAATCCATCTCTTCTGCCCTTGGCAAAGAGTAAATATGGCCATCCGGAGCTGTAATAACCTTCTTCAGATCAGGTCTTTCTTCTAGTCTTTTCTTTAAGTTTGGCATATATTTATCGATTAGGTCATCTAAAGGTACAATGGTACCATCCTTTGCATATTTCTGAATATCCAAATCGCTAAAACCTGAATTATAGAAAGCATCTGGAAGGTCTCCGCTTGCAAGTAGTAAGTTTTTCTTTTCTTGATAACCGTCACCAGGAATGTTATTCCATTTAATTTGAACATTGGTTGTTTTCTGCAGTTCTTTAAAAATGGTCATATCAGCAAAATTAGGAGCTAAAGATGATTTCGGTGACACAAAATTAAGTTTGATTGTTTTATCAACTATCGGTAGTCCAGTAGCATTCATTTTTACATTCACTTTTTTCGTTTCTTCTGATGCACTTTTATCACTGGAACATCCAGCAAGAATTGTCGAAAGACCAATAGATAAAACCAATGATTTCGTAAACCATGACTTTTTCATTATTAATTCCCCCTCATAATCAATCATTTTTGATATGAACAACCTTTAATAAACCCTTTTTCGGTCACCCCCTTAAGCAGGAAGACTTGTAAGCCATTGCCATTGAATTTAAAAAGATTACCCTTTGACACCGCCAATTAAAACTCCCTTGACAAAATACTTTTGAACAAATGGGTAAAGAATTAATAAAGGAAGAGCGGCAACAATGATTACACCATACTTGATAATCTCTCCAACATGCTGCTGTGCAGCAAGATTATCAAGATCACTCATCATTTGTACGCTCATTTGATTTTGAATCAAAATATTGCGCAAAATTAATTGTAAAGGATACAAACTTTCATCATTTAGATAAATCAAAGCATCAAAGTAAGAATTCCAATTACCAACTGCATAAAATAGAACCAGAACGGCGATGATCGGTTTGGATAACGGAAGTACAATTTTCAAAAAGAATTTTGTGTTTGAACATCCATCAATCTTACCTGCTTCAAGTAATTCATTTGGTATCGAAGATTCGAAAAAGGATCTTGCTACAATCAAATTCCAGACGGCGATCGCTTTTGGAATAATCATTGCCCAAATCGTATTCAGCATCCCTAATTGCTTAACAACTAAATAGGTAGGAATTAACCCTCCAGAGAAGAACATGGTGAATAGTATCAGCAACATAAAGAAGGATTTACCATACAAATCTTTACGGGATAAGGCATAAGCAGCCATTAATGTCAGGGATACTTGTACCGCTGTTCCTAAGACCGTGTAAATAATGGTGTTTTTGTAGCCTAACCAAATTTTAGGATCACTGAAAATCCTCTTGTATCCTTCAAATGTAATTTCTTTAGGCAATAACCAAACGCTGCCGTTATAAACTAAATCCGGATTACTTATTGAGGCAATCACCACAAAATATAAAGGATATAAGACGGCTAAACAAATGAGCGTTAAAAATATAAAGTTAATCGTATCAAAAATTTTATCTTCTCTTGATTTTATTTCTTTTGCGCGATTATTTTTTTTCTGCTTACTCAATTCCCGGCACCTCCTACCATAATCCTGAACCAGAGACTTTCTTTGCAGTTCGGTTTACAATCCAAATTAAAACTAAGTTAATCACCGCATTAAATAGTCCTACCGCAGAGGCAAAGCTATACTCCGATTGCTGTAAACCTACTTTATAAACGTAAGTTGGAATGATTTCTGCAGCAGGCTGATTCAATGGTGTTTGCAATAAAAATGCTTTTTCAAATCCTATATTCATTAAATTCCCTACTGATAAAATAAGGAGAATAATAGCGGTCGGCATAATTGCAGGGATATCAACATGTAAAATCCGCTGCCACTTATTCGCACCATCTACAGTTGCTGCTTCGTGAATTTCAGGGCTAACCCCAGCCAAGGCAGCCAGGTAAACAATGCATGCCCAACCCGTTTCCTGCCATACACCCGATCCTATATATAGAGGTTTAAACCAGCTTGGTTCAGACATAAACGAGATAGCAGACCCTCCAAACAGTGTTATCACACTATTAATTAACCCTTTATCTGAGAAAAAGACAAAGATCATACCCGCCAAAACTACAATAGAGATAAAATGTGGAGCATAAATAACGGTTTGAACAAAACGCTTATATTTCTGATGAATCATTTGGTTTAAAAGTAAAGCAATAATTATAGGCATTGGAAACCCAATAATTAGTTGGAAAATACTTAAACCCAAAGAGTTCTTAATTAACGTCCAAAATTGATAAGATTCGAAAAACCGTACGAAATGTTGAAGCCCCACCCAAGGGCTGCCTAATATTCCTAATGAGGGTACATAATCTTTAAAGGCAATTAAAACTCCATACATCGGAATATATTGAAAAACAATAAAATAGATAATGGCTGGCAGTAAGAAAAGGTAAAGCTCATAGTTTTCGAGTATCTGTTTGATCCGACTTTTTTTGTTTAGCGTTTCCAAGCGAATCTCAGACGATTTTAAAGGATTATTGGAAGCTTTTATTGCAAATTTCATCTTTATCTCCCTCAATTCTAAATGGTCATAGTATTACAATTTGGCGCATCTATTGAAACGTTTCCAATGAAAGTCAAAAAAATATACACTAATTAGTGGTTTTTCCTGTTTAGATTCTCTTAACTTTTTCATTGAAACGTTTCCAAATAGTTCTAAATTTTTTTCCTGTTAAGTCGTTTCTCCTACTCTGTACTTAACAGGAATTCGATATATCTCTTGCTCAAGCGTTTTACCTTCGATCTTTCTTAGGAGAAGCTTTACAGACATTCTAGCCATTTCCTCCACCGGCTGCCGGATTGTGGATAAGACGGGGTGAAACAATTTATTATCTTGAATTCCATCATAACCAATTACTTTTACATCCTCTGGAGTTCTTAGCCCCAATCGTTTTGCCCTATCAATGTATTTTGCAGCCAGTAAATCTGTATTGGCAAATACTCCGTCTACACTATGATGTTCCTTTTTCGAAAAGAAATCCTCAAAGAAATTATCATCATTGTAAACTTCATCATGTTCCTCATGAATAAAATATTCAATACCTTTAGCCACTGCTTCATCGATAAATCCATTTCTCCGGAGAACTACCTCTGAGTAAGCAGAACTAGTTATTCCAAGATAAGCTACTTTTATAGCCCCTGCCTTTACAAGCTCCTGTACGGCAATCCGTCCTCCAGTATAGTTATCTGAGGTTACACATGTGATTTTTTTTCCAAAATGCCTGTCGATACTGATAATTGGTATATCTGTACTAACACTCTCTTCAATGTCGTTATAGGTAATTCCAACAACTCCTGCTACTTTATTCTGATTGAGCATATCAAAATAATAAAGCTCTTTGTCTGGTCTGCCGCCACTATTGCAGAGCATCAATTTATAACCTTCTCGATCAAGCTCATCTTCAATATAATAGGCAAGCTCTGAAAAAAAGGGATTCCAAATACTTGGGAGAACTAAGGCTACCATTTTTGATTTTTGCATTTTAAAGTTTCTTGCTACTTCATTTGGTATATAATTTAATTCTTTAATAGCCGCATTCACTTTCTCCATTGTTTCAGGCGAAACGTTTGGATGATTGTTAATCACCCTTGAAACAGTGCCAACTGCTACTCCAGCTAAGTTTGCCACATCTTTTATACTTGGCACTATAATTACCTCCATAATAAAAGCGATTTAATTCACTTGTTTTACTCCGTTTTGGAAACGTTTCAATATTTTATAGGCTTATCTTATCATGCGATTGGAAACGTTTCAACAATTTTTAAAAAATAATTTAAATTGATATAACCGGTAAGAAGAAGTAACTGTTCTGATCGAAGAGCGCTGCCAAATGCACAAAAGACGTGTGAGGACAATTCACGCGTCTTTTGGATGTCACATAGAGTTTTGCATCTCAAATTGGAACTAAAGGTGCCACATTAATTCTCATGATACTACTTCTAATGAATCCACCAATAGAAGGGAAGACTGAAAGTTTCAAAAAGAGTGACATGTACATAATAAAAAAACCATCCAGATTGGATGGCCTTTTCGTTAACTGATTTATATGGGTCTAATAACTTGGTGTTAAATAAGTCTAATCTACTCTACTCTCTTCTATAGCATGTTGCCAACTTGGAGAGAGTACCTATTGATGTCGTTATTAAGCTTTAACTGCCGAGAAACGCTTCGCTACTTCTGCGACTTTCACTAAGCCTTCAGCAATAATCGTTTGTGCTTGATCTGGAGCAGCATTGTGGCCTTCGATGATCACTTCATCAACAATTTCCATTCCGAATAAACCGCCTACCATATTTTTAATATAAGTAGCTGCCATCTCCATTGGAGCTGCTTCAGGTGTTGAGTAAATACCGCCGCGAGCAGTTAGGATAACAGCCTTTTTGTCAGACATCAAGCCAACTACGCCAGCTTCAGTGTATTTGAAAGTGAAACCTGCTCCAGCTACATAATCGAAGAATGTATGCAATTTTGCTGGAATTGTTAAGTTCCATAGTGGGAAAGCAAATACAACGACGTCAGCTGCTGATAGAGCATCCATAGCTTTTTGTTTTGCTGCTAAGATACGTTGTTCTAGATCTGTTAACTCTTCGCCTGATTGTAATTTACCAAAAGCGTTGAATAAATCTTGGCCAAAATATGGCATATCTTCTGCAAATACATCATAAGTGGTGACATTAACACCTTCAAGGTTCTCCATGAAAGTCTCATACATTTTACTAGAAACAGCTTCAGAAGCTGGACGGTTATTTGCTTTTACGACTAATATATTCATTTATATTAAATCTCCTTTTTTATATTCTTGAAAATGATTATCTCGAAGTAATAATATATAAAAGTAAAATAAATCGCAACAAAATTGCTCAAAAGTTTTATAAAAATATTAGTTATAATTACCTGGTTTCAAAGAGCTATAAATCCCTATGATTATACAAAAATAACATAAACAAAGGGACGGTTCTCCTGCTTCGGAAGCAGAAGAACCGTCCCCTTGCTTTTTTACATCCCAACATAAGCGGAAATGGCTGCAAATACAGCTGAAATTACCCATAATATTGGGAACAACTTCATAATTAATTTGATCCATTGGCCAAAACTGATCCGTGCAATCGCTAAGCCTGCTAGTAGCACTCCACCGGTTGGTGAGATAAGATTCGTTAACCCATTGCCGAATTGATAAGCTGTTACCGCTGCTTCCCGATTAATGCCGACCAACTCTGCTAATGGCGCCATTACCGGCATCGTTAAAGCTGCCTCACCAGATGAAGACGGAACAAAGAAGGTAATCACATTGTGAGCAATTAGCATAATCGTAGTAAACGCAAACTTCGGCAGACCTTCCATCATATTGGCAAGTGAATTTAAAATCGTATCGATGATCATGCCGTTTTCCGCAAGAACTAAAATCCCACGGGAAAGCCCAATAATGACGGCCGCATAAACAAACTCGCCACAGCCCTTAACAAAGTTTTCCGCTAACTCTTTTTGATTCATCTTAGCCACAAGACCTGAATACAGTCCTAATCCTACAAAAACGGCACCAATCTCCGTCATATACCAGCCTTTTGAAAGAATACCCCACACAATTAAACCAAGTGCGACAACAAATCCAGAGAGAATCAACTTATCGCGCCCAGAGAAAGCAATGTCCTTGCCGCTGTCGGCTTTAATAAAGCGTTCGCGGTTTTCCTTGTCATTTTTATAAACAACTGACTTCCTAGGATCCTTCCTTACTCTATTGGCATACCACATCGTAAAGGCTATCGATACACCGGTGAAGACAATCCACTCTATAAATCGAAGCCACAATTGCGGATTCCCTTCGACTCCGGAAACGCCCTGAGCAATCAGCACCGAAAAAGGATTTAAGGTGGAACCAACATAACCAATTTGAGTACCTAAAAATAAAATTAAAATAGCCGTAATCGAATCAAATTTTAAAACAAACATCAATGAAATAAAGATAGCGTAAAGGGGAATCGTTTCTTCACTCATCCCGAATGTAGAGCCGCCCAAACTGAAGATAATCATAGAGATAGGGATGACCAAGATCCCTTTATTTTTCATCCGCCTTGCAAGCGCAATCAA
>Ga0268254_10000993_pt1 | contig 12030 bp, 12 predicted proteins | sample AgamicOrSfrz_FD_200251 | JGI IMG/M metagenome (GOLD analysis project Ga0268254, IMG submission 200251) | Agave microbial communities from Guanajuato, Mexico - Or.Sf.rz (v2) (version 3) | ecosystem: Host-associated > Plants > Phyllosphere > Phylloplane/Leaf | place: Guanajuato, Mexico...
TCCTCCGGCATACAGTAATAGCACCTGAAGTTGCACCGGTCCGTAACCGATAGCCTCAGATAGTTTAGCTGCCTGCCGTACTTGTCAATCAACCTGCTTTTTTGTTCTTCCATATTAAGGATGGGCGTTTACCCAAACACTATTATCTTCGTAAAACTCTTTTTTCCAGATCGGTACTGTCTTTTTCAACTCATCGATTATAAACCTGCAAGCTTCAAAAGACGCATCCCGATGGGCGGATGAGACCCCGATCACTACCACTGGTTCCCCCGGGTCTTTTGCTCCTGTAGCATGAATAACAGCCACGTTATATAAGGGCCATTTATTCTGTGCGTGCTGTGCAATCTTTTCCATTTCCTTCAGGGCCATGGCATCATAGGCTTCAAAGTCGAGCCGCACAACCTGTTTACCCTGTGCATGGTTCCTTACAGTGCCTACAAAAAAGTTGATAGCTCCTGCTTCTGTAGTGCGCAAAAAGCTGTAAGCTTCATTAAGGTCAATATGTTCAACTAACTTGATCAGCATGTTATCAACCTCCGCTAACAGGTGGAATTAAGGCAATTTCACTTTGCCTGTTTAATCGCTGATGATCATCGGCATATTCACTGTCAACAGCTACTGCCAACGATTTTAATTGACTAATGGCCGGATATTGCTGGGCAAGCCAGTTTTTTAAGGCCCCAACAGTATCAACAGCTTGTTCTTCAGGTATAGTTAATTTTTGTTTTCCCGTTATTTCCCGGGTAATGCCAAACAGCAGTACTTCCATATGCAAACTTTAACTATAACGGGAGCAATCCCTTATAGTTTGATGATATTAAAGTATAAAATTAAGAAAGCTTTTGGATAACTGTACCGTCTAATTGAAACGTTAGTGTAACTTTTTCGCCCGGTACCAATGTTTTGGCCAGGTCTCTGGTGAGAGGGATAGTCATAATTTGATCGCCAGTTAAAATATCGGCAGTATAGTTGGTGAGGGTTTGATTGATTCTTAGCACCTCACCCCTTAAAGTAAGCGCATTTGATGGTGCTGAACCAAACACTTCTGCAAATGTACCGGAGCGGATGATAGTGCCTTTATCTATACTGATCACTTGATCTGCCAGAGTGTAAATTTCCGGTTTGTCATGACTAACCAGCAGCGTTGTCAAATTATTCTCCTGGTGAAGCTGGCGCAATTCCTGCCTCAGCTGAATACGTGTTTGCTGATCAAGGGCCGATAAAGGTTCATCAAGCAGTAGCAGCGCAGGTTTACGCATTAAAGCCCGGGCAAGCGCTACCCGTTGCTTTTGCCCGCCCGAAAGTAAATGCGGTTTTTGATCTTGAAATTCCGTCAGTCCGGTTATCCTCAACATTTGCTGCAATAGCTCTGCATCTTTTTGAGCCGAAGCAAACAGCAAATTCTCCTTCACGCTCATATTCGGAAACAGGGCATAATCCTGGAAAACCAGGCCGGCATTCCTTTTCTGAGGTGGCAGATTGATCTTTCGTTGCGAATTGAACCAGGTTTCCCCATCTACCTCAATCATACCTTCTTCCGGTTGCATTAAACCTGTTAAAATGCGTAGAATGGAGGTTTTACCTGCCCCGGAAGGTCCGTATAATGCGGTAAAACTATGGTCAGCAATTTCGGTATCAATGATAAGGCCGGGGGAGGGACCGCCGGTATTAAGCTTCTTCCTGATATTGATCCTGATCATATCGCGAGTCTTTTTTTAGCAAGATGCTTGTTTACCAGGTACACCACCAATAAGGTGATGAAAGAAATAACCAGTAAAATAGCCGAGTAAACATTTGCGGCATGAAAGTCCAAAGACTCGGCTGCATCATAAATAGCTATGGATGCTACACGTGTTACGCCGGGCAGATTGCCGCCAATCATGAGTACCAGTCCAAATTCGCCAAGCGTATGAGCAAATGTTAAAACAATGCCCGTGATCAGGGCAGGTTTAATGTTGGGCAGCAGCACCTTGAAAAATGTTTCGGTTTTTGATTTGCCCAGGGTGTAGGATGCTTCCCTCAAACTTGCGGGCAAGCTTTCCAGTCCTCCCTGTACCGGATGGACCATAAACGGCAGACTATAGATCATAGAACCAATTACTAATCCCGAAAAGGAAAATACCAGCCTGAGGTTAAAAACCGATTGAAGCGTATGACCTAAGAAATGAGCCGGACTAAAGGAGAGCAGTAAGTAAAACCCTAAAACCGATGGCGGCAATACCAGTGGCATACTTACCAGCGCTTCAACCACAGATTTTAACCTGGACCGGCTCTGCGCCAACAATGCAGCTATGGGGATGCCAATAACCACTAACCCTATTGTAGTAATGAGGGCTAGTTTAAAGGTTAATAAAAGCGGTTGATAGTCTATCGGCATAAAACCCGAGCTTATTTATACCCGTAAGCGGTAAAAATACGTTTTGCCTGTTTGCTAAACAAAAAGCTGTAAAAGCGTTGTGCATCAAAAAAGTTTTTTCCGGGAGTCGGTTTCAGGAGCACCGCACCCTGTGCAATGGGCTGATATAGGTGCTCGTCAACCTCAACCCATTTGCCTTTGGTTTGCTGGCTTGGATCCAGCACAACAGATTTGGCCGTAAATGCAGCATCAGCAGCACCCGAGAGCAGGTATTGGTTCACCTGTGCTATACTTTCGCCATAAACTATTTTAGGTTTTAGCTGGTCGTATATTTTTAGTTTGGTTAGCGCTTGTATAGCCGCTTCTCCGTAAGGCGCTAAGGAAGGATTACCTATGGCTATTTTAGCAAACTGAGGTGCTGTTAAAGCGACAGGGCCTTTACTCAACGTTTCTTCTTTAAGCGTCCAGATCACCAGTTTGCCGTATGCATATTTTTTAGGTTTATTACTGGTAAAGCCCTTTTCATACAGTTCCTGTGGATATTTCATGTCAGCTGATAAAAACACATCAAAAGGAGCCCCTTGCTCAATTTGGGTAGTTAATTTGCCTGAAGAACTTACAATCAGGTCCGCATCAATACCTGTTTCTTTTTTAAAATCCTCCACCAGTTTATTGGTTACAAATTGTGCATTGGCAGCTACAGCTATTTTTAAGTTTTGCGCGGTTGCGAGCAACGGGATTGACAGAACGATAAGCAATAGGAGCTTTTTCATAGGTTGATGATATGTTTTGTCAAAGTTATAATAAGATCATTTAGCCGGAGTTTTAAAATACTGTAAAGCCTCTTCTTTCTCTTCCGGATGATTTACATTTCGAAAGTCCAGCATGTTCGGTGCGTTCAGTAATTCAATATCAGAGTTGATGAGCACTTTACGCGGACAGGAATAGCCTTGACTTAAAAACTGAAGTAGTACCGGATAACTGCGCGGCTCCCAGATGGTAATTAAAGGTTCAGGAAACTTTCCATCGCTATCTAAAAATGCAGTGGCAATTTTTGAAGGATTCCGGTATTGAACAAGATACGCTAAAGTATCATCCGTTAGATAAGGCAGATCACACGCCACAGTTAACCAGGCCGCATCAGGGTTACTTTGCAAGGCTGATAAAATGCCTCCGTAGGGTCCCAGCCCCTCAAAACGGTCGGCAATAACCGGCAGGCCTTCTTCAATCCGTTGCTCACTTCTTGCTGAAACAAAAACCTGTTCGCACAATCCTCTCAGCTGCTCAAAAACATATTCACGCTGCGTTTTGCCATGGTAGTCAATGCTTCCTTTATCGGTTTGCATCCGTAAGCTGTTGCCACCAGCTAATACAAGTCCGTTAAGTGGAGGTTTGCTTGCCTCCAAAAGATCCTTAATAAAGGTCGCAATCAGTTCTGTTTGATGCAGGTTTAATAATGGAATAGCTCCTGCCTCAATACCTTCTTTAGCAATGGGTTTCAAACCCATCGTTAGATTTATATTTTGGGATTTAAAATATTCGGTTAAATATTCGGGTATTTCTGCATGCTCGTCTTTAAGCAAGATAAGTTTTACATCTGTCAGCTTATCTAACTTTTGCTCTAACGACTTTGCCGGATCTACAATCACCACCTGGCTTTTAGCTTTAAAGTGGTTGCCGTTTACCAGTATTAAGTCTTGCTCATTGAAGAGCATTCGGTTTTGAAAGGGGTTGAAGTTTGGCTTATAAGCGAAGTTACGGTATGAAATACGATCCGTAAACTCCAATGATGCAGAAACTCCGGCTTCAGCAGCATGGTGATCAGCATCAACAATAGCTATTTTATACTCGGTCAAAAGCGTGATGAGCTTCGCAAACAATTGCTTGATAGCAGCACATGGGGCACCCAGAAAAGCAAGCTCGTCCCGTCCAAATTCGCCCAATGCAGGTCTTGCCAGCTTCGCATGTTTCTGGTGTTTAGCCTCTTCTGAAATCACTTTTCCCTCCTGTTTTTTCAATCAGCCTGGTTTCTTTGATCACAATATGGTGAGATAATGCCTTACACATATCATAAATGGTAAGAGCTGCTACAGTAGCGCCTGTCAGGGCTTCCATTTCAACCCCGGTTTTTGAGGTAATCACTGCGGTACATTCAATCACTACTTCATCGCCCGATGTTCTTATTTCAATTTTACAATCGTCCAGAGCAAGAGGATGGCAAAGCGGGATCAGGTCCGAAGTTTTTTTTGCGGCCATAGTGCCGGCAATAATAGCAGTTTGAAATACGGGGCCTTTTTTAGTCTGTATGTCATTGCCGTTAATTTCGGCTATAATTTCTTTACCTAAAACCACAATGCTTTGTGCGCGTGCAATACGTTTGGTTACCTGCTTGTCGCTTACATCAACCATTGCCGGGAAATTATTTTCCGGATCAATATGGGAGAGTTTTTTTGCTGCTGTATCCATTGGTCAGATCAAAGTTTTTGTTAAAAAGCAACCTTATTTAGCAAAGCTATAGAATAGTTATGTATATATGACGTTTAAACTGTAATAAGCAGCAATTTGGTAATTTGATCAATATCAAACGCGCAAGAACAATAGCCACTATTGGTTGTTAGGTAAAGAATTTGATATATTCATTAGTTTTTACTCCTTTGCGTGTTTATTGTGGGATTCTGGAGGCGAAATCCAAAATTCAACCAACTATTTATTGTTAAGAAAGCGTTTGTAACATATCTTTGAAATTAAATCTACCATTTCTGTTTCATGATACTCATTGTTGACGACAAGTCGGAAAACATAATTGCACTCAAAAAAATACTCGAAACGCACGATTTTGAAGTTGATACAGCCCTTTCTGGCGAGGAAGCTTTAAAAAAAGTGCTCAAAACCCCCTATAAACTTATAATTCTTGATGTCCAGATGCCGGGTATGGATGGTTTTGAAGTGGCCGAAGCTATTGGCGGTTACAGCAAAACAAAGGATATCCCTATTATATTTCTCTCAGCCGTTAAAATTAATAAGGAGTTTATCAGTAAAGGGTATGAATCCGGAGGTCGCGATTACCTGGTAAAGCCAATAGATCCGGATATTCTAATCCTAAAGATCAAAACGTTTGTCAAATTGTATGAGCAAACTTATGAACTGAACCTTACCCAGCAGGCCCTTTTGGAGGAGATCGAGTACCGTAAAGAGGCCGAAAGTAAAAAGGATGAGTTTATCAGCATAGCCAGCCATGAGTTAAATACACCACTCACCTCCGTAAAGGGTTATCTTCAACTGGCAGAGCGGTCTTTTGAAAAAGATGATAAGGAGAAAACCAAAAGTTACCTTAACCGAACAAAAACACAACTGGATAAACTCAACCAGTTGGTGGCCGATTTACTTAACAGTTCAAAAATTGCTACGGGCAGGCTGGAGTTTCAAAATGAGGTCTTTGATTTTGAACCTTTTATTGATAGCGCTATAGACGTCATCAGGCAGTCCAACCCTAATATTAAAATCATTAAAACAGGAGTGGCCGCGGTTAAGATCTTCGGCGATCCTGTACGTTTGGAACAGGTGCTGCACAACTACCTTACCAATGCCATCAAATATGCTCCCGATTCGGATAGAGTTTTTGTAGATGTTGGCTTAAAAAATGATAAGGAGGTAATGGTAAGAGTTAGGGATACCGGTATTGGTATACCCAAAGGAAAGCAGGAACAACTTTTTGATAAATTTTACCGGGTTGAAGAATCATCCAACCGTTTCCAGGGATTGGGGATGGGGCTTTATATCTGTGCCGAAATCATTAAGCGCCATAGCGGAACCTATGGTGTGTTCAGCGAACCGGGTAAAGGGTCTACCTTTTACTTTACCGTTCCTGTTTATATCGAAAACAAGAAATAATTATTAGATCCTACATATCTTACATTACTTAATGAAAACAACAATAACCCGAAATCTGCAAATTGGATTTGGTCTTTCGCTGCTCTTGCTAATTGTAAGTTCAGTAGCCTCTTATGTAAGTATCCAAAACTTGTTAAAAAGCGCAGATATGGTTGATCATACCACCAGGGTAATACAATCGCTTGAATCTGTGATCTCTACCATGAAGGATGCTGAAACCGGGCAGCGAGGCTTTTTACTTACCGGACGAGATGAGTTTCTCGATCCATACAACGGAGCTTACAAGCACGCCCTTGAGGATGCCAACAGGGTTCAGGATCTTACTACAGATAATCCGGTTCAGCAAAAAAACGTAGCCGAGCTAAAAAGTATTTTGCAGAAAAGGATCGCCATTCTTAAGGCTTTAATTGATAAAAAGCGTGGTGGAGGAGCAGTTACTTTAGGTGAATTACAGGCTGGAAGAGATTCAATGGTCGCCTTGAGAAGCCTTATAGACAGAATGGAAAGCGTTGAAAGAGCGCTTCTGACACAAAGGACGAGACGTCTGAAAGAGTTTTCAACTTTTACACCAACCATAATTGTTTTCGCTGCTATACTGGCGCTTAGTGTTTCCATCTTTGCCTATATAAAAATAACCGGTGATTTTGCAGAACGCGTCCGTTTAACAAAAGAGCTTGAAGAGAAGGATGAACAAATAACTCACCGGATCAACGTGATCCAGGAAGTAGCGGACAGAATATCTTCAGGTGATTACCAGGTAAGGCTAAATGACAAAGGCAGTGATAATTTGGGTGCTATTGCTGTTGCTTTAAACAAAATGGCGGCTTCGCTGCAAACATCTTTTGATAAGCTGGAAGATAACCAATGGCTGCAAACGGGTATTGCCGAGTTAAATAACAGGATGGTTGGCGAAAAGGATCTGCCTGTACTCGCTGCTGATGTAATGGACTTTATTGCTACTTATACTCAGAGCCAGGTAGGTGCATTATACGTTTTAGAGGATGATGAATTAAAACTGCAGAATGGTTATGCACTTTCGGAAGCCAAAGAAAATGTCAAACTTGGCGAAGGGCTTGTAGGGCAGTCAGCATTAAATGATAAGGAGATCTGGCTTAAAAATATCGATTCAGATTACATTACCGTTTCTCATGCTTCGGGCCAGCTGCGTCCTAAAAACATTATAGTGTTCCCTGTTCATCATGAAAACAAAGTAAAGGGTGTAATTGAGCTGGCAACTATACATGAATATCCCGACCGTAAACTGCTTTTCTTAAAAAGCGTATCTTCCAATATCGGCATAGCTCTGGCCACTGCCGAGAATCGTAAAAAGTTACAGGAACTGCTGGAAGAGACCCAGGCTCAGTCTGAAGAGTTACAGGCCCAGCATAGCGAACTGGAAAACCTGAACACCGAGCTGGAAGCCCATACCCAGAAATTGCAAACCTCAGAGGAAGAGCTTCGCGTTCAGCAGGAGGAGTTGCAGCAAACCAACCAGGAACTGGAGGAGCGTAACCGGATAATTAATGAGCGTAACGAAGAGATACAGAAAAAAGCTGAGGAGCTTGAACAAAGTACCCGGTACAAATCGGAGTTTATGGCTAATATGTCCCATGAGCTTCGTACACCGTTAAACTCAATTCTTCTTTTATCCAGATACCTGGCAGAGAATAATGAAAGGAACCTGAGCGAGGAACAAACGGAATCTGCGAGAGTGATCTTAAACTCCGGCAATGGCTTGCTGAACCTGATCGACGAATTACTTGACCTATCGAAGATCGAAGCAGGTAAAATGGAGCTTGATTATGAGCAGGTGCATTTAAATGATATTGTTACCGACATGAGATCCATGTTCTTACCAATGGCAAAGGATAAAAAACTGGAGCTCATTCTACAAAATGATATTCAGGGCCCGGGGCTTATCGAGACGGATAAGATGCGCCTGGAGCAGATCCTTAAAAACCTGATCGGTAATGCACTTAAATTTACTTCTTCAGGGTATATTAAGCTGCACATTAAGCATTCCGCCCTTAGCGAATCCTATATAGAGTTTTCTGTTGAAGATACGGGTGTGGGTATCCCTAAGGATAAACAGGAAACGGTATTTGAGGCCTTTAAACAGGCGGATGGTTCAACCAAACGCAAGTACGGAGGTACAGGCCTCGGCTTATCCATAAGCCGTGAACTTGCTCGGTTACTTGGCGGAGAAATCAAACTGACCAGCGAAATTGGAAAGGGTAGCAATTTTGTAGTGATCATTCCCAAAAACAAGCCTGCTACGGTACCTTCCCCCGAAACATTCTTTCCAAGGCAGGTTGAAGAGAAACCTGCAGAGATTAAGCCTGAAGAGGTGAAGATGCGTCATGTGGTTTCGGTTATCCCGCAGCCAATTGACGATGACAGGGATAGTATTAAGCCAGGTGATAAGGTGATCCTGATCATTGAGGATGATACTGCCTTTGCGAAAGCATTGTTAACCTTTACCCGGCAGCAAAACTACAAAGGAGTTATAGCGGTACGGGGTGATCATGGCATTGAACTGGCTAAGCAGTTTAAACCTTTAGCCATACTGCTTGACATTCAGTTGCCGGTTAAAGATGGGTGGGAGGTAATGGAAGAAATTAAGAAAGATCCTGAAACCCGGCCAATACCGGTTCACATCATGTCGTCATTAGAGGCGAGGAGAGAGAGCCGCTTAAAGGGCGCTGTTGATTTTATAAACAAGCCCGTTGCCATAGAACAGATGAAGCAGATGTTCCAGAAACTGGAAGACGCTTTAAGCAAAAGCCCTAAAAAGGTTTTAATTGTTGAGGAGAATCCGAAACATGCAAGGGCGCTTTCTTACTTTCTCGACACATTTAATGTTTCTTCAGCCATTTCAAGTACAGTTAAGGAGGGCATTTCTACATTAAAAAATAATCAGGTAGATTGTGTGATCCTGGATATGGGTATTCCGGATAAGAGCGCTTATGAAACACTGGAAGCCGTAAAACGCAATGAGGGCCTGGAAAATTTACCGGTTATTGTTTTTACAGGTAAAAACCTGTCATCAGCAGAAGAGACCAGGATTAAGCAGTATGCCGACTCTATTGTAGTGAAAACAGCACACTCTTACCAGCGTATATTAGATGAAGTTGCCCTGTTCCTGCACTTGGTTGAAGAAAATAAAAGACCCCGAATAGAATTGCCGTCAAAGCCAAGAGGTCCGCTGAACGAGATATTAAAGGACAAAACGGTGCTGATTGCTGATGATGATGTCCGTAATATATTCTCGTTAACCAAGTCCCTGGAAAGGTATGAGATGAAGGTTATATCTGCTACGGATGGTAAGGAAGCTTTGCAGCAGCTGGAGCTTCATCCGGAGACAGATATCGTTTTAATGGATATGATGATGCCGGAAATGGATGGCTATGAAAGTACAACCAAAATAAGGCAAAACCCTGCATTTAAGAATCTTCCTGTAATTGCTGTAACCGCAAAAGCCATGATGGGCGATCGTGAAAAATGTATCACTGCAGGCGCTTCCGATTATATTTCAAAGCCTGTAGACGTTGATCAGTTGGTTTCATTGTTGCGTGTTTGGCTGTATGACCGTAATGTTTAATTATACTAATTGAAATAAATGACCCTTCCAAAAAAGAAAATATTGATTGTTGATGATGATTCAAGAAACATCTTTGCGCTAAACCTGGTGCTGCGTTCAAAAGGTTATACCAGCGTTTCTGCTACCGATGCCGAAACCGGAATAAAAATGCTGCATCAGGATAATGGCATTGGAGTTGTTTTGATGGATATGATGATGCCGGGAATTGATGGTTATGAAGCTATGGCACGACTGAAAGCTGATCCTGAACTTGCAAAGGTTCCGGTAATTGCGGTAACAGCCCAGGCTATGACAGGGGACCGTGAAAAGATCCTGGCGGCAGGAGCAACAGCGTATGTTTCAAAACCGGTGGATGTTGATGCACTGGTAAATTTATTAGAGACTTATTTAAATGAATAATTAATGGATTCAACGGTAGGGGAAGATGAGATAAAATTACTTTTAACAGATTTACTTGAAATATACGGATACGACTTTACCGATTATGCCAAGGCGTCTTTAAAACGCCGGATAAACCGTCTTTATACCCTGGACCGTTTTCCGAGTTTTGCTGAGTTCAGATACCGGGTACGCACTGATTCTGCTTACCTGCAGCGGTTTATTGAGCAGATCACAGTGAACGTGACCGAAATGTTTCGTGATCCTGGCTTTTATAAAGCTTTAAGGGAGCAAATTGTACCAGTGCTTGCTACTTATCCATTTATCCGTATCTGGCATGCAGGATGCTCAACGGGGGAGGAAATTTTCTCCATGGCTATATTGCTTAAAGAGGCCAACTTGCTGCATAAATCATTGTTATATGCTACAGATATTAATCCGCAGGTATTGCAGAAAGCAGCAACAGGTATCTTCCCGCTTACGCATATGAAACAGTATTCTGAAAATTATATTGGTTCGGGCGGTAAGGAAGATTTTTCAAAATACTACACAGCCAACTATAACATGGTTAAGTTTAATGAGGATCTGAGCAAGAGGATGGTTTTTTCAACCCATAACCTGGTTTCAGAAAGTTCATTTAATCAGTTCCAGTTAATTATGTGCCGCAACGTACTCATCTACTTTGAGAGAGATCTTCAAAGCAGGGTCTTTGCATTGTTTGATGAGAGCCTCGAGAAATTGGGTTTCCTGGCATTAGGAAGTAAAGAAACTTTAAAACTATCAGATATAGCGTCAAGGTATAAACAGGAAGGTAAAGAGAAAATATGGAGAAAGATATCTTAAAGGATATGGAAAAAATGGTTGTTATCGGGGGCTCTGCAGGGAGCCTTAAGGTAATTCTTCATATTTTATCTAAACTGAAAACCTGGCTTGAGATTCCTGTAGTTATTGTATTGCACCGGAAGAATGATTTCCAATCAAACCTGGCCGAACTGCTTGCCTCTAAAACAGGCATGAAGGTAAAGGAGGCAGAAGATAAGGAACCGATAAAAACAGGGATAATTTATCTTGCTCCGGCTGATTATCATTTATTGGTTGAAAAAGACCATACTTTTTCACTTGATGATTCTGAAAAGATCAATTATTCCAGGCCGAGTATCGATGTAACTTTCCAGACCGCTGCTGATGCGTATGGCGCCGGGCTAACTGGTTTGCTTTTATCAGGAGCAAATGCAGATGGTGTTGAAGGACTAAAGGAAATCAAAGCCTGTAAGGGAACTGTAGCTGTACAGGATCCTGAAACGGCGCAGGTGCCTTATATGCCACAGCAGGCTATTGACCGTATGCAGGTTGATCAGATCCTGAAAATTGAACAAATGGCACCATTGATCAATGGTTTGGGATAATGAAAGTATACCAAAACAAAAAAGGGAGGTTACGCCTCCCTTTTTTGTTTTTAACCCAATTGTAATTTACTCCACCACAAATTCCTTTTTTAAACGGAGGTCCTGCGAAGAGCTTCCCACCATTACCTCGAATGCTCCTGGTTCAACTGTCCAGTTCATATTCTTGTCCAACAGGGCCAGATCATCAGGGTGAATGGTAAAATGTACCGTTTGTTTTTCGCCCGGTTTTAGGGTTATCCTTTCAAAACCTCTTAAATCATATTCATAAGTAGTTACACTGCTTACTTTATCTTTAATATAGAGCTGCACCACTTCATCACCAGTACGTTTACCGGTATTGGTCACATCAACTGAAACATGCACCTCACCTTGTCCGTGTTCCTTTTCGGGCGATACCT
>Ga0268254_10000998_pt1 | contig 11935 bp, 9 predicted proteins | sample AgamicOrSfrz_FD_200251 | JGI IMG/M metagenome (GOLD analysis project Ga0268254, IMG submission 200251) | Agave microbial communities from Guanajuato, Mexico - Or.Sf.rz (v2) (version 3) | ecosystem: Host-associated > Plants > Phyllosphere > Phylloplane/Leaf | place: Guanajuato, Mexico | collected...
ATCACATCGGCACGCCCCACGAACGACCACAGCAAACCCGCCACCACCAGAGCGACCATCGCCCAGATCAGCGCACGCGCAATGCGCACCGGCTCCGCGGTGAGTATCGCAATGCCTTCGACGCTACGGTCTTCCAGCGCCTCTGCCAGCGTTCTAGGGTGACTGTCGCGTTTCACTCTGCTCGCCTCCAATCAACGCCAGCTTCGCTTTCAGAAGCGCGGGGTCCAACACCATGCGCAACTCGGTCAGCGAGCGGCGCTGCAAAGTTGTTTCTGCTTCGATATCTGCAAGCAGGCGGTCAAAGTCTGCGGGATGGTCCGCTTTCAACTGCGAGTAGATGCGCATGCCCTGGTGCGCGCACGCCTGAGCATCGGACAGCAGGCGCGCTTCGTTGCGAAAGCCCGGCGAAATACCCGCTTCCAGCCGCTGCGTGCCGCCAATAGGGCCGCTCGCGCGATACTGCTTCCAGAGGCTCTGTGCGCGCAGCATCAGGTCTTGCGCACGGGACAGCGCTTTATCGTGCAACGCGGCGACGTCTTTCTCGATGGCCCGCGCGAACCACGCATCCGTCGACGGATCGAGGCTCGCATAGAAAGACAGCAGACGCTGGTCATAATCCTTGCCGCCGCGCGTTTTCTGCAGATCGTTGTATTGATCGAGCAGCGCTTTCTTGTGCGCCGCTTCGGCGGCGAGTACATCGGACCAGGGTCCGGCGGGCATCGACTGCAGTCCCGCCAGCGCCTGTTGCGCGTCGCCGCGCTGCCATGCGGCGGCAATTGTGTCGTGGCGGCGGATCACATCGTCCGAAGGTAGACGGGTCGCTGCCAGTTGCCGATATTGCGCCTGAAACGGCGGCGTCGCGAACCGCGCGGTCTTCATCAGCGCGAGCAATGTGCTCAGTTGACGACCGAGCGCGGCCTCAAGCACAGCGTTGTATTGGCGCAAATCGTCACGCACCTGGTCGAGGCCCGCAAGACGCGGGTAGCGCTGCGCATAATCGTCGAGTACGGATGGCAGCGCGGCCGGTTTGTCGCGCGCCAACTCGGCGCGAATGGTGCCGTCAAGCCGTGTTATCGCGGCCAGATACACCGAGTCGTCGCTTTCGAGCTTGCGCAGATGACTCATGGCCTGCGCGTACGGCTCCGTAAAAACGGGTACATACGAGGCGATCCTGTCGAGCGCGCGCTGGTGGCTCTGCGGATCGTCGTGCCACCGTTGCAGCAGGCCGTCGATTGCCGCTTCGTCGCGATACATGCGGATGGGCGCCTCCACGCCGCCGCGCCCGGCAATGAAGCGTTCGAGATCGCCCACCCATTGCAGTTCGCCCAGCAGCGACGCGGCGTCCGCATTGTTCGCGGTGGACGACTTCATGTCCGCGAGCAGCGCGTCGGCCTGCTCGAACTGTGCCTTCTGCAGTGCATTGAGCCAGCCCGGAAGTTTCGCCTTCAGGAGCGCTTCGCTCGCCAGCGCACTCACTTTCGTATCCGTCGGATGGCTCGCCAGATAGCTCTTCGCCGACTGCACCGCGCTCGTATAGTCGCCGCTCGCGAGCAGGTTCTTCAGTTCGCGCTCGGACGAACCGCGCAGGTATAGCGTCAATGCGACAGCGCCCAGCAAGACGACGCCAACGCCGCCCCACACCGCCATTCGCCGCATGTTTGCGTGCTCGTCGCCTGCAAACGCCTTGCTCAGTTCGCTTGCGACAAGACGCCAGCGGCGCGGCTTGCGCCTCGTTGCGCCGGCAGCGCGGCCGCTCTTCGAGCCGTCTGCGGTGCTGTCGTGGGCGGAGCCGCCATTGGCGCTCTTCGCGGCATTCGCAGCGGTCGCTGTCGAGGGAGCGCGTCTGGCGGAAGCCGACGTCGCGTGCGCCGCCTCATTGACTTCGTCTTCGCGTTGCCGCGCCGGATCCACGCAGAAGATGTCGAGAAACGAATTCGCCGCGCCGACGAAGGTGGTCTTGTCGGCATCGGCGGCTCCGGCGGCAGCGGGATCGAGCAACAGTTGCGTCACGGTCGGCTCGGCTTCAGGCGGTGTGTGCAGTGTCACCTTGTAGACGAAGTGGTCGCCGCCAAATGCAACCACGTCGCCATCCACCAGCGGCTGAGCGGATTCGTCAAGACGCTTCCCACCGACGAACGTACCGTTGGTGCTGCCGAGGTCCTCGAGGTAAAGCTCGCTGCCCTTCAGAAAGATGTGCGCGTGCCGGCGCGAAATATAGTTGACCTGATGCGGATAGCGGTCCTTGTAGCGCGAAAACACCTGATCCGCCTTGCTGACGAGAAACGGAAACGCCTGCACTTCAATGGGCTGTAGCCCGAGGTCGTCGCGTTGCGGCACGAGCAGCAGAGCAGGCGCACACGCGGCGCTGCTACTCGCGACAATGCGCGCGCGCGGCTCGATGCTCACGCGATAACGAAGGTCGCCCCCAAAGCACAGCTCATCGCCCGCACGCACGCGGGCAGGCGTTTGCCGCACCGCGACGCCGTTGACGGTGGTCCCGTTCTTGCTGCCGAGGTCCGCCACGTACACCGCGCCTTGTTCGATAAAGATGCGCGCATGACGGCGCGACAGACGCGCAATGCGCTCGGCGGGGTAATCCGTGAACGGCGCTTCACTGCGCCCGATGGCGAACAGACTATCAACAATCCGGATCGCGTCCAGCGCCGGACGCGGCCCGGACGCAAGCGGAGACAGCAGCACGTCGAAAGCTGCTTCGGCTATTGCGCGTGTCTCAGCAATCGGAATTTCGCCGTCGGCCATTTTATCCGGATCACTAATCGTTTACCCGCTGCGGCGAGAGCGCAACGGAATCAGCACGAAGGACGACGGCGATGAGATCTTGTTGTACAGAGCCGTCCGAAATCTGGCTCCTCAAAGATTGTAAGTCACGCATGGCGAGTGTCAATTCTCAGTCGTCGGTTATCAAGCCGCTGGACATCCAGCGCGAAACAAAAAAGGCGCAGCACGCGCCACGGCGGATTAGCTCAATGTTCCTTTACTTGCGAGTACTTCGTCGTGCATGTGCTCTACTGTTCTTTGACTTGCGCCTGTACATCGACACTCGGCCAGCCGCCGCCGAGCGCCTTATAAAGCAGCACTGTGTCCGACAGAATCAATTGATGATTGGCGAGTAACGACAACTGCGCATCCAGCAGCGTGCGCTCTGTTTCGAACACCTCGAGTTGCGACACCACGCCAAGCCGCAGTTGCGACTGGATCTGATCGGCCACGATCTGCAAACGCTCGACCTGTTGCTGCAGCTCCACCCGCTGCGCCTTATGTGCATTCAGATTGACCAACGCGTTCTCTACCTCCTCGAACGCGCCCATGACGGTCGCGCGGTACTGCTGCTCCGCCACCGTCGACTGGGCCTGCGTCACTTTTACGTGCGCCCGCACACCGGGGTCGAGCAGCGGAATGTTGATGCTCGGCATGAAGCCGTAGGTGAACGACTTCAGCAGGTCGGTCAGCGCGAAGCTCGCCGTGCCGCCATGGCCGGTCAGGCTGATAGACGGCAATTGCGCGAGCTTGGCCTGACCGACAAGGTCATAGGCTTCGAGCACCCGGAACTCCGCTGCCACGACATCGGGGCGCCGCGAGAGTAGTTGTGCAGGCAGGCCGTCGGGCACGCCGGGCAACGCCACCCGCTGCTGCAAATGGCCTTTGGGCAAACGGAATTCGCCCGCCGGTACGCCGATTAGCGTGCACAGCGCGTTGTTCGCCAGATCGCGCGAGCGCCCTAGTTCCAGCAGCTGATTCGTCAGCCGATTGATCTCCGCCTGCTGCCGCAATACCAGTGTCTGCGGAATGAGACCACTGCGGCGCTGGCCTTCGTAAATCGACAGAATCTGGCGGTTGGTGACTAGCGTTTTTTGCTGCTGGTCGATCTGATCGTCGAACTGGAGAATCTGGAAATAGGTGCTTGAAACGTTCGAGACGAGTTCGAGATAACCGGCGCGCCAATCGGCTTCGCTCGCGCGGAATTCGGCCTTCTGCGCCTGCACGCCTTTCTCTACTTTTCCCCAGATATCGATGTCCCAGTTAACCTGCGTCGCCACGTTGTATTGCTTCGCAAAGGTTTGGCCGGTGGTTTTCTGGAAACTGGCGCCGCCGCCGAGATCCATGGTCGGCAGCGCACCGGCCCTGGCTTCGCCTATTTGCGTGCGAGCCACGTCAATGCGCGCAGCCAGTACCTTGATGTCGAAGTTGCCACCAATGGCCTTCGCAATCAGCGAGTCGAGCGTCGGATCGCTGAAGCCTTTCCACCAGTCGGGCTCGATGGTGGCTGCCGCAGAAACCGGGGTGCCGTTCTGACCGCTCCACGAGGTCTTGGCCGGCGTGTCGGGCCGCTTGTAGTCGGGCATGCTGACATCGACGCACGCGCACAAAGCGGCAGCGCCTATCGTTGCAGCGCAAAGTCCGCGCAACATCGCCACAGCGGGGCGATTGACGAAGCGCCGAACACTCTGTGAATCAGGCAACGCTGACACGGTTTTCTCCGATGACGCCCACTTCACTGCCCGATGCAAGCTCACCCTTCAAGTAAAGCATTTCCGCCGCCGCTTCACCATCGAAGCAGTGCATGAACATAGGCGTGGGAGATGTGCGGTGAAGAGGTGTCGCGTGAAAAGAACGATTGATGTGCAGAGTTTTTGAGGGGCGACTGGCGGACGCGCGGGCCGGCAAGACCTTGCGTCCGCCCGCGCCCGTTACGACACGAGGATGTTGTTGCTCGACGTGACGTGCGGATCGATCGTGGTCGTGACCCCAGCAACGAACGCCGCGTTGTTGCCGTTGGCGTTCTGGATGTTCATCGTCGTGCTGATCAGCTGAGTCGCATCGACCTTCTTGCTGTTGTTCGGCGCATAGACCGGCGCGAAGTTCAGATACGACGACGACGGATACATGTAGCCGGTGCCGCCGCGCACGGCGCTCATCGCCTTGCTGTCGAGTTGTTCGGTGATGGACAGGTCTTTGATCATCAGCGTGTTCATGGCAAATCTCCTGAAGGGAAGGTCACAGTCTTTCGGTTGGGTTCGAGCAACTTGTCTGCTCGAGCATCACTAACGCATGGCCTGTGCCAGTTTTGCTTCAGGCTCCTAAGAAATGTGCTGGAGTGCCGCGGGCAAAGCCTTCCGGCGAAACCGCAACGTCGTGACGCTGCGTGTGGTGGCGATGGGTGGGCATCGAAGTGATGGATTGCAGCCAACAACCGGCGCGAAATGGTTGGCTGCAACGTGACATCGGTTCGATCTGGCCTCGCGCGCGGCGTGCGCCTCAGTCAACGCGCAATGACCGTGATCTTTTTCGAGTAAACAGGCGGGTTGTGGGGGACGTGCATGTCGTCGCCCATCAGAAGCTGCAACGTGTGTTTGCCGGGCGGCAGTTGGATCATGGTTTCGGTTTCTCCCGCGCCGAAATGCAGGTGATTGCGGTCCGAGGGTATCTCCTGGTCCATTGGCGGTAAGTCCACGTCGATCAGCAGATGATGATGTCCCGTGTTCGGGTACTTCACGCCCTTCGGCGCGACGCCCATATAGCGCAAGCCGAACCACACGCGAAAGGGCTTGTTGGCGGGAACGACCTGGCCGTCGTTCGGATAGCCGATATAGGCATAGGCGCCGGAAGGCGACGACGCCCCGGCTGCCACGGCGAAATCGGCCACGCCCCATGCCGCCGACGCCACCAGCGCCGCGATTGCGATGAGTTTGTACATGAAGGTCTCTCCGTCCTGAGCAGGCCGCGTCGAATGCGCGGTACTCAATTAACTCGCTAGTCTTTCTGCACGGTAATGGTGATCTTTTTCGAGTACACGGGCGGCGTATGCGGCACGTGATTGTGGTCACCAAGAATGAGTTGCAACGTGTGCTTGCCTGGCGGCAACTCGATACGCGCATCCGTCTCGCCTGCGCCGAAGTGCAGGTGATTGCGGTCCGACGGAATTTCCTGGTCGAGGGCCGGCAGGTCCGTATCGATCAGAAGATGGTGATGCCCGCAGTTCGGAAACCCCACGCCTTTCGGGCACACGCCCATGTTGCGCAAGCCCATGCGCACCCAGAGCTTGCCGCCGTGAATCACGGCCCCGTCGGACGGCCAGATAATGTATTCCTCCGCGCCGGCGGGCGATGCAGTGGTGTCCGCGAATGCCGGCACTGGCAGCGCGGCGCCGGCAAGCGCCACGGCTAACAGGGTCCGCGAAGCCGCGCGCACTGCGCGCAGCCGCGAGATGACGTTGAAACTGGAGTAGGGAACAGCAGGGACATTGGTTCTTCGCATGGCGCACTCTCCCGAAGAGCGGTCGTGACCACCTCGACTGCACAGGCAGCGGGGCGATGGTGCTGCGATCGCGGGTGCGCGTGATGCGGCAGCCGCGTAGTTAAAACGACTGTGCCGCGTTGCTCTGTGAATCAGCTTAGAACGTAACTTGCCAAAAAGATACGCCACACTCGTTAACCGTATGGCGCACCGGTGAAAGTGTTGGTTGTGGCCCGCCACGCGCGTGCTATGTTTGTTGATACGTTGCAACGCGGACAGTGGAACGCACGTCGATACTTCGCCATCTCCCGCGCCGCGGTATCGGCAAACGGCAACGAACAGCGGCGAAAGCGCGGTGCCCGGATGCCTATGTTCTGTCCGGAACAAACAGGATGCGAAGATGTGCCGAATATTCCTGCTGATGTGGATGGCCGGGGCCATTCTGGTGAATTGCGACAGCGCGTTTGCCGTGGCTGCGCGCGAGAGCGCGGGCGCGGCGCATTCGGCCGCCGCCGCTGACGAAGCGACCGCGGCGTCCGTATCTTTCACACCGTTGGCACCGCTGGCACCGTTTACACCGATGCAGGCCGGCGCTGCGCGCATCGCGCTCGTTATCGGCAACGGTGCCTATGGTCCGCATGATTCCATTGGCAGCGATCCGGCGGGTGTCATCGAGCAAAATGCGCCACGCGACGCGCAGGCGTTAGCGCACCGCCTAAGTGCGCTCGGCTACGACGTGACGCTGCTTGCGGACGCAACGTCGCAGCAAATGCAGCGTGCGATTGGCGAATTTCGCGAGCGGCTGCGGGCGGGTGGGGTGGGTCTTTTCTATTTCGCCGGGCACGGCATGCGCATCGGCACGCAAACGTTGTTGATTCCCGCTGGCCTCGATATGCGTTCGCCTGCCTCGCCAGTTCGTGAAGGCATCGACCTGGATAACATCTTGCAGGCGATGAACGCGGCGCACAACGGTGGACTCAATATCGCAATTGTCGATACCTGTCTCGACAATCCGTTCACCGGCGAAGTTGTGGCTAGCGCCGCCGCGCTTCCGCCGCACACACTCGTTGCCTATGCAACGGCGCCCGGCGGCTTTGCAGCGGACGGCATGCGCCACGGCATCTATACGCATGCGTTGCTGCGCGCGCTCGACGAGACACCCGCGCAGCCGCTAATGAGCCTCTTTGCAAGCGTCGCGTCGCAAGTGAGACTTGCGACAGGCGGGGCGCAGCAACCGTGGATCGAGTCGTCATTGCCAGCTACAGCGGCGTTGCCACGCGGCACCACGCTTGCGTCTACCGGACAGGTTGCTAATGAAGCGACCGTGGTAGCCCTGCACAGCCGCGGCATATTGCCGAAGGACAGCAGCGAACAATACGAAATCACTTTCTGGAATTCGATCAAGGACAGCAATTACCCCGCAGACTACGAAGCGTATTTGAAGGCCTATCCGAACGGGCGCTTCGCCACGCTCGCGCATGCGCGCATCGATCGGCTGCGGGCGGCGGCATCGAACGCAGCCACTCCTGCGGCGCCGACGCAGCAGGGCTCGTCACCGGCCACACCGGCCACATTGCAACAGCAGCCAGCGCGGCCGGCGACATCGACTGCACCTGCACCGGGCGCGCCCGCGGCCTGGGCGACGCAGGACCGGCAGCGCGCCGCGGCGGCAGCGCCTGCCGCAAGCACTCCCTCGCCGTCCACGCCGCCGGCGCCTGTAGCCGCAGCACAGAAACCCGCTTCGCGCGCTCCGGCTGCAGGCGAAAGCCGTGACTGCGCCGCGTGCCCCATCATGATCGCGTTGCCCGCAGGTTCCTTCTCGATGGGCAGCAACAGCGACGACCCGTCCGAGAAGCCCGTTCATCACGTGACGATTGGTGCGCCGTTCGCTATCGGTAAATATGAAGTGACCGTCGAGCAGTGGAACGCGTGCGTAGCGGCCAACGCGTGTCCGAAGCTCACGCCCGAAACGAACGCCAACAAGGCGGCACCGGCGCGCGACCTGAGCTGGGACGACGCGCAGCAGTACGTGAAGTGGCTCAGCAAGACGACGGGCAAGCCTTACCGGCTGCCCACCGAGGCCGAGTGGGAGTACGCCGTACGCGGCGGCACCACGACCGCTTACTGGTGGGGCGACCAGATGCGCAAGGGCAACGCCAACTGCAAGGATTGCGGCGAACCGTGGCACAAGGAAGGCCCCGAAGCCGCGGGCTCGTTCGCGGCGAACCCATACGGCCTGTACGACATGAACGGAAGCGTGTGGGAATGGACTGCCGACTGCTGGCACAACTCGTATCAGTCCGCGCCTGTCGATGGCCGCGCGTGGGAAAGCCCCAGCTGCGACATGCGCGTGATTCGCGGCGGCTCGTGGCGCGAAGGTGGCGGCTACATGCTAAGCGCGACGCGCTTCAAATACAGCGCGGGCGTGCGCCAGTCGCAAGACGGTCTGCGTGTGGTCAAAGACCTGAAGTGATTCGCGGCACGATTGGTCAACTCGCGGCGAGCGTGTCACGGCGCATGCGGTCGTGTAGTGATCGGCGCAAAGTCCGCCACGATCCGTTCGCGGCCATACTTCGCGGCGATTTGCGCGAGACGCGTGTCGAGGGCATGCAGATAATCGGCGCGCGGTTCGGCTTCGGGACGCGGCTTGTCGAAAAGCGGCGCAGGCGTGATCAGCAATACCACCATCTCTGAACCGAACGGCTTTGAAATGACCCAGTCGCCCGCGCTGCCCACCGTTGCCGAATAATGCGGCGGGGCCTGGTTGTCCTTCGCGCGCGGGCTCGGCACCATATGTACGACATTGCCGTCTAGCTGGTAATAGTCGAGGTTCACATACGAATCGTAGCCGGGCGTGCTCACGTCCACTACCAGTGGATCGCCCTCGCTCAATTTGCCGCCCGGCGGACGCACCTGCAGGCCCGCAACGTGCCCCGCTTGCCAGTTCTGCACCCAGTAAGGCGCAAGCGCCTTGAGCGTGGCGCATTTGTCGTCGGCCGTGGGCTCTACGTCGAGCTTCAGTGCATCGACGCCGGGCAGTGTCGAGAGATCCTGTTTCAGGCGCGCCACGCCATAGCGCTGCGAGACATAGCCCCGGACCGTCAACGTGTGATCCTGCGCCGCAGCGGATAACGCCGAGCAGGGCACCTGAGCAAGCGTGGGCGTAACCGCCGCGAGCGTCAGTGCGGGCTTTGGCGTTGCAGGCGGCGTGGGCGGCGCGAGGGCAACGGACGAGCTCGCCGACGGCGCGCTGGGCGACGTGGCGGTAGTTGTCGCGGCGGTAGGTGTCGGGGCGCTGGTGGCCGTTGCTATTGTTGGGCTTGCAGTTGCCGTTGTTGCGTTTGCCGTTGTTGCACTTGCCGTCGCCGCACTTGCCGTCGCCGGACTTGCCGCCGTCGCACTTGCCGCCGTCGCACTTGCCGTTGTCGCAGTTGCGGTTGTCCCGCCTGCTGTTGTTGTCTCTGCCGCCGGCGCCCGGCTCGCGCTCGCCGCGCTGTCGCTCCCACCCGCAACCGTAGCCGCGGTCTTACTTTCCTGCGCCGATGATGACGACGCCATCTCGTCCGCACGCTGTTGCGACGCACCCGTCGCCACCTGCGCTTCACCATGACGATAAGGCGCCGCGCGCCACGCGAACACCGCCACAGCGGCCGAGCAGATCACCGCAAACCCGGCGAGTCCGGCCTTTGCCAATGTTCCGGACTTCTCCGCGCGCGCCTCGTTGTCGAATTCGGCGATGAAGCGCGTGACGCTCGGCATGCGCGTCGCGCGGTCGAACGAAAGCGCGGACCGCAATGCGCGCCACTGCCGCGCGTTGAGGCTGGCCGGACGCTGGGGCTTGAATTCCGCGTTGCGCGCCTGAGTGGCCGACAGGCGATCAAACGGATGGTGCCCAGTCAGCAGTTCATACGTGATGCAGCCAAGCGCATAGATATCGTCGCGCGGATCCGGCTCACGATGCTCGATCATCTCGGGGCTCGCATACGCAGGCGTCAGCGCGCCCAAGCTGCCTGGATCGAAGACGGTTGCATCGCTCTCTTCCTCCGGCCGTTGAAATACGCGAGCAATGCCGAAGTCGATCACCTTCACCTCGGCATTCGTCGTGAGAAACACGTTGGCGGGTTTGAAGTCGCAATGCACGAAGCCGCGTTCGTGCGCGTATGCGAGCGCGCTGCACATGCCGCGCACGATAGGCAGCGCGGCTCGGACCGGCATGCCCTGATATCCCGGCGTGCGCAGCAGTTGACTGAGCGGCTTGCCCGACAGGTACTCCATGGTCAGATAGACAATGGGCCCGTCGCGGTCGAAGTCGTACACGGTGATGATGTTGCGATGCGCGAGCACCTGTGCCTTGCGCGCCTCGCGCTGCAAGGCAACGAGCGAATTCGGATTGCCGCGAAACTGGACGTTGAGCACCTTGATCGCGAGATACGGCTTGCGGTCCGACGCCTCGAGCTTGCGCAGATCGAGCGCCTTATAGACCGTACCCATTCCGCCGACGCCCAGGCACTCTTCGAGCACGAAGCGGTTGTTCAGCGTATCGCCAATACCCTTGATCTGGTCGTGCCCCCCGGCATTTGAAGAGACGGCCGCGCTCGCCGGGGCGCCTGGGACCACCGAGGGAAATTCAACCGTGGTCTGTATGCCGGTTTCCTCGCCGCCCGCCGCCACGTTCGACACGCGCAACTGCTCAATGCGTCGCCGCACCTCGATGTAAAGGTCCTCCGGCAACGGCGCCTTGCGCTGCGCCGCGCCGAGCATCTCCAGCAACTGCGCGGGACCGAGGCGTTCGGTCACCAACGTGCTGTCGAGTTGAGCGACGAACTCGTCACGAGACAGCTCGCCGTTCTGAAAGTCGTGAATCACACGCGCAAGGCTAGCCATATTGTGCGAAGTGCCGCCGCTGCCGTAGACCCGTTCGCTTGCGATCGGGGTCGCTCCGGCCGATAGGAAAGCTGTCGTAACCAGTTACATGTGCCGCTTCGATACTAGCTCCCACCCTGGGCTTTCGCAAACCAGGATTGCCCCGCGCGAGGCACGCCAAGCGTCTGTTGCACGCGATCCAACAGAATCCGGCGCTTTGTCGGGTGCACGCCACCATTCGGCGCGAGCATCGCGTCTTCAGAGAGTAGAAGAGACTACGTCGCAGCGGGCCGTGAGCCTTGTGGAGCAAGGTGCGGCCAACTTTATTAGGAACCTTGAATAAATCTGGCACAGGCCATGCATTAGTGACGCTCGAGCAGACAAGTTGCTCGAACCCAACCGCAGAACCGTAACCATCCCTTTCAGGAGACTCACCATGAACACGCTGATGATCAAAGACCTGTCCATCACCGAACAACTCGACAGCAAGGCGATGAGCGCCGTGCGCGGCGGCTTCGGCCCCTCCACGTCGTACTTCAACTTCAGCCCGGTCTACGCGCCCGACTACAGCAAGAAGGTCAACGCGACGCAACTGATCAGCAACGAACTCAACATCCAGAACGCCAACGGCAACAACGTGGCTTTCGCCGCCGGCATCAGCTCGACGCTCAACCCGTCGGTCACCTCGAGCAACAACATCCACATGTAATGTGCGACGCGGCGAAGCGGCCACCGCGGTAGGCCGCTTCGCCTCGTACGAGGCGCCTCCTTCTTTCTCATACCTTTGGAGCAACACCATGTCATCTCTCATGATTTG
>Ga0268254_10000999_pt1 | contig 11930 bp, 9 predicted proteins | sample AgamicOrSfrz_FD_200251 | JGI IMG/M metagenome (GOLD analysis project Ga0268254, IMG submission 200251) | Agave microbial communities from Guanajuato, Mexico - Or.Sf.rz (v2) (version 3) | ecosystem: Host-associated > Plants > Phyllosphere > Phylloplane/Leaf | place: Guanajuato, Mexico | collected...
CGATCGACCTGGAGATTCGCGACGATGGTTGCGGTTTCGATCTGAATGCCGTGTCGGCCGGGCACCGCGGCTCGTACGGATTGCTCGGCATGGCCGAGCGCGCCCGCCTGATCGGCGGAGCGCTCTCGATTGCGAGCAGCGCCGGTTCCGGCACTGTCGTCGCGGTGCGCATTCCTCTATCGGACGATGTGCGGGCAACTTTCGTGTCGTGAGTTGGTGTGATGCGTCGGTTCAGACTCCTCCCGACACGTAGCGGCCCGCGCCCGTCACCCGCAAGCCCCCACTTCGCCGCACGCCGTGCAGAAGTCGCATCCGTCCTTGCGAATCACGGCGTTCGCGCCGCACGACCCGCATTTGCGTCCCAGCATCGTATGCAGTCCTGGTAGCACGCCGGGTTGCGTCGATTGCAACGTGCTGGTTTCGGCTTCGCCCGGATGCGGGCGGATGCCGAAGTCCGCGGGCAACGCCGTTTCCGCTTTCATCTGTCCGCGCGGCAAACGCGCGAGCAGGCGCGATGGAACCTGATTGCCCTCGGCATCGAGGAATCCACGCCGGTGCAGGATCTGCTGGATGGCAAAGGCGAGGGCGGCGACTTCCGAGTCGTGCCAGCGCGGCGTGCGGTGACCGTCCAGACGCTGTACTTCGCCAAGACGCACTTGCCCGCGATCCCACGACACCTTGCGCATGTCCTGCAGATTGCGTGCGACGAACCCGCCGCGCGCGGCGAGCGACAGCGAACGCATGGTGGCCGTGATCCATTGCTGCGACTCGTCGCGCTGACCGGTCGGGATAAAGAACTCGATGGGCCGCTCGATGGTCACGTCTTCTCCGCCGAGACGCCCTGTCACCTCGATAAACGACACCGCGACGTATAGCGATTTCTTGCCGGCTTGCGTCAGATACTCGACCTTCTCGATGATCGCCGGCAGCTCGCCTTTCGGCCGATGGTCGATCGCGATACGCAGCGGATCGAGATCGGTTTCGGCGAGCGTGTCGTCGGCTTGGGGCGGACTCACGCTGAGCACCGCGCCGAGGGTTTCGTTCGGCCGATACGTGGCGAGACCCTTGAGGCCGTTTTTCCACGCATCGAAATACAGGCTCTCGAAGGCTCCGAACGGGTAGTCGGCGGGCACGTTGACCGTCTTCGAGATCGACGTGTCCACGTAAGGCTGCACGGCCGCCATCATGTCCAGATGATCGCGCGCGGACATTTCGAGTGCGCTGACAAAATAGTCGGGCAGCCGGCTCACGTCGCCGCCCAGCTCGCGATAAAGCCGGTACGCGTAGTCTTCGACATCGAACGATTCGCGGCCGCCGTCCGCCATCACCTTCATGCGCGTATAGGTCCACGAGAATGCGGGCTCGATGCCGTTGGACGCGTTGTCCGCGAATGCGAGGCTTACGGTGCCGGTCGGCGCGATCGACAGAAGATGGCTGTTGCGAATACCGTGACGGCGAATCGCCTCTTTGATGTCGTCGGGCAAGCGCGATGCGAACGTGCCGGCTTCGAGGTAGCGCGCGGCATCGAAGAGCGCAAACGCGCCGCGCTCCTTGGCGAGTTCCACCGAAGCGCGATACGCCTCGTCGCGCATCAGCCGCGCAATACTCACGGCGAAGTCGCGGCCTTCCTGCGAGTCGTAGCGCAAGCCGAGCATTACGAGCGTATCGCCGAGTCCGGTGAAGCCCACTCCGATGCGGCGTTTCGCGCGCGATTCTTCGTATTGCTGCGGCAGCGGCCACAGCGTGACGTCGAGCACGTCGTCGAGAAAACGCACCTGCGTGCGCGTGCGCCTCGCGAGACCGTCCCAGTCGAATGACGGCTTGCCGCCTTTCATTTGCGCGAACGGATCGATCACGAAACGCGTGAGATTCAGCGGGCCGAGGTTGCAGCAGCCATAAGCGGGCAGCGGTTGTTCGCCGCAAGGGTTGGTCGCGCGAATCGTTTCGACGGCGCGCAGGTTGTTGTCGTCGTTCATCCGCGAGATGAAGACGATGCCCGGTTCTGCGACGTCGTAAGTGGAGCGCATGATGCGATCCCAGATCTCGCGCGCGGGCCGCTCGCTGTAGACCCACATACCGTCGTTCCGCTGCCTGACGTCGCCTGCTGCGCGCAGCGCCGGCGATGGCTCGGCGCGATGCACGAGCTGCCAGGGCTGATCTTCTTCGACCGCCCGCATGAATTCGTCGGTCACGCCGACGGAAACGTTGAAGTTGTTCCAGCGTCCCTTCGAGTGCTTCGCCTCGATGAATTCGAGCAGGTCCGGATGATCGCAGTCGAGCACGGCCATCTGGGCGCCGCGCCGCGAGCCCGCGCTTTCCACCGTGCGGCAGGACGCGTCGAACACATCCATATAACTGCACGGCCCGGACGCCGACGAACTCGTGGTGTGAACGCGCGCGCCCTTGGGCCGGATCGCCGAAAAGTTGTAGCCGACGCCGCCGCCGCGCCGCATCGTCTCCGCGGCTTGCAGCAGCGCGACGTAGATGCCGGGCAGCCCTTGTTCGTCCACGCCTTGAATCGCGTCGCCGACCGGCTGCACGAAGCAGTTGATCAGCGTGGCCGCGATGCCGGTGCCCGCCGCGCTCATGATGCGGCCGGCGCCGAGCGCGCCGTGTCGCAGGTTATCGACGAAAAGCGCTTCTACCGATTCGCGCAGTTCCGGCGGTTCGGCCTCGGCGACGCCGCGGGCGACGCGCCTGAAGACGTCGTCGGCGGATTGCTCATCGCCTTTCGCGTACTTTTCGAGCAGGACGTCGGTGGAAAATTGCTGCGGAGCGACTAGAGGAGTGGGAGGCGCGCTCGCCGCGCCGGTGTCCTGCCGGGTCGACGGATGCGGCGTGTCTTCTGCCATGGTATGCCCTCGAGCAGCGCCGTGGCGCGCACGGCGCGATAGGTGAATATGCACGTCACGTTACCGCCGCGCGGTGAGCAGGCGGGTGACGTAACGCAAGCAGGTCCACCTTAACGCACGTGGCGAAGGGCCGCAATCGGGGGAGGGTTGTGCGCGGCGCGGTTTGGGAACCGCATGGCCGCGCCGGCATGCAGACAGGGATACAGCAGAAAAATCAGGCTTCGGCAGGTAGCGCGCCGACAATTTCGGCGCAGATCATGGCCGAAGCATTCGCCGGCGCTGGGCGCTCGGCAGGCTTGAATACCGCGTCGCCGCGTCGAATCTTGCGACGCGTCACCGCGCAGGTTCCCGAAGTGTGCGCGGATCTGCGCCGCCAGCGCTGCTCGCCGTAATGACATCGCCCCGGCTCGACCCAGCGGATCACCAGCGTCGTGTCGGAGCGCTCGAGAATTTCGATGCGTACGCCGTTGGTACCGTCAAGGGGGATGGACTCCAGGGTCATCATCGTCGGCTCCGTATTTGTGGGTGTGCCGAATGTAGACCTGCGCGCGCCGCAGAGCCATTGTGTCCCCGTTGAAACACTGTTCCCCAATTAGCAACAATCAGACTTGACTTTCGAAGGGGCTTGAATCGGCGGGGCCTAGCGGCGAGCTTGCTATCACGAAATGGGATAGGAGCGTTTTTTGCAACGCAGTGTTGTAATCGCTGAGACACCAGAACCGCGGTCAGAGGCGTGCGCGCGCTTCCTTTAAGATGTCATTGCGATGGTTCGAGCGCGTCCCGCAAGTCTAACGTGTTTGGCTTTGGCGAGTCGGCTCGCGCGCATCCCGGTTTCAACATTGGCATTAATAGAAGAGCTCACATGAATTCACGTCCACCCGTCACCCCGCCAGACTCGACGCATTCCACGGAGTTGCCGGCAACGCCTGGGCGCGTCAAGAAGCAGAGGGCGGCTTCGCTGGTGCTTTACATTGGGCTCGTGCTGCTGGCGTTGTGGGTCGTGCGCGACTTCATCCCGGTGGTCGCCTGGGCAGGCGTGCTGGCGATTGCCTTGTGGCCGCTGCTGCGCAAGGTCGAAGGCAACCGCTGGCTCACCGGCCGCACCACCTTGATCGCGGCCGTGCTGACCCTTGCGATAGCGTTGCTCGTGGTGCTGCCGGTCGGCATCGGCATTGCGCAGGCCTTGCGCGAAGCGCGTGACCTCAGCGAGTGGTTCAAGACCGCGCAGGAGAACGGCATTGCAATGCCGGATTTCCTTCACCGTTTGCCGTTCGGTGCCCAGCAGGTCGCGGCCTGGTGGCAGACCTATCTCGCGCCGCCGTTGCGCGATTCCGCAGCGATGAAGGGCTTGCACAGCACCACGGTCGTCACGCTCGGGCGGCACTTCGGCGCGCGCGCCGTGCATGCGGTCACCGTCTTCGCATTCATGCTGGTGACGTTGTTCGTGATCTTCCAGGCAGGGCCGCGTCTGTCGGGCGCATTGAGCCGGGGCCTGCGGCGCGGTTTCGGTGAAGACGGCGCGCAGCTCGTTCAGCGCATGGCCACGGCGGTACGCGGCACCGTGTCCGGCCTGGTGGTAGTCGGACTTGGCGAAGGCGCGTTGCTCGGCGTCGCCTATTTCGTGACCGGCTTGCCGCATGTGGCGCTGCTTGCGCTCATCACCGCGATTGCTGCGATGTTGCCGTTCTGCGCGCCGATTACTTTCAGCCTCGCCGCGTTGTGGCTGTTCTCGCAAGGATCGGTGGCGGGCGCGATCGGTCTGCTGGTGTTCGGTGCGATCGTGGTGTTTGTCGCCGAGCATTTCGTGCGGCCGGTGCTGATCGGCAACTCGACGCGCCTGCCGTTTCTGCTCGTGCTATTTGGCATTCTCGGCGGCGCCGAGACGTTCGGCCTGCTAGGCCTCTTTATCGGCCCCGCGTTGATGACCGTGCTGATGGTGCTGTGGACCGATCTCGTGCAGTAGTTGCACGCACATCAATGCAATGCCCGGTCGCGCTCTGCGCGGCGCCCGCATCTGCGCGGCGCCCGCCTCAGGGCCGCTGATTCGACGGATGTTCCTGCACCGGCGATCTCGCGCAGCCGAGTGTGTATTTCAATGCGCCCGGCAGAAGGGCGCTCCATACGTCCCACGTGTGGCCGCCGTCGATAATGCGCAGCGCTGCCGGATTGCCGGCTGACCGAAGGTGCGTGTAAAGCGAAGACGCGTCGGCCTGAATGGCGAGATCGTCGTCGCCGGCGGCGATAAAGACGGGCACGCGATAAGGCCGGCTCATATAGCGCTCCCATTGCGCCGGGTAGTTCAGCTCGTGCCAGATACGCGGATCGAATTGCCGCTCCCCGAACACGCCGACACGTCGCGCCGCCGAACCGCGCGGCGGCTCGTTTGCGTAGATGGCAGGGCTTAGCAGCAGCGCGCCGCAAAACCGTTCCGGCTGCGTCATCACGTAGCGCAACGCGCCGAAGCCGCCCATCGAGACGCCGCCGATCATCCGCCCGGCGCGCTGGGTCGACACGGCGTAGTGCGTTTCGATCTCCGGGAGGAGATCGTCGAAGAAAGCGGTCTCCATCTTTTCCTTGCGATCGACGTACCAGTCGGTGCCGCCTTGCGGCATCACGACCGCGACCGGCGGGATATCGCGGTGTTCGATCAGCGCGTCGACCGTGCTTTGCAGATGGCCTTGGGTGATCCAGTCATTCGCGTCGCCATTGTTGCCGTGCAGGAGATAGATGACCGGAATGCGCGCGGCGTCCGGACGATAGCCGGTCGGCAGATAAAGCGTGTAGGACCAGTCGCGTCCGAGCGCGGACGAATGGAAGCTTCGATTCGTTACCGTGCTTGCAAAAGACGAAGCGCCGCAAGCGGCGCAAAGAACAGCCAGCACGGAGTGTAGGAATGGACGCATGTCAGGGTAGGAAGCAGCCGCGCCAGATGACGCGCGGCCGTCATGCTATCAGCATCCGGTGGCTCTTTGTCCAAAGAGCTTTATGGCGACCCCTTGTTCCGGATACCGGGCACGCAGTGGGGTAAAAGCTTTCCAAAGCGGCGTGTCGAGAGTGCCGCCGTGCCTATTGCCTTCGGCGCTTTACGGCGACGTGCGGAGTCGCGTGGTGAAAAGACGCGTCACGAGGCGCTTGAGCGGCTCGGTCCCGCACGCGACGGCGAACAAGGCCGTGACCGCGCACGCGTCGGCGAGCAGACCGAGCGGATAGTTCAGATAGCCGTCGGTTGCCGCATACAGCACCGAGTCCACCACGAGCGAGATCACTGCGCCGGCAATGAAGCAAAGCAGGCCCTTGCGTCCAATGACACCGATCAACGGCAGCGACTCAGCAAGCTTTCTTGCCCAGCCAAGCTCGATCAGGTTGGCGACAAGCCATGCGATGGCGAGGAAGTTGACCGCTCGCAAGTAGGACAGATTCTGCTTGAAGCTCGCATCGAGCGGCTCGCGTTCAATAAAGAGCTTGTAGTAAGCGGCGAGCGCCACTACCGAGCACGCCGCGAAAGTGACGAGCCAGCCCAAGCGATGCTCGCTCACTCGCTGATAGACGGGCTGGCAGCGCGCGAGCGCGCCGAGCACGAACAGCAATTGCCAGGCGAACGGGTTGAAGTCCCAATGCATGTCGGGCGCGGCCGGCAGATACGCATTGATGGCCGGCGCGCCGGCCCACAGCGCGACGCTGCCCGCAAGCAGAAGCCAAGGCTTGCTGCGCGCAAGCGGCAGGATCATCGGCACGAGCAGCGCGAAGAAAGCGTACATGGGCAACACCGACGCAAGGTAAGGCTGGCGGCGGAACAACAGGATGTCACGCATGGCGGCGACGGGCGTGTCCATCAGGTCGTCGAGGTCGGTGATCGCGAGGTTCGGCGCCTCGATGCTGAATGCGATCAGGACCGCGCTCACGAGCAGCATCAGGCCGGCGGTCACGAGAAACGCCCGATAGATTTCCAGCGAGCGCCGCAGGAAGCGGTTGCGCGCGATGGTTTCGCTACGCCGCTCGGCAAGCGCCGCGTAGGCCGTCGCGGTAGCAAAGCCGCCGAGGAAGACGAAGACTTCCGCGGCGTCGCACAGCGCATACGCGTGCAGCGTGACGCGCGACAGAATGCTTCCGCCGATGTGGTCCACCACGATGATCAGCAGAACGAGTCCGCGAAAAAAGTCGAGCTCGACTAAACGGGATTGCGACGGTTTCATTGTTTTTATGCCAAAAGCAGCCGCGTGCGACGGCGCGCTCTTTCAGCGCGTCGGGCGTCTCACATGGCTTTGGAATAGTGGATGAGTGCTGCGGCGGCCGCGCAATCGCGTTGCCGCTGTCGACCGGCACGAAGGCACGGTTGCACGATGCAGTAAAAATGACCCGGGCAGAGCGGCGGAGTTCCGCTTCGGTGCCGCGAAAGTCAGCGATTATATTTCTTTCTGTGACAAGTCTGCTTGGAGTCACACAAATGGGAAGCCCGCCCACATGGGTTGTCGGCGGAATAGGCGGTTAAAGACAGTGGAGATTTCGCAACGTTTTGACATATCCAAGCGACACCCAATGGACGGACGGCTTACGGCGTGTGAGGATTTCCCGTAAGCGCGTCAGGCATCTAGAAGCGCGTTGTCGTAGGGTCAAGAAGAAGGCGTCGGATCGAGTTAGGCCCATTACTCGAGTGCAGGGGGATCGTCATGAACAAGCAAGTGTTCGCGCTCGCTGTTTCCACCGCTGTGTCCGCCGCTTTCAGCGCACCAGCTTCGGCGCAGACGAGCGTCACGCTGTACGGCGTGCTCGACGAAGGCATCAACTACACGAACAACGCCGGCCGTGGCCATGCCTACGAATTGGCGAGCGGCTATGCGCAAGGCAGCCGATGGGGGCTCAAGGGCGCGGAGGAACTTGGCGGCGGCCTCAAGGCGATTTTTCAGCTCGAGAATGGTTTCGACCTGAGTTCCGGGCGATTCAATCAGGGTGGCCGTATGTTCGGGCGGCAGGCTTTCGTCGGCCTGAGCGCGGACCGCTTTGGCACGTTGACGTTCGGGCGCCAATACGATTCGGTAGTCGATTATCTGGCGCAGACCACGGCCAATGGCAATTGGGCCGGTTCGCTCTTCTCGCACCCCTACGATAACGACAACACGGATAACTCGTTTCGCCTCAACAACACCGTCAAATACACGAGCCCGTCGCTTAGCGGTTTTCAATTCGGCGGCACATACAGCTTCAGTAACGATACCAACTTCGGCAATAACCGCGCTTATAGCGTCGGCGGACAGTACGCCTATGGAGGGCTGCTCGTGAGCGCCGCCTATTTACAGGCCAATAATCCCGGCAATGGCGTGAATGGTGCAATTACCGCCAATGACGCCAGCTTTATCGCAACCCGTATGCGCGTATTCGGTGGCGGCATTACGTATAACTTCGGTCCGGCTACGGCGGGCTTTGTGTACAGCAACTCGAATTATCTGAATCCGACCGGCAATGGTTATCTCGGCGTTACGCCGCTCGTGCCGCCCGGCGTATTGCTGAATTCGTTGAAATATCAGAACTTCGAGTTGAACGGAAAATACCAGTTTTCACCGGTGCTGTTCGTCGGGGCGCAGTACGTCTACACGATGGAAAACTACGACGCGTCGAGCGGCGGCGTCAAACCGAAAATCCATTCGTTTGGTTTGATGGCCGATTACAACCTGTCCAAGCGCACCGATGTCTACATTCAAGGCGAGTACCAGCACGTGACTGGCGACTCCACTTACTCGATACTCGATGATGCGTTTATAACCGGCGCACAAGCGCCGTCGTCGACATCGAAACAGGTCGTGGTGCGCGCCGCGATACGGCATAAATTTTAAACTTGAGTCTGTACGCCGCCGCCGATAACGACGGTACAAAAGAAAAACGCGCCCGGTGAGCAGTTCACCGGGCGCGTCGTTTTCTGCCGGTCATTCGCACCGGCTGCTTCATTCGATACTCAGTTCATCAGGACGTTTTGCACCAGAATGCCGGCCATCACGCCTGCGGGAATGCCGAAGGTTCGGCCGCGGAGAGTCGCACTCAGATCTTCGTCGAGAATAAAGCTGCTGCGGCGCTTGCTCCATACCGTCTTGTACAGAACCGGCCTGGTGTCGGCGATAAGGAGCGAGATGACCGCCGTCGCAATGACCTGTTCGAATGCATGCAGTCTGGCCATGAGCGGGGAAAATTCAGCCCCGACGCAGAACAGCACCATGATGGCGGTAGCGATCACGGCGCCAAAGAAGAAACCGCTCATGAAGCGGTTGGCTGATGTAAGAGAATCCACTTGAGCCTCGACTTCTTCATCGTCCGGGTGAGGGTTGATGAAGCAAAATATTCTGAAGGGAAGGTATTTCAGTTGAGCAACTGGGGAGCTTTTTCGGTGCGCGGCAGTCAGCATCAAAAGAGGCCTAAGAATATTTTTTTTATGCTCTTCAACCTATCGTCCGTTTCCTAATCACGCTTCGGAGAAATCCTAAAGCGCGAGGGCGGATACGGGCCCCGCCCCGGCTCAGTCAACCGCGGGACATTGACCTGACTTCTTCGATGGAGATTTCATGAGCAATCGTGCGACGCAAATTCTTCCTCACCATCGCTATGTTCATTCGCTGGGCGCGCCGCTCGCCTGCGTGCAAGGCACAATCAGCAAAGTATTCGCGAGTCCGGACAACCACCACGGCGCGAATCATCAGCATATGGTCATCAAGATCGACAAAGTGTTGAAGTTCGAAGGCGGCACGCAAAACCTGGTGGGCACAGAAGTGTTCGTGGCGGTTCGCTTCGGCGACAACGAGGGACTGTCCGAAGAGATTCCCGGACTACAAGCCGGTCAACCGATCGAGGTGCAAGGCGAATACATTCCCGAGGCGAGCGCCTATCCGACCGACGACAATTCCGACCCTGTCCTGCCAGTCCTGCATTTCACTCACCATCCCGTCGGCTACGTACGCTATGCGGGGCAGTACTACAGTTGATGCTTGCCGGTTCGACCGGCGCGCGTGGCCCATCGCCTTTTCGAACCGGCCATTCAAGTTATGACGGCGGCGTGCCGTTAAGCAGATGGCGTCGATCGCGTTGCCCGCCCGTTGCGCGCGCAACGACGCATGCAAGGCCGTGCGTAACGTTTGTATCAGACTGTGTGACGCGCCGGGTTTTCTGTTGAAGCCACTTTACAATTCTGCTGGGAATTTAGTCCGGTCTGGCCCGTCCTCGGAGGGAGTGGCTGCTTTGAGCGCCCGAATCCGCCGCCGCGCGAGCGACGAATCGACGAGCCGGGCCGGTCGAATGCAAGGCAAGAACAGCAAGGGTGCGGGGCGCGCAACGCGCGCTCGCCAGGTCGCAACACGAAAGGCTGCGCGTTGTTCAATCGCGCGCATCGCATGCGGCAAGGCGCCTGCGACCTGCCAACAAGATACGTCAGGATTCGAACATGATCGGAAAGCGTTTCGACAGAGCAATAATGGTCAGCATTGCCGGCGCGTGGCTGGCGCTTGCGATGACCGGTTGCGCGAACGTCGGGCAGCAGGGTGCGCAGGGCGACGGGGCATCGGCAACAGGCGCCGCAAACGTGGCAGGCACGGCGGGACCGTCTGCATCGGCGAATACGCCGGCGCCGGCCGCCAATGAAGCCTCACCACTCAGGAGAGCGCCGCCGCTGGTGTATCGGGTCAAGCGCGGAGACACGCTGGCGCGCATCGCGCAGCGTCATCATTGCAGTGTCGGGCAGTTGCAGGCGTGGAACGGCCTCAAGGCATCGTCGCGGTTGAAGCGGGGCCAGGTGTTGCGTGTTGCATCGCCGGAAACGGTGCAGGCGGTCAACGCGGCAGCGGCTGCCGCCAAAGCCGCTGCTGCTACGTCGAGCGCCTCTGTCGCGCAGACTTCCGCGGCCGATACTGCCGCAGCCGGAACGTCGTCAGCCGCGCAAGCTTCGGCGGGCCCGAGCGCCGCCGAAGCGCGCGAAGTCGCACAACAGACCATGCGTCACGCGAACGGTGTTGCGCTCGCGTGGCCGGCGGGCGGCCGGGTGGTCGAAGGGTTTCAGCCGGGCGAAACACGCGGCATAGAGATCGGCGGCAAGGCAGGCGATCCGGTTCGTGCTGCGGCCGACGGCAAGGTCATGTACGCCGGTACGGGGCTGAACAGCTACGGCAGTCTCATCATCGTCCAGCACAACAAAGACTTCCTTACCGCCTACTCGCATAACCGCAAGCTGCTGGTCAAGACGGGAGACATCGTTCGTCAAGGGCAGCAGATCGCCGAGATGGGCGATCAGAACAACTCACGCGTCTCGGTCGGCTTCGAATTGCGCCGCGACGGCAAGCCCATTGATCCAATGCCGTATCTGCCGCAAGGACGCGGCTAGGCGCATCTCGTCGGGCGGCTTCAGTCGAGCTGCCCGAGCCACCCCAGCGCCGCCGCGACGATTGCTTCCGGCGCATCTTCCTGCACCAGATGGCCTGCGCGCGGCACGGCCTGAAAGCGCGCCTGCGGAATCAGCGCAGCCAGACGGCGGCCGCGTTCCAGCTCAATCCACCGATCCTCTTCGCCCCACAGAATCTGCGTCGGGCAGCGCAGTTGCGCATAGCGGGGTTCGACTTCGTCTGTGTAACGCTGATCCATTTGCGCGATCTGCCGGTAGAACGCAGCTTGCCCTGTTGCGCCGAGCCATGGTGTCACGTACGGCGCAAGCTCGTGATCTGTGATGTCGCGCGCGATCGCGCCGCGCACATACGCGTTGACCACGGCCTCGTGAATGTAGGGCGGCAGCCCTGCGAAGGCGTCGCCGTGGCGGCGCACATGCTGGACGAACGGCGAGCCCCACGGCGCGAGCGCCACCGGATCGATCAGCATGAGGCTGCGGTAGTCACAACCGTTGATCAGATGCGCTCGCAACGACGTGGCTCCGCCGAAGTCATGCGCGATCACATCCGGGCTCTTCAATTGCCAGTGCGCGAGCAACGCGGCGAGCAACTCATTCTGGACACCGAGAGACACGTCCTGGCCGTCGCACATGGCGGACTGCCCATAGCCCAGCAAATCGTAATAATGGACCGTGCGATGTTGCGCGAGATGTGGCGCGATGCGATG
>Ga0268254_10001003_pt1 | contig 11899 bp, 25 predicted proteins | sample AgamicOrSfrz_FD_200251 | JGI IMG/M metagenome (GOLD analysis project Ga0268254, IMG submission 200251) | Agave microbial communities from Guanajuato, Mexico - Or.Sf.rz (v2) (version 3) | ecosystem: Host-associated > Plants > Phyllosphere > Phylloplane/Leaf | place: Guanajuato, Mexico...
CCATGGACGGACGCAGTTCGCGGTTGTCTACCGACTTCGCCCATTGTTGAATCGGCCCGTCGGAATCGTTACCAATCCACAACAGCACTGCCAGAATGCCGCAAACAATTCCAGCCTTCTTGAGCCGTTTACGCACGGCGGGGTCGGGGTTCAGCAGCAACGCTGTTTTCTCCGGCCATTGGATTGACGCAGCAGCTTCCCGGCGTGCGAGCGACAGTACGTTGGTCTTGTTCATTGCTTTTGGTCCTGTGGTTCCGGCTACCGAGCCGTGCGGGGCGTCCTGACGCCACGTGCTTTCCAGCACCGCCGCGTGGCGGCGAATTTTCTTACGGAATAGCCCGCGCACCGGCTGGAAGTTCATACGCAAGTTCGTTGAGTCGTGCGAACTCTGCCTCGTGGTCTTCTTCCGCAGCCAGCGGTCGAGCATTTTCATACCAACCTTGCAAAGCAGCTTGTGCTATCGCGCTACGGATCTTGATTTCCGCTACCGGTAGCGGAGCATCATTTGCGAAAAGCTCGCGAATCACGTTTTCAGTCGCTCCTGCAACATCGCAGTAGGTAGTGTTCGATTTCATCAAATTTCCGAAGTCACACGTGCGACGGGTGCATACCGATGGTCATGAAATATTGAAGCGCATCTTCGCCGCTGAACTCGTCAACTATTTCTTCTGGCGACGCGAAGCCTACCTTTTCAACGACTCTTTGCGACGGCTTGTTGGCAGCGCCAACCACAGCCTCAACACAAAAAGCTGTACCGCCTGACCGTTGGAGACCATTTCGCAATTCCTTGATCGAGGATCGGACAGTTTCGGTCGCAAACCCCCGATTGCGAAAGCCTTCCAGCACCGCGTAGCCAAGCTGAAAGCAGGGTAATCCTTCATACGGCTCCACTAAGGCAAGCATCACCAAAGCGACGACGGTCCCGTCATCGATGCGCGCGTATGTAAAACGCGGATCACCGTTTGGCTTGTCAAGGTGGACGACAAGATTGGAGTCCAATTCGCATCGTTGGACTTCGATAGTACGAGCAAGCAAGGCCTGCTGAAACGACATCAATGAAGCAGTGGGATCGACCATGCTTTGCCCCTGTTGTTTGCTAGGATTTTCCGATGGTTACAGGAGCCGCGAGCGGAGCTTCGCTGCGCCGACCGAAACGGCCACTATGGCCGCGCTGACGAGCATCGCCACGGCGTAGTGGTGCAGGCCATCGAGCGTGCCAACGCGATGCGTCAAGATGCCGAGCAAAACGAGCACAGCAACAAGGCCCGCTGTAACGCCGAGCGAGAACCAATCGCCTAGCACGCCGACAGCGCCGAGCAAGTCCATCGCGAATGAGTTGATGTTCTTCATTGTGTTTTCCACTCTCTCATTGACCGGCGACTGCGGGGACGCCCAGCCACTCCATGCGGTCCGCGAGCCATTGCTTGAATTCAGACGAGGCCATATATCGCGCCTGTTCGTCCGCTGCGTGGCCCATCTGATCGTTCCATTCCGATAGGACGCGAGCCAACTCGACCTCACCGGCTTCCACGTTGCGCTGCGCGAGAACGCCAGCCTCGTGCGCCTGGGCGCGCATGATCGCTATCTGCGCCCTGCGCGCTTCTACCAGTTGGTCATTATTCAGGTCTGCGCCCATGGGCTGATCGGGGTGCTTCTGTTTGATCGCCCTGACCGCATCACCGACTTGAGAAAGCAGCGTTTCGTAGTGTGCAGAACTCATGTCGCAATTTTCGGATCGCTTAACGGGCTCTTGTGTAGCCCAGTACTTGGTCAACAAATTTTGACCGCCGGCCGTTCACCTGCAATTTCTCGCCAACGGCTGTCGCTTCCTGTTCTGACCTGGCTATGCAAAACTGAAATCGATCAAGCGGATCGTCGACATTGACAATGGTCAAACCGTAACAGGTGCGCTTGCCCCTTTCGATGTATTTTCCCGCTACTTCATACGTTGCAACGTACGATACACCGATGACCTGATTCATCACGTTGGCGAACGCTCCTGTTGCGAACATGACAAGAACTGCTGCTGCTATTGCTCCGGTAGCCCACGACTCGCCAACTCCCACCTGACGTTCCTGCGATGAGCAGCGTGGTTTGTACCAGGAGCCAACCAGTGCCTTCTGCATTCGCCACGCGATGACGAACGCAGCGGGTATTCCGACCGGTGCGGCCCAACGCCAGTAATCATGGCGAATCCGGACTGCGGGACCATTAAACGTCGAGATCCAAGCGAGTACGATACCGACCGCGACAACGACTGAGAAGACCCCGTAGGCGCTGCGGCCGGTGAATTGGGGTACGTAGTCGCGCGCCGGTGCCCTTTTGAGAGGATCTGGTTTCTCGTTTGTTATACCGGACACTTTCGGTTTTCCGTCTTTATACGGTAGTCCGCGTCGCGGCGCGCTCAACAGGCCAGCGGACGAACGCAAGGATCCAATACATGATCACGTTGATAGGCGGCACGAGCAGCACCAAACAGAGCCAGCCTGAAAACCCAGCCTTTCGCAGAATGCGTGCAGCCGGAACCAAATAGATGATTGGCAAAAGGATCAAAATCGTCCAGTGCCACACGCTGAAGTTTGCCATGTTCGCCTTTGGTATTTTCCTAGGTGTTTTCGCCGCTACGAGTCGGGAACGTGGGAATCTTCGTCAGCGACACGGAAAGCTGGTATTCGAACAGGGCCACGTTCGGCAGGTACGAACACGCCAAGATAAGGTCATCAGAGATCTCGCGAGCTGCAATGATGCCCCGTACAGACTGTTTAGTGTCCGCGTGATGCTTCTCGATCCATGCCATGTACCGGAGAATCTGGCCAATGACTCTGTCGTAACCGCGTGACACCTTAAGTTCGATAACCACTAGGTTGCCGTCACTGTCGGTCGCTAGAATGTCAATGAAACGGCCACCGACCGGAAATTCGATACCGGTTAAGCCCTCATCATCACGATATAACTTGAGTCCCGGTTCGATGATAGAGAGGTTTTTGGCCAGAAAATCGCGAAGGTCACTTTCATACGCAAACTCGCTGGGCTGTTTCGTCTCTATCGCCGCGTCGGCGTCGACGAATTCTGTCGGAGTCTCGACGTCTGACGCCGCGTGAATTGGCGCCGGATCCGAGGAAGGTTGGTAAAGTCTAAACCGCGATCCGTCAATCTGAAATAGCAGGTCCTCTTCAGGCCTTACACCGTGATGGAGTCTGCTGGGAGCGTTCGTTGAAAAGCGGACTAAGTGCTGCCCGATAGTACCTTCCTTGATTTTCGGATAGCGCTGCGCGAACCATTGGAAAGCCGCTTCTTTCGAGAACGGTCTCTCGGCGGTCGGAGCGAGGTCAGCGATCATGTCTCTAATGAGAACGCGGACTGGTTTGTCGTAGATTGGCATGATGCTCTTGGCGTACCTGTTATTTCAGCCCGATCGCGCGGGCGAAGCGTCGTTCCGGGCTTCAATAATCTGCCGCCGCTAGTCGTCGGTTTCGACAGCGAATCGGAGCATTTAGGGCGTCGACGACAACAAGATCGGCTTGGTTAGAAAAGGAGCCGTCATGTGAGATGACCATGCCGGAGCAGACCTCAAAACGCCGCGGTAAATGGCCGGTGACAAACTCGTTGACCAGCGTTTCGCGGTTCTCCCCGGCCGAAAGTCGATGCTTCGCAAAGTCACGACGGATAGCAGTGGATTTGCGCTTCATCTCGTTCGCTACGTCAGCGAGGTAGTCGTGTAAGACCATCTGTTGTTTTCCTAGTGGACGCGCGCCGGATACACAAAATCCGCTTCGGGCGTGAAGTCGTACCGGGTCGGGTCGCCTTCGAACAGGACATAACCCTCAATGTTGTTCTCTCGGAGCGCTTGCACGCTGCGGCGTGCACTGGCGACGGCGAATTCGTCAAGGACGCCAGGATCGACCGACTTTCCGCCCGTCGAAACTCCATCGCTCTCGATTAGGAGAACCATGTCCTTCGCGGAGCCGACCTTCCGACCAAAAATTTGCTTCTTCATCGCAGTTTTCCAGTGCCACGTGTGGCGGCGAATTTTCCGATCGGTGCTGCGTGGACTTGCGGAACGCCACAATGTTTGCGCCCGCCGTCACGTTGTCGAGGTTGCGGCATCCTCGCCGTAAATCCTTCGGAGCGCGGCCCGGATCGCTTGCTCAGACGCGTCGGGCTGCGCATTCGCCAAATGAGGACGGCGACCGACCACGCGCGCTGCGCCGATCTCGTTGACTTCGACAATGTCACCGGGCCGCGCTCCGATTGAGGCAAGCGTCTTTACGATGGCATCGTCCAGAGCGGATTTCCCCATACGTGTTGTCGGCTCTGCTACGCCATAGCCGAGCTTGAATGCGCCGGTATGTTCCGCCCCGCTGACAAGGCCCTTTGCCCCCTTCAGTACCGAACGCAACTTCATTCCCCCTTCCCCTATTTTCCTCGTTTCGCGTTGTCCCGACGGTTTTCACAATTATTTGTCTGCTGCGGCGCTTGCCCTGCGCTAGAGGTCCTCGTGTTGGTACTTCCGCGTGCCACATCGGATCCGCCTACCCTTCGTGACCCCATGTCCGGCCGCCAACCGCGACAACGACAACTGTTGCCGCGACGGTTGTTGGCATCGCAGCCACCTCATGATCGCGATTCGATGCGCCTCCGGTATTGACGCCCATTGAAGTTACATCACCTCGAATGGTGAGAGAACGCCAGCCAGACCTCCGTGGCCGTCTTCGACAAGCCACAGCGTCGGCCGGTTGACATCTGCGCCCTGCAACATCTCGACGACGTTACGTTCGGGCGCTACGACATCCGCGGGAATCAGTTCCAGCTTGCCAGCATCAAGACCGGCTGCCTCTTGAATCGACCGCCCCAAGGCGACTCTTCGAGGCTCGCCACCGCGCGGCAAATACTTTGCCATGGAGGTCTCGGGAATCAGCTTCCAGCCATCAAGATAGACCGGCAAGAAGCTAAAGGAATGCATCAGCATGAGCTGACGGGCGTAGGCGACAGGCTGCCATGTGTGCACGATGACCGGCGAACGAACCATGAAATCGTCGACGCGGGTTCGGACATTCTCCTCTTCTGCCATCAGGGCCTCCTCCAGACCGATACAAAGTGCGATTCCAGACGCGGTAGCATGTCGCGCATAGACGCCCGAGTGCATTGCATCATTCCGGGCCGATTGCACCGTCTTGTAGAGCGCGTCGAATCTGGCGAACAGCGCGGGATGGTCCGGCGCGATCGAGTGAAATACGTCAGACCGGGTGGAAAGATCTTTGACCTGGTTGAAGTAGCCGTTCATCGACTTCTCCGCACTGCGGAGCCGGAGTCCGAGTGATTCAACAACAAAGCAGATCTCGTCAAAGGCTTCGGCGTCGGCCAGGGCGGCATATCGCGCGCTCCGCAGTCGGTCGCGATAATGCACACGCTCATCCCATATGAGCTCACGAGCCATGTTCATGTTCCTTTGTGGCCGGTTAGATTATCGCTTCCAGTAACCGCTTACGTCCACCGTATCGACGCCGGCATCACTCCAGTCCCAAATTTCAGTACGCAGCCGGTTCATCAGCGCCTGCGTGCCCTCGTCCTGCATCTGACGTCCACCGGAACAAAAGCGCTCACGAAACGTCACCAGCGGGATCCACGTAGCAAGGGTTGTCCCGGGCCATCTTGGGCGATGCACTGAAGGTCGGTTTCGAACTCTGGGCGCCAGCTTGGTTTCGCTGCCCGTGCGAGAAAGCGCGTGCGACATTTTCACCGGCCAGGCGGATTTGCAACAGGGGGAAACGGGGCCGTTCGAGCATCCGGTTGACGATTCCAGCTAACATTATTGCGTCAATTTTCCGTTGTCCCTGTGTTCACGCACGCGGGTACGTTTTCAATACGAGGATGGCGGCAAAAAGAGCGCCACCACTGACACCTCACGAAGGATCATCGCCAGAGTGCAATGCGAAGGCCGCAAACAATGCAGTCGGGAGAACGGCGACCAAACCGATCAGCGGAAGCGTCGATTTCCAGAAGCGGCGGCGTTCTTCGGTAAGCCACTTTGCCGTGTCACCTCGGGCCTTTTGAATCGCGGTCATCGTCTCGATGCGAGCGTGAAGCTCTTGCGCCTTACGGGTCTCGAATTTCGGTTGTTTCACACGCATTTCGAATTTTCCTATGCGGTTGCGATCGGCCGGTGCTTGCGCACCAGGCGGTCATAACGAGCTGCCGCGAACGCGATATAGACGCGGCCCACTGTGCGGCCGATGAACGTGTTCGAACGCGATGCCGTGAAGGAGTATTGATCGTGCTCCTGACCGTCCGCTTCCAGAACCTTTCTGCACTCGACAGCCGTAGAAAAATGCTCCCCGTACCAACGATTCAATAGCCCAACGCTCAGCGCGGCCAGGGACGTAAGCACCGCTGCAATGGAAAAAATCATCGTAATCGTAGTCATCGCGTTATTTTCCTATGCCTTCTGTCGCGTTGCGACGCAGGCGAGTTGCAGAATGGGCTTCTTGTGGATTGCGGCTGAAAACTCGGGCGATGCAAATGCCTGCTCAAGACGGTGAGTGCAATCGGAAGCGCTCAGATAGCGCCCAAGTTCTATCGCTCCGTCGCCGTTCGATACCATCGCCTTGTATTCGATGTACGCGCCATCTGCATCAACCGCCGAAGCCGGAATCGAGCGGGCTGCCGGTGCAATCGCCGTGACGCCCGGTTTTTCTTGCGCCGCTGCCCAAAGTGGAACGAGACACGCGAGCATCAAAATTCGTTTCTTCATGGCGTGTGATTTTCCGATGCTTACTTCGAGTAGTGAGCTTGCAGCACGCTCACGTCCTGCGTCGCGGTCACGACATGCGGACGATAGCTGCGCGCCTGTGCAGCAAACGACTTCAATGCTTCATCGCCTGGCAACGTCTCCGTATGCATTGAAAGAGCTACACGCAGTCGCGCCCGCGCAGTAGAGCGACGATTGCTGGCCTGTGATGCACGCTTCGCGCGCTGGAGAGTCGTTGTCGTAATTTTCCTATGTGGTCACAAAATCTAACGCAGCAATAGCGACCGAAACAAACACCGCGCCGAACGCAAAGACCGAGCACAGCAGCGGCAGTACGTCCATCTTCGGACCGATAGCCCACGCCGCTTTTACGGCGAATGCGAAACCGAATGCCGTCCCCGCGAGGGCGACGACAACCATCAATCCGACCATGATTTTCCTGCTCCATGCTTTCCTTCTATAGCTATGGACGATGTTTTCCGGTCTCTCTGGCTTTACTTGTGCGTTTCAATCAGGAAGCGGTCACGGCTTCGCGCGTTCGCGATCCACCCAGGGGCTCGGCCCATCCCGCTCCACGTAGCACCCGTTTTGGGGTCGCGGTACTTTGCGGGCTGCTTTCCCTTGAACGGGGCTTTGCGCTTCGAGCCACCTTTTGCAATCGGTTTTGCGTCAACGAGGTCCGAAAGCGTAAGTCCTGATCCCGTCAGCGCAGATTCGATCACCGACAGAACCGCCGCCTTGTACTTTTCCCTTTCCGCTTCGATTTTGGCTTGCAATCGGGCCAGTGTCGCATGCTTGTTTTTTGCCATTGCTTAGACTCTGATATGTTCCCGGCAACCGGCCGTGCGGGGCGCTCGCGCGCCGCGTGTATTCCTATGCTTGCGCCCTATCACGGTAACGCCGGCACACGCACCGGCTCCACTTGATAGCCGTCCGCACGCAGACGTGCGACCAGGCCATCCGGGCCCGGCAGGTGAGCGGCGCCGACGACGATTGCGGCGTCACCGTCATTCAGATAGTCGTGCAGGCGGGTCATCCATGCGACATTGCGTTCGTCGACCATGATATGACGATATGTGACGGCGTCGGCAGAACTGGCCAAGGAACCGTCTACGATACGCTCTACCTGATCAAAGGCGCCCGCATTCAAGGCATCAGCGACCGGCGCAAGCGCTGCGGCAGGATCGTGCGACAGCGCCGATCTGAATGCACGTCGTTGAATTTCCTCGGGGACTTTAAGTCGCTGACGCTGAACGAACGCGTCACTTTCCAGATACTCAGGTTTCAGGTGATAGTCGACCATCGCGTATAACGTAAGCACGACATCCGCAGCCCGATACGGATTAAGCCCGCAGACGGCATAAGCGATCTGATTAGCGTCGCGCACTTCGGGATGGGTGAGCAGCTCGTCGGCCTGCGCGGGCGACTTACCGGCACAGCTCGCTCGTCGATGGTACGTATCGAGTTCGGCCGTGTTCATGCTGGTTGCCCATTGAGCACGTTCGGCATGTTCTGCCGCTTCGACCTCCGGTGAAGCATGTGTCTGTCGCGGCGTCTCTCCCAGATGCTCAAGGATGAAGTGCCGTTTGCCGGCGAGCACGGCGGGCGACGGCAGCAACAGCCCTCTCACCGGGACGTGCATGATACCGAGCAAGAGACTGTGCCGTCCGTTGGGGGCGCTGACCGCGAATGCAGCCACGCCGTCGGCCGAATGATCATTCAGCTCCCCAGCGCAAGCTGCGCGAGAACAGAACAAAGCGATGAGTACGACTAGTATTGGCTTCAAGTCGTTTTCCTATGCGGGTTGAACACTAAATTGCGCCGCCGCATACACCGCGTTGCAGTTCCAGATCTCGGCGCCGTCACGATAGAAGTAGGCCCAACCGTCCTTCACCGTGATCCGTGCCTTCGGAAACACTTGGCTGTGGCCATTCGCGGCAGCGGACAGTGCATTGCGCTCACGGCACACGGCCCAGTATTCCCCGTCAACAAGGGTGTCTTTCTTCACCACGCGTTTTCCGCCCTGTCATTGACCGGCGACTGCGGGGGCATCCAGCCACTCCTGGCGGTCCGCGAGCCATTGCTTGAATTCAGACGAGGCCATATATCGCGCCTGTTCGGCCGCTGCGCGGCCCATCTGATCGTTCCATTCCGATAGGACGCGGGCCAACTCGACCTCACCGGCTTCCAAGTTGCGCTGCGCGAGAACGCCAGCGTCGTGCGCTTGGGCGCGCATGATCGCTATCTGCGCCGTGCGAGCCTCTACCAGTTGGTCGTTATTCAGGTCTGCGCCCGCGGGCTGATCGGGATGCTTCTCTTTAATAGCCCTAATCGCATCACCGACCTGAGAAAGCAGCGTCTCGTAATGTGCAGAAGTCATGTCGCAATTTTCCTAGGCAAGTATGTTGCCATGTACATCCATTGGCACTGCACTCGCGGGAACGAATGACTTCCACCACGAAATTGCGCGCTCAGCGGGATCGTAAAAGTGTTCGATCCCGCCGTTGAACTTGATCGATGGAAAGAAATACCAATCAGCGGCACCCATTTTCTGGATCCAACCTTTGCTCATATCCAGCCCCGCTCGTACCTGCGGGTGTACCCCGAGGTCGATATAGCTCACCATCATCTTTTCGGCCAAAGTGCTCGGCTTTTTTCGATCAGCGTGCTTGTACTCATTCGAAATATCGATGAAGACAAACGCGTCTGCGCTGTTATGGCGCACCCAATTGGTGAAATTCTGTTCGACCTTTCCGCTCCACCTAGGAAGATGCTTGAGGTGCAAGTGGAACGTCCAGTCACTCACCGCGGCGAGAGTCACTGCGAAATTAAACATGTGGTCGTTCGTGGCCATAGGCCGCGACGCCCGCAGCCGGTCAAGCTCGCGCTCCGCTTTGCGAAGCATTTCGGCGTCGTCGAAGCCTTGTCCATTAAAAACATTCTGAGCGGTCAAAAGAGTTGCCATATTTTCCCTATTCTGCAAAGACTTCCTGCAAGGTTCGCAGCGTGTCCAACAACGTCTTATCGGCCACTGCGCCGTCTTTCTTGACCAGGCGCACCTTGTCTACTGCGCGAATCTGATCCAGAAGGATCAAGCCCTGTTTGCGCTTGAATGTCACGGAAATCCGAAACGGCGCAGGACGCCCCTTAGAAGTCATCGGCGCGACGACGACTGTGCGCAAGTGGTCGTGCATTTCGGGAGGCGAAACGACGACACAGGGGCGCGTCTTTTGAATCTCGCTACCAAGCGTCGGATCGAGCGCGACCAACCAGACTTCCCCGCGCATCACCATGCAAGCTCCGCGTCATCGGCATTCGAAAACTCGCCCATCACCAGCGCATCGTCGTCGCTCTCGGCCAGAGCCTTGCTCGCTTCCGCCCAACCCTCGCGGGCTTTATGCTTCGGACGGCGCAGAACAATCGCGTCGTTCTCGACTTCCATTTCCACTTCGCTCTCCAGCCCGAGTTGCGCAAGGACGGGCTTTGGAATCAGCACGCCCTGCGAGTTACCCATTCTGCGAATCGTCGTTCTCATGACACCTCCAAAGTAAGAACAATGTTAGACCATGCGACCGGAGAAGTCAACACAATGTTATTACAATCAGTGGCCTGCGCCCGCCGCCCCGGGCCGCAACGGATGCCGCTCGGTGTCAAGCGTCCGTCACTGCTTCTAAATTACCCCTGCGACAATTGCTCCTAGTCGAACCGGATCGGCGTCGATCAATCGCTTTGTAGCCGTCAGTGTTTCGTGTCCAAGTAGCTCGTTTATGTGGCGAAGATCGAATCCGAGTCGATGCAAGCGCACAGCAAAAGTTCGGCGTCCTGACATTGCACTTGCTCCCTCTATGCCAGCTTGAGAGTGCAGCTTGCGGAACAGTTGACTCATGGAGTCACACGAGTAACTGACAGCCCCGGTGAGGGTCTTGCGCGTCATTAAGCGGTATGGTTTGCCGTCACCCGTGAGAAACAGCGGGGACTCTGGATCAAGGCCGCGATATGCAGCTTTGCGCGTCGTGAGGCCGTGCCCGTTCTCGATGCGGTACGCCAGGTACTTGTCGATCGCGTTGACCACCTTGGTATTGGACCACCACAGCGAGCGCTCCTTGCCGTTGTAAGCGATTTCTGCGGCAATCTTGGACTTCTCAAGCAAAGAGCCGTCGCCTTTGAGGTACGCCGAAACCGGTATGCGTGCAACCTCGGTGAGCATCATGCCTGTGCCGTATATGACCATGAGCAACGCGACGTTGCGCTCGCGGCTCTCGCCCGAAATCGCCGAGACTTTCAGCAAGTGCTTTAGGCGGGCGTCCTCAATGTAGGGAGTTTTAGCCATTCTTTTTTAGACCGAAAAACGTCCTATTCAGAGGTCGGGGGCGTCAGGATAGCCGTCAACCAGACTGGATGCAAGGCGAGACGGGGATACCTCGGAAAAGCGGCCAGCGCAGGCGAAAAAAAGCCGACCGCAAAGGGTCGGCGCAAGGATTCTGCCCATTTCCGAGGGCCGTGGCAGAACCTGAGAGACCGCATCAGGATAGCCATATCCGCCCCGCCGCAAACGGTCGATCAGTGCCCCGAAACGGCGTCTTTTCTGACCGCAGGTGACGGCCGAGCGCCGCTTGGGGCTCCCGGCTGTGGATTTACCGGGCGGGGCCGTCCGTCGGCCAACGACAACGTCGGCCGGCGGGACAGGCGGGGGATGCGCAAGCCCAGTGGTTGAGGCTCTCGCCCGCCTACAGCCAATGAGGTGTCCACGGGAAAAGGCTTGCGATGGCTCACGGATCGCCGATGTTCTGCCCAGGCTTGCCCGGAATGTCGGGTCGCGCTCAGTCGAAGATTTCCAGTAGGCTCACACCTCGATCTCGTTGAGCAGCCGTGTCATCGTTGCCGCATTGCGCTGCGCGACGTCGCGATAGCAGTTGTTGAACAGGACGTGCGTACGCGCTGCACGCTGTGCGATGTGTGCGATCGGTGGCGCAATTTCGCGCAATTCCTGATCACTGTATTCATAGTTGAACCGCTCGGCCGCGGATTCGGCGCCACTCCACGTCGACGCATTGCGGCCATGCAGACGCACGATCGCCAGCTCAGGCGAGGTCGCCTCCCATACCGTATGCGCGCGCTTCGTCACTCCCTCGGGCGCATCGACGATGACAT
>Ga0268254_10001006_pt1 | contig 11872 bp, 10 predicted proteins | sample AgamicOrSfrz_FD_200251 | JGI IMG/M metagenome (GOLD analysis project Ga0268254, IMG submission 200251) | Agave microbial communities from Guanajuato, Mexico - Or.Sf.rz (v2) (version 3) | ecosystem: Host-associated > Plants > Phyllosphere > Phylloplane/Leaf | place: Guanajuato, Mexico...
ACCCAGGCACTGAACATCGTGCTTCGCCGTCTTGAAAAAAGGATGAAAATCCTGTGATTGAATTTAAAAACGTTTCCAAGCACTTCGGTAAAACCCAGGTGCTGCATGATATCGACCTCAACATTACCCAGGGCGAAGTGGTGGTGATTATCGGGCCGTCCGGCTCCGGTAAATCGACCCTGCTGCGCTGCATCAACAAGCTGGAAGAGATCACCAAAGGCGATCTGATTGTTGATGGCCTGAAGGTCAACGATCCGAAAGTGGATGAGCGCCTGATCCGCCAGGAAGCGGGCATGGTGTTCCAGCAGTTTTACCTCTTCCCGCACCTGACGGCGCTGGAGAACGTGATGTTTGGCCCGCTGCGCGTGCGCGGCACCAACAAAGCGGAAGCGGAAAAACAGGCGAAAGCGCTGCTGGCGAAAGTGGGCCTTGCCGAGCGCGCCCATCACTACCCATCCGAGCTCTCCGGCGGCCAGCAGCAGCGCGTGGCGATTGCCCGCGCGCTGGCGGTCAAACCGAAGATGATGCTGTTTGATGAGCCGACCTCGGCGCTCGATCCGGAATTGCGTCACGAAGTGCTGAAAGTGATGCAGGATCTGGCCGAAGAGGGAATGACGATGGTGATCGTGACCCACGAAATCGGCTTTGCCGAAAAAGTGGCTTCGCGTCTGATTTTCATTGATAAAGGCCGCATTGCCGAAGATGGCAACCCGCAGCAGCTAATTGAGAATCCGCCCAGCCAGCGTTTGCAGGAGTTCCTGCAACACGTCTCTTGACAGCCAACCCCTCCACCCGGAGGGGTTTTTCTTTTGCGGATTGTGCGCAATTTTATCCCGCCCTCCCCCGGCACCTATACTTATCCCTTTGCGGGATTTTCTCACCGGAGGAGCTATGCCGTGGATTTTGTTACTGATTAGCCTGCTGTGCGCGCCGCTTCAGGCCGCGACGATACCCGGCGTTACCGCCGCAACGACTACACCCACCTCAGCGCAAACCAGCGAACCCGATATTGAACAGAAAAAAGCAGCTTATGGCGCGCTGGCGGATGTGCTGGAGAATGACGAATCACGCAAAGAGCTGATCGACCAGCTGCGTAAAGTCGCCACGACACCGCCGCAGGAGCCGGTGCCAGTCATCTCGCCGCCTGCCATTGAAGAGCAGAAAACGGTGCTGGAGAACGTCACCGAAGTGGCAGATTACTATGGCGAGGCGCTGGCAACCCGCTTTGCCCAGCTGTGGCGCAATATTACCGGCTCGCCGCATAAAGCCTTTAACCCGCAAACCTTCACCAATGCCGCCAGCCACTTCATGCTGCTCGCGGTGCTGGTCTTCGCCTTCTGGTGGACAGTGCGGTTCTGCATCTCGCCGGTTTACCGCCGAATGGGTGCCTGGGGGCGGCGTAAAAACCGCGACAGCAGCAACTGGCTACAGCTGCCGTCGATGATCGTCGGGGCTTTTATTATCGACATCATGCTGCTGGCGCTAACGCTGTTTGTCGGCCAAGTGCTGCGCGCCAATCTTACCGGCGGTAACAGCACCATTGCCTTTCAGCAGAGCCTGTTTCTCAACGCCTTCGCGCTGATTGAGTTTTTCAAAGCGATCCTGCGGCTTATCTTCTGCCCGCGCATTCCCGATCTGCGCCCGTTTCATATTCGTGATGAGACGGCGCGCTACTGGCATCTGCGCTTAAGCGCGCTCAGCAGCCTGATTGGCTATGGGCTGCTGGTGGCGGTGCCGATTATCTCCAATCAGGTGAATATCCAGTTCGGCGCCCTCGCCAATGTGGTGATCATGCTCTGCATCACCCTCTGGGCGCTCTATCTGATTTTCCATAACAAGCGCGAGATCCAGCACAACCTGATCCTGCTGGCAGACCGCTCGCTGGCCTTCTTCAGCCTCTTTATCCGCGCCTTTGCGCTGGTGTGGCACTGGCTCGCCAGCGCCTACTTCATCGTGCTGTTCTTCTTCTCACTGTTCGATCCGGGCAACAGCCTGAAATTTATGATGGGCGCGTCGTTGAGCAGCCTGGCGATCCTCAGCGTCTCGGCGTTTATCTCCGGTGTGCTGTCACGCTGGCTGGATAAAACCATCACCCTCTCGCCGCAGGTGCAGCGCAACTACCCGGAGCTGCAAAAGCGGCTCAACGGCTGGTTATCCGCCTCGATGAAGACCGCCCGTTTTCTGGTGGTCTGCACCACCATCCTGTTGCTGTTAAGCGCGTGGGGACTGTTCGATTTCTGGCACTGGCTCAATTATGGTGCCGGGGAGAAGGCGGTCGATATTCTGATCCGTATCGCGCTGATCCTCTTCTTCTCCGCCGTCGGCTGGACGTTGCTGGCGACGATTATTGAGAACCGCCTGACATCCGATATTCACGGCCGCCCGCTGCCCAGCGCACGCACGCGTACGCTGCTGACGCTGTTTCGCAACGCGCTGGCGGTGGTGATCAGCACCATAACGGTAATGATTGTGCTTTCAGAGATTGGAGTGAATATCGCGCCGCTGCTGGCGGGTGCCGGGGCGCTGGGGCTGGCGATCTCGTTTGGTTCGCAAACCCTGGTGAAGGATATTATCACCGGCATATTTATTCAGTTTGAAAATGGGATGAACACCGGCGATCTGGTGACCATCGGCCCGCTTACCGGCACGGTGGAACGCATGACCATTCGTTCCGTCGGCGTGCGTCAGGATACCGGCGCGTACCACATCATCCCGTGGTCATCGATCACCACCTTCGCCAACTTTGTGCGCGGCATTGGCTCAGTGGTGGCGAACTATGATGTCGATCGTCATGAGGATACAGACAAGGCCAATCAGGCGCTGAAAGATGCGGTGGCGGAATTGATGGAGCAGGAGGAGATTCGCGGTTTGATTATCGGCGAGCCAAACTTTGCCGGGCTGGTCGGGCTGACCAACACCGCCTTTACGCTGCGTGTCACCTTCACTACCCTGCCGCTAAAACAGTGGACGGTGCGTTTCGCCCTCGACACGATGGTGAAAAAACATTTCGACCTCGCCCACGTGCGCCCGCCGGTGCAGACCTACCAGATGGTGTCAGCACCGGAAGCGATCGGGCAAGCGCAACCGGCGGCGAACCCCGGTACGCCGCCCGCACAACCTACCCTTTAAAGCGACTCTGCGCCCAGCGTTTACGCTGGGCCTCGTCGAGGAAGGTCCAGGCGATAAAGCGGCTCTGCTTCTGCCCCTGCGCCATCTCCTTTTTCACTACTTTTACCGCGCCGACCTGGGTCAGTGCGCGGTAGAGTTCCGGCAGGTTGTCACCGCGCGACACCAGCGAGGTGAACCACAACACCTGGCGGGCAAACTGCTTGCTCTCGGCAATCATCGTTTTGATAAAGGCGACTTCGCCACCTTCACACCACAGCTCCTGCTGCTGGCCGCCGAAGTTCGCCGCGTCCGTGACAGACTGGCCGAGGTTGCGCCGCTTGCGCTCGCTGTTTGCCTGCGCGCTCTGCGCCGAGTCATGGAAAGGTGGGTTACAGATAACGGCATCGTAGGACTCATTTTTATGAATGATACCGGTGAGGATCGCCGCCATATCTTTCTGGCGACGCAGGCGCACCGCGCGGGTCAGGCCAGGGTTGGCGGCAATGATCGCCTGTGCGCTGGCAAAGGCTTCGGCATTGACTTCACTGCCGGTAAAACGCCAGCCATATTGATGGGCACCAATCAGCGGATAGATGCAGTTCGCACCGGTGCCGATATCGAGCACGCTGGCCTGTGCCGGAATAGTGCCGTTATCGCTCTCTGCCAGTAGATCGGCGAGATGGTGCAGATAGTCTGCGCGGCCCGGCACAGGCGGGCAGAGAAAGCCGTCCGGGATATCCCACTCGCGCACGCCGTAGAAATGCGCCAGCAGCGCCTTGTTCAGGGCTTTCACCGCCTGTGGATCGGCAAAGTTAACGGTCTCTTCCCCGTTCGGATTGCGCGTGATAAAGGCGCGCAGCGACGGGTTGACGGCGCACAGGGCGTCGAGGTCGTAGCGGCTGTGGTGGCGGTTACGCGGGTGCAGACCCGGCTTCTGGGCATTCATGGCATTCTCCTGTTAACAGCGGCGTAAGATACCCGTTGACGCCAGCCGGGTAAATAAGGGAGCCTGAAGAAACTTTTTGCCATCAGGAGACGCTATGTATTTTTATGAGCCCGCGAAAGGTCATGGCCTGCCGCACGACCCGCTGAATGCCATTGTCGGCCCGCGCCCTATCGGCTGGATCGCCTCGCTGGACGGGCAAGGCCGCCGCAACCTGGCGCCCTATAGCTTCTTCAACTGCTTTAACTACCGCCCGCCAATTATTGGTTTCGCCAGCAGCGGCTGGAAAGATAGCGTGCAGAATATCGTCGAGAGCAAGGAGTTCGTCTGGAATTTAACCACCCGCGATCTGGCGGTGCAGATGAATGAGACCTCCGCGTCGCTGGCGCACGGTGAAGATGAGTTTGCCCGCGCCGGGCTGACCCCGGCAGAGAGTCGCCTGGTGCGCGCCCCGCGCGTGGCGGAAAGCCCGGTTAACTTTGAGTGCCGCTTGTCGCAGTGCATTCAGCTCACCGCCGCCGACGGCAGCCCGATTGAGAGCTGGCTGGTGCTGGGGGAAGTGGTGGCGGTGCATATCGATGAGTCGCTGCTCGAAGAGGGCATTTACCAGACGGCGAAGGCGCAGCCGGTGCTGCGTGCCGGAGGGCCGTCCGCTTATTACGGTATTAGCGAGGATCAGCGTTTCGATTTGGTTCGGCCGGATAATCGTTAAGTTAACGCCGCCAGGCTACCATCGGCGGTATGCTTGCCGGATGGCCTACAAAACGATTATTTCTGAAACGGCGTAGGCCGGATAAGCGCCAGCGCCATCCGGCATTATCTCCGCGGCGCCATTGCCGGATGGCGGCTCCGCCTTATCCGGCCTACAAAAGCGAGCCTACAGCGACACCGTCTTTGCTTTTATCTGCAATATGAAAGCGAGGGGTTGTGTCCCCGCTGAAATCGGCGAACCGAAGCGTGAATGACAAGGTCTGGACGCCATGGATGGCGGACAGAGGCCAACCGAGACATGGAGCGAGTCCCCGCAGGGGCGAGCAGGTCGAGTCGAGCCGGCCGCAGTCAGGCACGCGGGAGGTGAGCGCAGTGCGCAGCACCGATTTCCTCGCGGGGCCGCGGGGATTGACAAGGGGAGCGCGGCCGCTTCCCTTGTCCCGTTCACCGCACAAGAGATCAATGAAACTCCCGACGCATGGTGAACGGAATCATTCCACCAATCCCACAGAACCCCATTGCCGGATGGCGCGTTACACGCTTATCCGGCCTACGCCGTTCCAGCAGCTGCATTCCCGTAGGCCGGATAAGACGCAGCCGCCATCCGGCAAGAGTGCCACGATGATATTGCCGGATGGCGCGTTATACGCTTATCCGGCCTACAAAATTGCCCTCCCGCTATAGCGTCTATACTTAATAGCTATAAAGGAGGAAATTATGGCTTCAGGTTGGGCAAACGACGATGCAGTACAGCAGCAGATCGACAGCACCATTGAGGATGCGGTCGCCCGCGCGCGCCGGGACATTCCGGGGGGTGAGAGCCTTAAAGAGTGCGAGGAGTGCGGTGAAACCATTCCGGAAGCGCGGCGAAAAGCGATTCCCGGCGTGCGGCTGTGCGTGAAATGCCAGCAGGAGAAAGATTTACATAACTCAACATATTCAGGATATAATCGCAGAGGATCGAAGGATAGCCAGCTACGCTGACTTTTTCTGACGCTTCCCGGCGGGATAAGCACTTACCTTTACCTTCATACTTTTCCGCTTCGCTTGTCGCAAAATGTGCCGCTTATCTCCGCACAGAGATCGAGTCCGCCCACTTCTTGCTTTTTTATCTTTTTAACCCTTATGTTTCAAAAACTTAACTATTATTCAATTTTTTAGAACAAGGCTTTCAATTCTCTTCGATTTTCTCGCTGATAAAAAACTGTGATACTTATCACATCGACGGAACATCGTCCCAAATTTAGTATAACCTGCGAGAGAAACCCTATGAACGCCATTAAATATGCTGTTGCTGCTGTCGCATTATCTACACTCTCTTTTGGTGCTTTTGCGGCACAATCCGTCAACCCTGCACAGGCAGGCGAGCTGAACAAAATCGGTGTGGTCTCCGCCCACGGCGCAACCACGCTGGACGGCCTTGAAGCGCGCCTGGCAGAAAAAGCTCAGGCGGCAGGCGCTTCCGGCTACAGCATCCAGTCCACCAGCGGCAACAACAAGCTGAGCGGCACTGCGGTTATCTATAAGTAACCTGACCCGCGTTTTACCCCGGCATTTTAACCCTCTGCCGGATGCACCACCCTCATTGACCCTTATTGCCCTTTGCATGGCCCGTCCAGGATTGTGACGGGCTTTTTTTTATCCAAATGTCGCCGCGACCCGCGCCAGCCCCTCTTCCAGCGTTTGCGCTTCGCCGCTCGCCAGCAGGCAGCAGGCCAGCTGCACTTTTAATGACTCCGGTATTGCTTCGCGTCCGCTCAGGCAGTGCTCGATCCAGCGCGCGGTGCTGTCCGCATCTTTCGCCGCGCCGCCTGAAGCAGCTTCCAGCGCCGCGTCACTGCGGGCAAAGAGCACGCGCTCGCCCGCGGGATCGATCAGGTTCATCTGCGGGCAGCGCTGCGGGTTGGCGTAGACCTCCCCTTCGGTGCCCTGCATCAACAGGCCACGCCCGCCGATATCGGCAAAAAATTTGCCCACGCGGGTAAGATACTCCGGGTGCGACACGCTGGAGAGACGCAGCGCCGCGTCCTCGGCAAACGGGGTCGCCAGCTTCGCCAGCGTATGCGCGCTGTTACGCACGCCCATGCGCCAGCGTAGGCCCAACTGATCCTCCAGCGGCGGGCAGAGGGCGCTTACCGGAATATAGACCGGCTGATGCCCCTCCAGCTTTGCCTGCGCCTGCCCGGCAAGCGTGGTGCCTTCAATGCCCAGCAGGGCGAAAATCGTCTCACTGACGACGCGGGTCGGATCTTCACTGACGCCGTGCACCACCACCGGAAAGCCCAGTTTGCTGAGCAGAATCGCCAGCAGCGGCGTCAGGTTCGCCTGCTTGCGCGCGCCGTTATAGCTCGGGATAACAATCGGCATCGGTTTCGCCACCGGCGGCGTCAGCTTCATTGTCCGATCCTGCATCGCCGCGTAGAAGCCGCGCATTTCGGCCTCGCCTTCCCCTTTAATGCGCAGCGCAATCAGGATCGCGCCCATCTCCAGTTCCGGTACCTCGCCGTTGAGCATCCTCGCGTAGAGGCTGCGGGCGGTGTCAATATCAAGGTCACGGGCGTGATTTTTCCCCCGGCCAACCTCTTTAATGATGGTGCGGTAATCCATGGACTCTCCTTGCGTGCTCACATCGTTAACGGCGCTTGCGGCGCTTCTGTTCTGGTTTCTTCACTATAACGTCAGGCATCGGCGGTTGGGAAATTGGAAATATTGGCAGTGCATCAAGCAGGCGTTTCCCATAACTCTTGGTCAACAGCCGCTTATCGTAGATCACCACTTCACCGCGGCACTCGTGGCTGCGGATCAGGCGCCCGACCTGCTGAATCAGGTTAAACGAGGCGCTCGGCAGGCTCTGCACTTCGAAGGGATAACGCTTAAGGCTTTTGAGCCACTCCCCTTCGGTGATCACCACCGGGCTGTCGATGGGCGGGAAGGCAATCTTATGGATATGCACCTGGGTGAGGTAATCCCCCTTCAGATCCAGCCCCTCGGCAAAGGATTGCAGGCCAACCAGCACGCTGCGCTCGCCGCCATCAATGCGTTTTCGGTGCAGCTCCACCAGCCGATAACGGGGCTGATCGCCCTGCACCAGCAGCAACAGACGCAGATCGGGCACATAGGTAAGAAAGAGCTGCATCGCGCGCTGGCTGGCGAAGAGCACCAGCATTCCGCGGTGCGCTTTGCTCTCCACCTGCTCACGGAACCAGGTCGCCATCTCGGCGATATGCTGCTCTTCGTTCTCCATCAGCGGCTCGTAGCGCATCTGCGGAATAATAATCTTGCCCTGCTCGACATGGTTGAACGGCGAGTCGAGGCTGACAAAGCGGTCGCCCGCTTTCTCTTTCAGCCCGCTCATCTCCTGCAAGCGGTTAAAGCTGTTGAGCGAGCGCAGGGTCGCCGAGGTGACGACAATATGCGGCACACTGCGCCAGAGCAGCTTTTCCAGCTGGTCGCTGACGCGAATACCGACGCAGTGAAATTGCAGGTGCAGTTGCCCGTCTCGCACGTCGCGCGTGACCCATTTGGAGACCGGCGCGCCGGAGGCCTGTGCCATCGACGCCAGCCGCCAGAGCTTGCTCTGGCTCTCAAACATCCCCAGCGCGCGGTTCATCTGCAAAATCACCCGGTGCAGACGCACAACGTCATGGCTGCCGGTTTTCTCGCTGAGATCGTTGAGAAACAGCTCCGCCAGCCCGCGCAGCATCTCGGTCAGTTTCGCCAGCCGCTGGCAGATCTCCATCACTTCATCCGGCAGTTCGCCCATCGTAAAGCGGTGTTCCGCCTCCTGCCCGGCGGGGAGATAGAGGTTGAGAATGGCGTTGAGGGAGGAGATCAGCTCAAACAACTCTTCGCAGTGGGCGTTGAGTCGCTCGGGGATTGCCAGCGGCGGCAGGGTTTTCGGGCGAAACTGCTCAAGGCAGGTCGCCACCAGTTTGGTAAAAAGGTCGAGCTGGAGCTGATACCAGCCGGCGGTGATCTCCGCCGACATCTCCAGCGCATCGCGGGCAACATCCGGCAGATGGTGGCCCTCATCGAGCACCAGCAGCAGGTTTTTCGGCTCCGGCAGCACCGCTTCGCTCTCCATCGCCGCCATCACCAGCGCGTGGTTGGCGACCACCACTTCCGCTTCCTGGATTTCCCGACGCGCCACAAAGAAGGGGCACTCGCGGTAGTAGTGGCAGTTGCGGTTCAGGCAGCCCGCTTTATCGGTGCTCAGGCGTCGCCAGAGATCCTCGCTGATAGCTTTATCGGTGTGATCGCGCAGGCCATCCCACTTGTAGCTGTCGAGATCGGCTTTCAGCGACGCGCAGCGCGTCTGCTCCTCTTTGTTGCCGGGCGTCAGTTCGTCATCAAGAAAGGCCAGCAGATCCTGCTGATTGGGATCGCTGCTGGCGAGCGCGGCGAGATTGCGCGGGCAGACATAGCGCCCGCGGCCAAAGGCGGCGGTAAAGCGTAAATCGGGGATAATTTTGCGCAGCAGCGGCAGATCTTTACTGAAGATCTGATCCTGTAGGGCGACGTTGGCGGTGCTGACCACCAGCGTTTTCTGCTCTTCACGGGCAATCGCAATGCCCGGAATAAGGTATGAGAGGGTTTTCCCGACCCCGGTCGGCGCTTCAATCGCCAGATGGCGGCCCTCATCGCCCGCCAGCGTTTTTGCCACGTCAGCAATCATCTGACGCTGCGGCGCGCGGGGAATAAAGTCCGGGATCTGTTGTTGCAACGCCTTATACCAGGCGGCAATTTGCGCTTTTAACGCGGCGGTAAGGGCCATTCGATAACCTGAAGTACTGTATAAACGGCCACTATTGTGGCACTTTTTCGCCCGCAGGGGCGAACGCTTTTTGCCGTTATGGAAGCCTGCTCGTAAATCGCACGTCAGGCAGACGATACTTTTCGCAAAGCCGATCACAAATTGGCAGATCCATTTATGAAACCGCTTCCCGACGCGTTGAACATTTATATGGTCAATGCTAGCTTTTTATCTGCATTACGCTTGTTACCGAATATCGGGCAAAACCTAAATGCAGACTGAGGGGATTAATCCGTCCCTGGCTGTATTTACGTTTTGCCCGTTTTTGTTTGCAGGAGTTGGCGATGCTGGTCAAACAAATATTAAATAATAACGTTGTCAGCGCCCTCGATGAGCACGGCTTTGAGGTAATTCTGACCGGGCGCGGCCTCGGGTTTAATACCCAGAGCGGCGACCGCGTCAATATGGACGCCATCGAGAAGATATTCCACCTGAAAGACTCGCAGCTCTCGGCCCGTTTTAAAGATCTGGTGAGCGAAGTGCCGGTGGAAATTGTCCAGCTAACGGCGGATATTGTTGCCCTCGCACGCGAAACGTTGCCGCATAAATTAAGCGACGGGCTGTATGTCACCCTTGCCGATCACCTCCATTTTGCCCTCCAGCGCAGTGAAAAAGGCGAGAGTTTAGCCAACCCGCTGGAGTGGGAAGTGCGCCACTTTTACACCGCCGAGTACGCCATTGGCCGCCAGGCGCTGGGCATGGTGGTGGCGCGCACCGGCACGCTGCTACCGGACAGCGAAGCGTGCAGTATCGCCCTGCATATTGTGAACGCCGGGCTGAACGATACGATGGGAAAAACCACGCAAATTACCCGGCTTATTTATCAGCTGCAAAATATCGTCAGATACTTTTTTACCCTGCCGCCCGATGAGCACACCCTCAATTACCAGCGCTTTATTACCCACTTAAAATTTTTCGCGCAGCGGGTGATTGCCGGGGAGGTATTAAACAACGATGACGAGGAGTTATTTGCCATGGTTGAGCGCCGCTACCAGACAACGCTGAAGTGCGTTAATGCCATCAGCGAGTTTGTCGGCAAACATTATCACCACACCATGAGCAACTCCGAGAAGCTTTATCTGACCGTGCATATCGAAAACGTGGTGCAGCGGTCGGCGTAATTCACCGGGCAGGCAGATATGCCTGCTACGTGAAAAAATGAATTCCATCCAGGCTTGTTACTGTTAAATCAGGCAAACCCCAGAGGAAACAAGGTATCGGCCGAGGCCGATGTTTGTTGATGACGCCAGAAAATCGGCGTCTGTCTGGAGGAATGAGCATGAACTACCCGGAAACCGCGCAGAAGATCATTGCGCATATTGGCGGCAAGGAGAATATCCTGTCGCTGTTTCACTGCATCACCCGTCTGCGTTTTCTCCTTCATGACCACGACAAGGTCGACCGCGCGGCGCTGGAAGCGCTGGATGGCGTGATCGGCGTGAATATCTCTGGCGATCAGTACCAGCTGATTATCGGCAATGAGGTCGCCCCGCTCTGCGAAGCGCTGCTTGCGCAACTCCCCGGCGTCTCCTCCAGCGCCAGCAGCAGCAAACGGCGTAACCCGGTGTCGGTGGTGCTGGAGGGGTTATCGAGCATCTTCTCACCGATCATTCCGGCGATTGCCGGGGCCGGGATCCTGAAAGGGGTGCTGGCACTGATGGTCGCTATGCAGTGGCTTCAGACCAGCAACCAGACCTACCAGATCCTGCTCGCCATCAGCGACGGCGTCTTCTACTTTATGCCGCTGGCGCTGGCCTTCAGCGCCGGGAATAAGTTTGGTGCCAACCCCTACGTCGCCGTGGCGCTCGCCGCCACCCTCTTCCACCCGGCGATCCAGACGCTGTTTAAATCCGGCGCGCCGGTGAGCTTTCTCGGCCTGCCGGTGCCGACGGTCAATTACGCCTCGACGGTGATCCCGATTCTGCTGGCGGTGTGGCTGCTAAGCCGGGTGGAGAAGCTGATTGACCGCATCATGCCCGGCGTGCTGAAAACGATGTTCGTGCCGCTGCTGAGCCTGGTGATTGTCGCGCCGATTACGCTGATGGTTATCGGGCCGCTCGGTATTTTCGCCGGGAATACGCTCTCCGGCGGCATTATCTGGCTGGTGGAGAACATGGGCATCGTCGCAGGCGTGGTGGTGGGCGGCACACTGTCGATGATCATCATTACCGGCATGCATTATGTGCTGGTGCCAATCATGATCAACAACATCAGCACCATGGGTTTCGACCCGTTCAAAATCCTCTTTTATGTCGCCAACCTCGGCCAGGCGGGCGCGGCTTTCGGCGTATTTATTC
>Ga0268254_10001007_pt1 | contig 11859 bp, 16 predicted proteins | sample AgamicOrSfrz_FD_200251 | JGI IMG/M metagenome (GOLD analysis project Ga0268254, IMG submission 200251) | Agave microbial communities from Guanajuato, Mexico - Or.Sf.rz (v2) (version 3) | ecosystem: Host-associated > Plants > Phyllosphere > Phylloplane/Leaf | place: Guanajuato, Mexico...
ACGTCGGTCATGAAGGATCTGACCGGCAAGATCATGGCGTTTGGTCAGGCCGTCGGCGGCATGACGCAGACTGACGAAGTGGTGAAGGGCGCGAATATGAGCTACGTCTTCGAGAATCTGGAGATCGCCTCTTACACGGCGCTCATCGCCGCCGCCGACCGTTGCGGCGATTTGGCGACCAAGGCCGCGTGCGAACGTATCCTGCCGCAGGAGCAGGCGATGGCGCAGTGGTTGCTGGAACATATCCCGATGATCACCGAGCAGTATCTCGAGCGCTCTGCCGCAGGCATGGAGGCAAAGAAGTAGCAATTGTGCATGGCGCCCAGTGGCACGGGCGTTGCTCCCTGTTTCGAGCCCGCGTGATTCGCACCTACGCGGGGCTCGATCAACCACGCGGCATCATCACCGCGACAGGCCAGCGCGAGTCTGCGCTGAGGCTCGCAGCAGAGACCGAAGTTCGACGCGCCCGCGTTTCCCCGCGGTCGCTGCGGGATGACACAACTTTCTACTACTTGCGCGAGCTGTCCGCCGTCCGCGCTAATTGATTCCTTATGTGGGAGCTAGTCATGCCAACTGTCTCATCGAATGGAACAGTCTCAGCCCGCCGAAATCCTGTCGACTGGATCACCGGTGCACTCGTTATTGTAGGGGCGCTGAACTGGGGTCTCGTGGGCCTCCTGAACTTCGACCTTGTTGCAGCCATTTTCGGTGCCGGGTCGCCTGGCGCACGTATCGTCTATATCCTCGTCGCCCTGGCGGGCGTGTATTTACTCGTTCGCGCGTTCATGCCGGCGCGCAACCATGAACTCGCCCATCGCTGATAACGCGTCGCAGCGTTGGCGTGGTGCACTGCCGAGCAGGTCTAAAGCGAATCGCGCCCTAATGACGCGCCTTTCCGGCGTGTTGCTACGCCGGGCGCCGATACAATGAAATCTCTCCCAGTTCGTAGTGCCCCCCCCGGCAAAACGACTCTCCTGGCCAGCCTTAGGGCTGGCCTTTTTTGGTCCGTTGCACCGCGCCGCCGGCGAGAGACAGGCGGAAAACCGGAGCATATGGTTGGGCACTGGCACGGTTGGCGATAAACTGACTCCATTCCCTGCGCGACTGCGCATCGGCCTCCAGACGATCCTCAAAGGGCCGTCCATTTTTTCTCTCCAGCCATTTACTCGTTGAATGGATCATTGAAAGGCCGACGTTCGCGTCAGCCTTTTCCTTTTTCCCGATGGGTCGTCCCATCGTTTGTTGCCCGTTGTAGCTTCAAGGCGGATGTTTTTCCGTCACATTGCATGTACCCATCCGGGAGCCTCCTCCCAATGGTATGGCTCCCTTTCGAAGGAGCCATACCATGTCGCAACAAATTATCGTTTCAGAAGAGCTTGCACGTGTTCGTGCCAATTCCGCCGACCTGCATAGAGTTCCGGAAAAGCGGGGCTCTCGCGAAAAACAACTTGTCTTCGCGCAAGCCGTTGGAACGCTGCCCATCAGGCAGCTCACCGGTCCCATCCTGTATCTCCGGAATGACGGCACTACCACTGTGAAGTTCGACTACGACATCGCATTCGATGCTGAACGCGAGCTTGTCCGAGGCGGGCGAATCGATTTGCACTACCTTACGCTCGATGATGACGAATCGGTTTGCCGCGCCATCAAGCGTTTGCTAAAGGTCGCCGGAATAGCGATAGACATGTTTCCCCGTGGCGAGTCATTTGTGACGATGCTGTCTGCGACACCTTCGTATCGCCCCGCTTGCGTCATCCTGGATTTCGAGGTGCCGGGAACCAAAGGGCTTGAGCTGCTGCGTCACCTTGCCCCGACTGGCGTGCCCTTCATCTTGATCACTGCGCATGACGATCCTGCCGTTGGGGAGACAGCCAGCTGCAGGCTATCTGCAAGAGCCATTTGACGCGGCAGTTTTGATCGAGGCCGTCGAAACGGCGTTGAGCGGTACGGACACCATAAGTATTCAGTCGCCAACTCACGCAGATGATCGATGCATCGATTATCCTCGGGCACCCCCGACACCGTAGATGAGAGGCGCGAACGGGACCGTGTCATTTACCTGTCGCGCGAGTCGTAGCAGACTAGCCATCACCGGCAGTACGGCTCGCCTGCCGCGTCTCAGCGGGCTGCAGCGCGGCGCGCAGTTGATCAATCGTGAAGGGCTTGCGCAGCGCCGACCATTTGAAATCGAATGCCTGGTCCTGCGGGACAGCGTTACCCGAAGCGAAGATAATCCTGAGCTCCGGGCGGATGGCAGACGCGCGTCGCGCCAGTTCGGTGCCTGACATGTCAGGCATGACGACGTCAGTGAACAGGACGTCAAACTCATTCCCGTCAAGCGTGTCCAGCGCCTGCGCCGCGCTTGCTGCGGGCTGCGGACGCATCCCGATCAACATCAGTAGTTCGCACGTCGCGTCAAGCGACGCGACGTCGTCGTCCACGACCAGGATGCGCAGGCCGTCCCCGTCTCCGGGCGACACGTGCGCGTCGCCAGTGCAGGCGTCGCCTGGACCGCCTTCGCCTGCTTTGACATCGCTGTTGCCGAGCACCTGCCGCACCTTGGACGCGAGCTGCTGGCGGCTGTACGGCTTGCTCAGCAGTTCCACCCCCGGATCCAGTCGACCACCGTGCACGATGGCGTTCTGCGTGTAGCCCGATGTGAAAAGGACCTTCAGCCCCGGCAAAATCCGGACGGCCCTGCGAGCCATTTCCGGACTGCGCAGCACGCCTGGCATCACCACGTCTGTGAACAGAAGATCGATGTGCACGCCGCTCGCCACGATGGTCAACGCCTGATCGGCGTTATTGGCCTTGAGTACCGCGTAGCCGAGGCCGGAGAGCAGTTCGACGACGGTCGACTGGACCTTCAGATCATCCTCAACGACGAGAATCGTCTCGTTTCCGTGCTTCAGTCGGCCGGGCGTGGCAGGCCTTGTGTCAACCGCCACTCCGGAGGAACGGGGCAGGTAGATCCTGACGGTCGTTCCCTCGCCGATTTCGCTGTACAGACGGATGTGGCCACCGCTCTGCTTGACAAAACCGTAGGCCATGCTCAGACCTAGCCCCGTGCCCTGACCCTCCGGCTTGGTGGTGAAGAACGGGTCGAACGCACGCTCCATCACTTCCTGGCTCATGCCGGCTCCGGTGTCCGTCACAGCCAGCATCACATACTGGCCAGCCGCGACGTCCGGAAATGCCAGCACATATTCGTCGTCGAGCGTTGCATTCGATAGTTCAAGCGTGAGCTTGCCGCCCTCGGGCATCGCGTCTCGCGCATTGATCGCCAGATTCAGGATCACGTTTTCGAGTTGGTGCGGATCGACGGTGGTATTCCACAGGCCCCCGGCAACGACCGACTCAATCTCGATCGTCTCACCCAGCGCCCGTCGCAGAAGGTCGTCAAGCGCGCGAAGCTGACTTGCGGGATTGATGACCACCGGTGCGAGCGGCTGCTGACGACCGAAGGCAAGCAGCTGGGAGGCGAGCTTGGCGCCTCGATCAACGGCATCGATCGCATTACCCAGCCGCTCGGCGCTCCAGTGGTCGCGACCATGCCGGCTTTCAAGCAGTTCCAGGTTGCCTCTCAGTACCTGAAGGACATTGTTGAAGTCGTGCGCCACACCGCCGGTCAGTTTCCCGAGTGCTTCCATCTTCTGAGCCTGGAACAATGCGCTCTGCGTTTGCTCAAGAAGCTCGTTCGCGCGCCGGCGCTCGGTGATGTCCCGCGTGATCTTTGCGAACCCGATCAGCTCGCCGTCCTCGTAAATGGCATCGATGACCACGTGCGCGAAGAAACGGCTGCCGTCGCGCCGCACCCGCCAGCCTTCGGCCTCAAAACGGCCCTCCCGCCTCGCTGTCTCGAGTCCCCTGAAAGGGACCCCCGCGGCCACATCCTCCGGGGTGTAAAACCGCGAAAAGTGCGAGCCGATGATCTCACCCTCGGTATACCCCTTGATTCGCCGCGCTCCGGAGTTCCAGCTCGTGATGTGCCCATCAGGCGAGAGCATGAAGATGGCATAGTCGGTGACGCCTTGAACCAGCAGGCGGAAGTTCCGTTCGCTCTTGAGCACGGCATCGTGAACTGCCCTCTTGTCACTGACGTCGCGAATCACCTTGCCGAAGCCGATCAGCTGGCCCTCGCTGTCGCGTAGCGCCGTCATGACGACGTTGGCCCAGAACGTCGTTCCGTCCCTGCGCACCCGCCAGCCCTCCGTCTCATAGCGTCCTGTCGTCGTCGCCGTCCGGAGCGCCGTCACGGGCGCATCCGCACCCTGGTCGGCCTCGGTAAACAGGACAGAATATGGCTGTCCTATAATCTCTTCGGACCGGTAACCCTGGATGCGTTTGCCGCCGGGGTTCCACGTCAGGACAATGCCATCGGGCGAGAGCGCGAAGATGGAATAGTCGTCGGTGGATTCAACCCATAGCTGGAGCCAGACAGCGCTGAATCCTGCCGGTCGGGGGTCAATGTCATTCATCTGTCTGGAATTGTGGGGCTCTTCCTCCCTCGCGTGCGAGGAAAAGAAAAAGGTTATTGAAAGGATTGCACCTGAGCGGTCTGTATTCAAACAGCCACCTTCTCAGGCCGTGTTTCATTCCTACGAAGCTGACGCATCGCTAGTTGGCCCGCCGTCGGGACTATACCCTCAGGAAGCCATGCGACTGTCGCTGTTTATCCCGGCCAACATGGAAGCGATTCTCGCCGAATGGGAGTCCTTTGCCGCCACGTTGCTGCCTGCAGCGCACGAAATGTCGCCCTCGAGTTGCGCGACCATGCCCAGCAGATACTCGAGGCGATCGCGAGGGGCCTTTCCGCACCGCAGACGAGACAGGCGCAACTCGACAAGTCGAGAGGTCTGACGCACGTGTCTGAGCAGGCGCCCGAAACGGCTGCGCAACCCCATGCGGTGCCGCGCGCGCCCTAGGTTGCTGACCGCCCGCAACGGTACGGTGCGTCTCCGCGCTTGCCAATGATGCCCTCAAGCTTCATCTTGCAAGCCGACGCGATGAGCGAGACCGGGTCCCGCGGAAAGTCTTCGGAGAAGCGAATAGCGTCGGATGTCTGCTCCGCCATCAGATCCCTCAAGAGCGCTCTGCGCGCTCGCAGCGGCTGCTCGCGAAGGTCGACCCCGTTCAGCCAAAGCAGGTCGAACACGAACATGACGATCTCTGCCGTGCTGCGCCGGTCGAAGGCGTTCTGCAACGAGTTGAAGTCTGGCTGGCCGCTTGAATCGAGCACGACGGTCTCGCCATCGAGCCACGCATCGTCGACCTGTAGCCCATTGCAGGCATCCGCGAGACGCGACATCCGCTCGGTCCAGTCATGACCATTGCGGGTGAAGATTGTCGCGACGCCCCCCCTCGGTCCGGGTCATCACGCGATAACCGTCGAACTTGATTTCGTAGGACCAGTCGCCTCCCTTCGGCGGACGGTCCACCAGTGTCGCCAGTTGCGGCTGTATCAACGCCGGCGGTCCGCCTTCGTTTTGATCCGCTTGCGCGGCGACACGCGCCGGATTGGCCCGGTTCCAGCGCCCCATGTCACCCGCCCGCCTCGTGCGGAGGCGCCTCACTCAGCCATGCGAGCACCTCCGGGCGATTGCTAAAAGCAGGAGACGATATCCAGTTTTCAAACGTCGGCTGCCAGTCCTCCCAGACATAGTCGTCGATGTCGAACTCTTCCTCGATCGCGTCCGTTCCACACTCACATAAGAACGCAAACACAACCTCGCTTCCGTTCCTGTAAGCAACCATGCACTCGTTCAAGTCAGCGGCGGTGCCTCGCGGCAAATCCCGGAGCGTCATTGAAAGCGGTTGAACAAACTGATCTCGGGTCATGACAGTCCCTTCGACCCCGCGCGGGTAGTACACAAACCATGCTTGAATCAGAATGCATCGAGCCAGGTCGCAGTGGCCTGCCACAAGACAGCAGTTTCTATACGGCACCGGTTAAGTCGCAGCCGGTTGAACCGCCCCCTCCGTGCGGGGCTTTTTTGTTTCGGCGGCGATCTTGACGCCTAGATGCGCTGCCTCAACGCACGCATCCGACAAGCGGCGCATAATGTCCGTCCCGAACGACCTTGCAACCTCCAAGAAGTGCTCCTGAAGTGCAAAATCTGCGGTAATGGGCCCCTTATTCCGATGTTTATCGGCGGGCGCCCGGGCGACAGGCCGCAACGGGCCACGAAAGCTCAGTGCGATAAATGCGGCAGCGTGCTCACCATGGCTACGCCGCCGCTCTCCCCTGACAGCGAGGTATCGCGCCATGACGGTTTCGTGGGGTAGCTGCACATTGGATACCCGACGTCCGGGCAGAGGCCCGGCCATGAACGATCTGGAAGAGCCTATCCTCCAGCCAAAGACCCGGGCGGACTTGCTCAGCTACCTGGTCGTGGCCCAGCTCATTGCACGCGCGCACACCTGCCAATAGTTGCGCACCGATCACTCCGTGGAATCGTTGAGCATCTGGCTGAACGCCAACCGAGCACAGGCCGATTGGCTTCGGCGGATGTACCTCAAATCTCTATCGGAAATCGTGGCGTCGCAATTCTTCAACCTGCCGCAGTTTGCCGACGGATCGAAGCTTGGCGAACTGTTCACGGACGGATGGCAGCTCGATTACAGGTCGCCTGCCTTGCGGGCTATCCAAGGGCGATGCGCCGACGCATTGCGTTACAAGTAAGGCGACCCACTAAACGCGAATCGGCCGCTTAATAGAAGCTCAAAAGTGTCCAACGAAACTGGTTTGATCACAACGCCATCGAACAGGCCAGACTCCGCAATGGAAGGCTCGTACGAGCCTGTCGTGGCAAAATCTTGCAGCGAGACAATTCTGGCACGGCGCGCATCGCGCGACATAACCGCCGACCGTCGTCCTTCCCGGCTGGATGTCCATCAGGACATAGTCGGGGCAGAGTTTATGCGCGATGTATATAAAGACATGGGCGGCGACCCCGATGAGCTTGACTTCACCGACCCCTGACTAGCAGCGCTGACGTCGGTCAATGCCAAGTCGAAGATGAGTCCCGAACAGGCGCAAGCGATCCGGTGTCATTTTCCCGCGAATCGCTGTTGTGCCGGTAGTCATGCCATGGAAGAATGCGCCTTCGCTCAGTGGTCTCCGAGCGGGTGTGTATAAGCCGCAGATCCGTCTGCGGCTTCTTTTTTTGGGGGAGATGCGCATCAGCGTACATGCGCCCCGCGGGACGCCGGCAGTTTTGCCTCAGGCTTCCAGCCGCATTGACCGCGGCCATCTGGTTCTGCGCCAGAATCTCGTCTGCCGTCTCGCTAGTCAGGACGTCACCCTTGTTAACGAAGATTGGCTTCGTCCAATCGCACCCAATGCCAATGAACCGAGTCTTCACCTGCACCAACGGCTCCGCAGCCGGCGTCCCCTAGTCGGCTCCGTTCGCCGCCCAAGCGCGGCTGGGCGACGCCATCAGGCAAAGCAGGCAATGTCATTTTCCGCGTCGGTCCGCTCCTCCACTGCTTGTGCGTCGACCTGCGCGTCCGATGCGTTCGCTTGGGCCTCGGCGTCGCGCACATCGGCGGTCTGGGTTTGCGCTTATGCACGCTCGTCGAGCCTCGGCAACTTTCTGATCGGCGGCCGCAACCTTTGCCTTTGATTTCGAGTGCGTGGGAAGCGCGCACACTCCCGCCGCCAAGCGAGCCGTCGATGACTCGCCCATCGGATAGTCCAAAAAGGAACGTGTGGCCCTCCTTCCCGAAACGGCGATGGCGAGTTATGGCCTCCGGACACCGTGACGATATCGCCCCGCTTGACTGAATTGTCGCCCGCCACGCCGCTCCTCCCGAGATGATAGAAAAACACCCGCAAGTATCTAACCCTGTTTGGGCGACTACTTTGAGGCGGCATGGTCGCCTCCTCGTCACACCGCCGGTTGGTCCCGGATTCAGAAGTAGCCGGAATCGACCAGATGAATGAGGCAGTGCTGATAAATTTCTCTTGCGACTGGCGAGCGGAAATCCAGATGCAGGTTCTCGCAGAATAGCGTCTCTACCGATTCTTCAGTCGGGTCGAAGTCCACTACGGACTCCAGACTCTTGGCTACATCCAATGCCCGAGCGGAGACCCAACCCCGGTAAATCGCGTCAGTTTCCATGCCGTTCTCTTTGAACCACAGCATCGTTGACTCGACGACGCGCTCAACCGGCAGCCATTCGCCCGTCGCCCGCCGCGCAAGGCGGTGCGATGCGACCAGAAAAGTGAGGAGTTCGGCGCGGGCGCGCAAATCCATGCTCAGCGGACTGATCATCGCGAAGGCTACCTTCGAGACAACTGTTACTGGATTGTAGATGCAGTCGGCCGGGTCGGGTCGAGGTACGTCAACCGAGCTGCTTGAGGTTCGGACCGCTGAGCCACCAGGCAAATTTGTTATTGCGGCTCGACGGTCGGAGACGAGGCAGCGATGCGCGGGCGAATTGCTGTCAGCGCGCCAGGACGGCAGTCGGGACACTCAAACCATGGGACATCTGTTTCAGTTCACCTCCCCGGTCGCGGGAAAGCGGCGACCGTTACCCCTCATCGGCGCTTCGAGGAACTGCCCGGTCTGCGTAGAAGGCGCGGGGTAAAGCTTGGACCGACGGTCGAGAACTTTGGCCGGTCCGAGTCGTCGTCGATTGATGATGACGACAGCGCTCAGGCCGACTGTTTCCTCAAGGCCTCCGCAGCCACTTTCTCTTCCGCCAGCAAAGAGAGCTTGTCGTCAGTTGCCTTTTCTTCCTTCAGAGTTTCACTGAGAAGCGTAACAGCGGACGTTTCTTCCAACTGTTTCGCGAGAGCTATGAGCGACCCATACGATGCAATTTCGTAGTGCTCTGCCTTTTGGGCCGCAGAGATTAGCGCGGTATCAAGCACCGGTCCTTTCTCAATTTCGTCAATCTGCTCCTGTCCTTCTTCGACCAAGCCCTCCATCGCGACGCACTTGATACGCTTGAGTTTGATTCCACAGGCCTCGACAACCTGGTCAATTCTTTCAATCTGCCCTTGTGTTTCCTGCAAGTGCGTCTCAAATGCAGCTTTCAGCCCGGGATTTGTTGCTGCGCGTGCCATCTTGGGGAGAGACTTGGTCATTTGCTTCTCGGCGCTGTAGATGTCGGACAGCGAGTGGATGAACAGGTCGTGCAGTGTCTTCGTAACCATTTTTCCTCCGTACATGTGGGAAGCCCCAAACCGGCAGGATCGGGGCCATAAATGGGATTCGCAACGGGCATACCCGATACCGGTGAGGCTGGGCCACGACCCGCTTAGCGGTCTGGAATGCTTCATGCGCGGCCTTGGAAGCAGTTATCTCCACCAGCGCGGCGTTCGTCGCGCTATTGCCAGGGTGAATCGGCTCTGAGACCGGGATGCCCGCCAAGGTTAGGGCCCCTTTACACGTGGGTGCCGCTGTCCGGGGACCTAGCCCTCCTCACCTGCGATTCATGGCAGCGCAATACCTGCGACGAACAATGGACCTTTGGATTCAACCTTGTAGTCGGTGCGCTGACCTTTACGGAAAAGCTGCCAGTGAGCCCCCTCACCCGGACCTCACTATTAACAGCGCCGGCGTCGTCACTGATGCGGAGGAGCATTACACATGCGAACGATGCCGCGCAGTGTTTGCGAGGATTCTCAGAGGGCCACCGAAGCTCCGAATCTGGATGCTGCTGAACGCCGGCCAACACTAGCAACACTACGTTTCATCCCGGTTCCGAAGTGACGCCAGCGTTCTACAAGCGATATGAATCTGGGCATCCGACGCTGACGTACGATGGATTTTTCATCGATATTCAGTGGAATGCCGCCATGCAAAACCCGGCTCTGCCAAGCGACGTGCGGATGCAGTCAGGCGACACGTTGCGTCGCAGACCAGGCTTGTCGATGGCCTTCTTGACCTTCGCCGCATGTCTTGGGGAGCTGATTATTACCAGAAGACCAATGCTCCGCTCGCACGTCCCGCTTGCACAGTTTGCGTCGTCGAACTGCCAGAGACTGGGCGGCCCTCATTTCCGCGCTCGGAGCTGGAAGTTGCAGAACCCAGGCGATAGCTGCAACAGAGTTTTCTCGTAATGAAGACTGTGCGCTCGGACTCGGTGTCAAGCGCAATGTGATGGTCCGACTGCGGGCCCGCTACAAAGGTGAAAAGCCTGACGTTAGCGGCGACCATGCAACTCGGCGCACAGTGCGTTCCTGAGACAGTTGGCTCACGCCCCACGTGTCACGAGCATGCGCTTCTACACACGTTTCAGCAGGGCATAATAAAGGTGAAAAATTAACGAATTCTCGTCGAGCCAGTTGATCTGCCCTGCGCGGGCCTGAGAAGCAAGGACAACCTCGCGCTCACCGAGAGCCTCTAACCGTTTGTTTCAACACTGCGTCCGACGTAACGTCGCGGGAAGTAGCTCGCTAGCCGGCGATGATACCAGGCGATAAATTTCTCGTGCCAGTTGTTCCGACGTCCCGATCAGACTGACGGGGCCGTCATACTCGATGGCGTTCTGCTGCATTCCACGAGGCTTAGTGCCCGGTCGAAGAACCATTGTCACGCCACCGGCAGCGTGTATTTGCGCTAGCCCCCTGGACCCATCATCCAGCGCTCCGGACAGCACGACGCCTATAGCTCGATGTCGCGCGAACCTGGCAATGGACATAAATAACAAATCAACGGTTCGATTCCGATACGCATTGTGTAGTCCTTCCACCATATGTGCGCGTCGATGATGCATCAACGTCAGGTGGTCGGCCGGCTCACCGATGTAACAGACTGACCGCTCCAAAGTTTGCGCTTGCCTCGCGATGGCCACTGGCATAGCGCAGTGATGCCGAAGGACTTGCGCAAGTTCGCTTTGCGCGTCGCTCGGCCGATGCAGCACAACCATGAATATTGCGGGGCAGTCGGCGGGGAACGAAGAAAGCAGATTCGTTATATCGCCAAGGCCCTCGGAACCTGAAGCTCCAAATGCAACAAACCAATTGGTCATTAGATTGGGCATTGCGCTCCTAGGTGGAATCCGGTGCCGCCTTTAGTATCGGAAGGCGCGGCTGAAGCGCAGTAGATTAGCCGGACCGACAAGCGCCGATAGTCCGCAGGCAGCGAAACTGCTGCAATCGCATCAACGGTATGACATCACGATTGGTGGCGCGGCATGTGCGCCTCGTCGTCGTGCTCTCGAAACTTAGCATACCGGGGCCCAGCGATTGCAAATATTCCGCCTTGCGAAGTTTTGCAAAGGTTGTTCTGGCCAGCAGGTTGTCAACCCTGCGTCACAGCGGCGCAGCTTGGGTAGAGGGTAAACAGACCAGGCGCTGACGCCCCAATGTGTGAAACGGTTCACTAATCTGGCAATTCCTGGGCGACGCCTTCGCGCAGTACTATGTTCGCGGGTAGCAATAAACGACTTGCGGGAGCCTATCAGCTTGGCAGCCGACGAAAACATTGAGCCCGATGTCCCGATACCGGCGCGCAACTTTGAGGTCACGCGACACGTGCTCGCCGTCGTCCTGTTTTTGTCGGTCCTTGTTCCTCTCGGTTGCGTCGCGGGCTATGGCTACTTCGACTATCAGCGGCGCATTACCGACTCAAGCGACATAGTGGACCGACTGACCAGGGTGGCCCAGGAGCACGCGCTGAAGATTGCCGATATGAACCACGAAATCGAAACGCGCATTGTCGAACTCCTCGATACCGACACTGACGGCGAAGTGCGCAGACATGAGGGCCCCGTACATAGCAGGCTCAGCACAATTGCGGCGGACTACCCGCAGCTTGCAGCCATCTCCGTGTTCGGTACCCACGGCGACTTGCTGGCGAGCAGCCGCTTTTTCCCGGTGCCGCCAATTTCCATCGCCGGACGCGA
>Ga0268254_10001008_pt1 | contig 11854 bp, 10 predicted proteins | sample AgamicOrSfrz_FD_200251 | JGI IMG/M metagenome (GOLD analysis project Ga0268254, IMG submission 200251) | Agave microbial communities from Guanajuato, Mexico - Or.Sf.rz (v2) (version 3) | ecosystem: Host-associated > Plants > Phyllosphere > Phylloplane/Leaf | place: Guanajuato, Mexico...
CGAAGCTCTGGCCGCCGACGTCGAACCGGACGCTCACCGGGTCCGGGGACGGGTAGTCCATCGCGATGCCGTCGACGTGGAGGACGCCGTACTGGGTGCTGTAGACGTCGACGAGCTGGCCGCTGGGGTCGCAGTCCATCCGCGTGCAGAGGTTGATGCTGGCCTGGTCGGCGACGACCTCACCCGCCGAGGCGCTGACCTGCGGGACGGGATGACGGGCCGAGTCCAGGACGTAGAACGTCGCCGGCGCCTTCTTCGTCGTGCTGTAGCCGGCGAACTTGGTGCCGACCGCCGGAGCGCTGTTGAGGTACCCCTGCAGCGCCTGGGTGCCGTCCTTGGTCTGCGACGCCGCTGCGACGGCCGGGATGGAGGCGGCATCCACCTTCTCCACCGTCGGGTGGCTGGTGTTGGTGTAGCCGAGGTCCGCCCACGCGGTGACCACGATCGGCGCGCCGCCGACGATCTCGTACGTCGGCCCCGTGGCGGCACCCTTCGCCCATCCTCGGAAGAACACCCCGTCACGGGGCACGCGGCGCAGGCTCGAGCAGTTGGTGCTCACGGCGCTCGGATGCGGGTTGGCGCTGGTCCAGGTCCCCATCGCGGCCCAGGAGTGGACCCAGATCGGCGCGCCACCCATGACGATGTAGACCGGCTTCGCGCTGGTGTCCTGGGTGCAGGTGATGTAGCTGCCATCGGAGGTCGCGGCGTGTGCCGGTGCCGCGGGGACCGTGGCCACGCCGGCCACCATCGCCACCGCGATGAGGGCACGCTTCGCGATCGCAGACATCTTGAACCTCCCGAGAACCATCACGACACCGTTCTACCCGGCCTCAGCGCACCACGACCAGGTGGGACGGCTTGCTGAAGCCGCCCATCCCGACGCCGTTGATGGCGCGGACCTTCACCGTGACGCGCCGACCGCCCGGCAGGTGCTTGAGCACGATGGAGTGTCGGGTGCCGCTGATCTGCTTCTTCACCCCATTGCTGGTCCGCAGGAGGTACTCCGAGATCGGGCTGCCGCCGTCGTTCGGCGCCTTCCAGGTCACCCGCACTCGGTGGCCGCCGATGGCCTTGACCTTCGGCCGGTGCACGCGCGCGGGCTTCGCACCGGGCACGTCGACGGTGGCGCAGCCGATCGGCGTGTACGTCGCACCCGGTGCGAAGCCGAGGAACGTCGTACAGACCTGGTAGTGCCCGGCCGGGGCGCTGATGACCCGGTCGAAGCCGTAGTCGCCGCTGCGGCCGTAGAGCGCACCGACCTCGGGGTCGGGCTGGTTCGCGGGGATGGTCACCGAGCCGGTCGGCAGGTCCACCCGGACGGTGAGCTGCTGCGCGGTCATCCCGTCGAGGGCGTACCCGTACAGGTGCAGCAGGCCGTTGCCCGCCGGCTCGACCGACACCGGCCCCCACGGGTCGCAGTTCATCCGCTCGCACCCAGCGATGACGTTCTGATCCACGATCGGCGGAGCGGCTCGACCGGCGATCGGACCGGGGAGGATGCTTGGGTGGCCGGCGCTGTCCGTCCGGTAGTAGGTGCCGGAGAGGCTGCGGAAGTAGGCGTTGCGCACCAGCGCCGAGAAGCGGCCATAGAAGACGGTCGAGCCGTCGCCGACCAACTCTGGACCCGCGAGCGGCGGCAGCGAGGCGTTGTCGAACTTCTCCACGGTCGGGCTCGACGGGTTGCCGACGTTCGCCCAGGACCGGACCCACAGGGGCGCCCCGCCCACGATCTCGTAGACGGCCGGCAGCGCAGTGCCGTTGGCCCAGCCCTGCGCGAAGGTGCCATCAGTGCTGGGATACCAAGGAGTGTCGGTGTCGGCCGGCGTCTGACCGTCGGCGCTGCAGTCGATCGAGACCGGCTGGCCCGTAGGCACGGTTCCGACCGCACCGGGCGCTGCGACGTAGATGGGCGCACCCGCCACCATGATGTATTCCTCGGCCGGGTGCTCGCGGCAGGTCACGAACGTCCCGTCCGACGCTGTTGTCCGCGCCTGTGCTGGCGGCGTGAGCAGGCAGCACGCAACCGCGACAGCAAAACAAAGACTGAGCGCCACGCGGCGCCACACCGAGAACATCAACAGACCTCCGAGTTCGGACCCTCCATCAACGAGGACGGGCCGCCGAGGTCACTATGACGCGTTACGACGCGTTCTAAACGCGTCGAGGACACATCTTCCTCGCTGGGGGTCAGCCCTTCTCGAAGCGCAGGCCCTTGCCACGGATGGTGGTGATGAGGTGCGGGCGGCGGCTGTCGTCGCCGAGCTTGCGCCGCACCCACCCCAGGTGGACGTCGATGGTCTTCGAGGAGGTCCAGAAGCTCGCGTGCCAGACGTCGCGCATGAGCTCCTCGCGGGTGACGATGTCGCCGGCGCGGGAGATGAGGGCGTAGACCAGGTCGAACTCCTTGCGAGAGAACGACACCTCCTCGTCACCGCGCCACACGCGGCGGGTGACGGGGTCGACGCGAACGTCCTGAACTTGGATCACAGCCGGACCCTAAGGAACGTAAAGGCTTTTACCCAAGCGAATGGCGCAGACCGGACAATGGCATCTTTGTGCCAGCACTTTGTGGTTGCGGTCAGGTTCTCTGCGGAATGCTCGCCGCGATCAGTGCCGACGTACGGCGACGGGCTCCACGATCCCGAAGCCACGCACGGGCCGCGCCGGAAGGCGCCGCGTCTCGAACTGGTCCGCCGGCAGCAGCCGGGCGGTCGCGTCGTCGATGATGATCCGGTTCTTGCGCGCCACACCGGTCAGCCGCGCGGCCATGTTCACCGGCGGGCCGTAGACGTCCCCGAGGCGGGTGACGACGGATCCCGACGCGAGCCCGACCCGGACGTCGGGCATCCGGGAGTCACGGCCGATGACGTTGATGATCCCCTCGGCGGTGTCGTAGGCGGCGATCGGATCGTCGTTGACGAACAGCACCGAGTCACCCAGCGACTTGATCACCCGGCCGCGGTGGACCGCGACCACGTCGGCACACCGGGACTCGAACAGCTCGACGAGGTCGCCGATCTTCTCCTCGGTGAGCGTGTTGGACAGCGCGGTGAACTGCACGATGTCGGCGAAGCCGACCGAGAGCTGCGTCGTGCCGAGGTCACCGGACCTGGCCGCCTCGAGGCGCCCCACCGCCGCGCCCATGTGGCGCCGCCACACGTAGAGCAGCAGCTGCTCGAAGGTCGCGTTGAGCTCGACGAGCGTGGCGGTGGCCGCTTCGAGGGTGCCGGCGTTGTCACCGGGGGCGTCCTCGGCGTGCGCCAGCTCGGCATGGTGCAGGAGGGCCGCGATCTCCCACTCCGAGAGCCGGGCCATCGTCTGGCCCAGGCCGCGGGTGAGGTTGACCGCGAGGTCGAAGTCGAGCACGCCTGAGCCGATGACCTCGCTGAGCCGCCGCAGCGCCTCGACGTCGGCCTCCCCGAACATCGCCTCGTCGGCCACCTCGGGGAAGCCGAGCGCACGCCACAGCCGCTTGGTCTGCTCCACCGAGACGCCGGCACGCTCGGCGACTTCCAAGGCGTTGTAGGAGCCGCCCTCCGGATCGAACAGCGACACGTCAGTCGACGCCTCGGCCGGCGCCGCTGTCGCGCTCATGCAGCAGGTCGTTGATCCGCCGCTGCACGGACTCGACGTGCGGGATGTCGGGCAGGGTGACCTCGCCGTCGGTGCTGGCGTCGCTGATCCGCAGGGTGCCGCACCCGAGCATCCGGTCGATGAGGTCCATCTCGTACTCCACGTCGCTGATCCGGCTCAGCGGGATGTCGTGGCCGCGACGGGTCAGGACACCACGACGGGTGATCAGCCGCCGATCCGTCACCGTGTACGTCGCTGCCAGCCACACCAGCACCGGCCGCACGAACCACCAGATCACGCCGATCGCCACGACCCCCCACACGATCCAGTCGATGACCTGGGCGTCGATGAGCGTCTGCGCCGCCACGCCGACGGCGAGCAGCACGACCAGCGCGAGCACCGGGAGGAGCAGCGCCTTGGGATGGGTGCGCGTACTGACCACGACGGTCTCGCCGTCGTTCAGCAGCTTCGGGGAGATGGCCACCGCCCGATCATCCCACCCGCGGCGCGACACCCGGGATCGAACGCCTCACGGCTGGGTCCGCAGGTGGACGATGTCGCCCGCGCCGACCACCTCGGGGCCGGAGGCGGTCTCGATCAGGAGCCGTCCGTCGTCGTCGATGCCGGTCGCGATGCCGGTCAGCTCGCGCCCTCCGGGCATCTCGGCCCGCACCGGCTGCCCGATGGTGGCGCTGGCGGCGACGTACTCCTCGGTGAGGCGGCTCGGGTCCTCGCACAGCAGCGTGTACGCCGCGGCCAGCTGGCCCAGCAGTTGCTCGAGCACCGCTGTCCGGTCCACCTCCGGGCCACGCTCGAGGTTGAGCGAGGTCGCGGTCGGCACCGGCAGCTCGTCGACGGTGAGGGAGGTGTTGATCCCGATCCCCACGATCGCCGCCGGCCCGGTGGTCGAGCCCGGCCCGGTGGTCGAGCCGTCGCCGGTGGTCGAGCCGTCGCCGGTGGTCGAGCGTGTCGAGACCTCCACCCGCTCCACCAGGATCCCGCACACCTTCTTCAGCTCGGGACCCAGCAGCACGTCGTTGGGCCACTTGACCCGGCCGTCGAGTGTGCGCGCCACCGCGACCCCGGCCATCAGCGGCAGCCACGGCCATCGCGCGGACGGCAGGTCGGGGCGCAGCAGCACCGACAGGGCGAGGGCGGCGCGCGGCGGCATCTCCCAGACCCGGTCGAGCCGGCCGCGGCCGGCGTACTGGTGCTCGGTGGTGACGACGAGCCCGGCGGGCTCGCCGGAGCGGGCCCGATCGGCGCACACGGCGTTGGTGGAAGGTGTTTCGGGCAACACCTCGACCCGCCACCCGGGCGCGAGGGAGGCCAGCCGATCGACGTCGAGTGATGGGCGTCTCATTCCTTCGCGGCTCATGGGCACTAGATTGGCGCACGCAGTTTGTCGACAACACACCCAGGGAGTCACCCACGTGAGCGCGCAGCCCGCCGACGCCGCCTCGGCCGAGAGCAAGCCCGACCTGCACACCACCGCCGGCAAGCTCGCCGAGCTCGAGATCCGTCTCGACGAGGCGATCCACGCCGGCTCGGCCAAGGCGGTCGAGAAGCAGCACGCCAAGGGCCGCAAGACCGCCCGTGAGCGCATCGAGATGCTCTTCGACGAGGGCAGCTTCGTCGAGATCGACGAGCTGGCCCGGCACCGCTCCACCGCGTTCGGGCTGGAGAAGAACCGGCCCTACGGCGACGGCGTGATCACCGGCTACGGCACCGTCGACGGCCGCCAGGTGTGCGTGTTCTCCCAGGACTTCACCGTCTTCGGCGGCTCACTGGGTGAGGTGTACGGCGAGAAGATCGTCAAGATCATGGATCTGGCGATCAAGACCGGCTCCCCGATCGTCGGGATCAACGAGGGTGCGGGCGCCCGCATCCAGGAGGGCGTGGTCTCCCTCGGCCTGTACGGCGAGATCTTCCGCCGCAACGTGCGCGCCTCCGGCGTCATCCCGCAGATCTCGCTGATCATGGGCAACTGCGCCGGCGGCCACGTCTACTCCCCCGCCGTCACCGACTTCACGATCATGGTCGACGGCACCTCCGGCATGTTCATCACCGGCCCGGACGTGATCAAGACCGTCACCGGCGAGGACGTCTCGATGGAGGACCTCGGCGGCGCCCGCGCGCACAACACCAAGTCGGGCTGCTCGCACTACATGGCCTCCGACGAGGAGGACGCCATCGAGTACACCAAGGCGCTGCTGTCCTACCTCCCCAGCAACAACCTCGACGAGCCGCCGTACTTCGACGAGCAGGTCGACCTCGAGCCGAACGGCGGGGACCTCGCGCTCGACACGATGATCCCGGACTCGCCGAACCAGCCCTACGACATGCACGACGTGTTCACCACCGTGCTCGATGACGGCGAGTTCCTCGAGGTCCACCCGCTCTTCGCTCCGAACCTGATCGTGGGCTACGGCCGGGTCGAGGGCCGCCCGGTCGGCATCGTGGCCAACCAGCCGATGCAGTTCGCCGGCTGCCTGGACATCGACGCCTCCGAGAAGGCCGCCCGCTTCGTGCGGACCTGCGACGCGTTCAACATCCCGGTGCTCACCTTCGTCGACGTGCCGGGCTTCCTGCCGGGCACCGACCAGGAGTGGAACGGCATCATCCGCCGCGGCGCCAAGCTGATCTACGCCTACTCCGAGGCCACGGTGCCGATGGTCACCGTGATCACCCGCAAGGCGTACGGCGGGGCCTACGACGTGATGGGCTCCAAGCACCTCGGTGCCGACATCAACCTGGCCTGGCCGACCGCGCAGATCGCGGTCATGGGGTCCCAGGGTGCGGCGAACATCATCCACCGCCGCACGCTGAAGAAGGTCGAGGAGGCCGGCGGCGACGTCGAGGCCAAGCGCGCCCAGCTGATCGACGAGTACGAGACCACCCTGTCGAACCCGTTCATCGCGGCCGAGCGCGGCTACATCGACGCCGTCATCCGCCCGCACGAGACGCGTGCGGAGGTCGTCAAGGCGCTGCGTCTGCTGCGCACGAAGCGCGACTCGCTGCCGCCGAAGAAGCACGGGAACATCCCGCTGTGAGCACCGAGACCGACGACAGCGCGCAGCAACCGGCCGCCAAGCCGACGCTCAAGGTCATCGACGCGCACGCGACCCCCGAGGAGATCGCGGCGATCGTCACCGTGCTCTCCGCCCTCGGCGGGTCGGCGCCGGCCGCGAAGCCGGCCCGATCGCAGTGGTCGGACCCAGCCCGCCACCTGCGCCGGCCGCTCACCCATGGGGCCGGCGGCTGGCGCGCCAGCGCCCTGCCCCGCTAGATGGCCAGGCGGAACTGGCCCGCCATTCTCATATGGCTGGCCACCCGTGCGCTGACGCTGCACCTGCTCTTCGGCGCCGAGCACCTGGCGGTGGGTGACCCGGAGTACTACCGGATCAACCTGCGCGCCATGAGCCACGTCGGGGTGGCGCACACCCTGGTCGAGTACCCCGTCCCGGCCGTCGCCCTGCTCGCGGTGCCCTACCTGCTCGTGCACCTGCTCGGCCATCTGATCACCTACAGCGTCGCACTCGCGCTGTGCGCCCTCGCGATGGATGCGACCTTGGGGGTGCTCCTCGTCGTCGGGCACCGCCAGCGACCCGACATCGGCCGGGTGCTCGGCCTCCGTCCCGCCGAATGGGTGTGGCTGGCCGCCGTACCGGCGATGGGGGCGACCGCCCTTGCCCGGTTCGACCTGATCCCCGGCGTCCTGGTGGCGCTGGCGCTGCTGTTCCTCGCGGCCCGGCCTCGCCTGGCCGCGGTCTGTGCGGCCGTCGCCACCGCCACCAAGTACTGGCCGGCGATCGTGCTGCCGGCGCTGCTCGGGCCGGCGCGCTCACGCCGGGCGGTCGCCGTCACGACCGTGCTCAGCGGCGGCGCGATCGCGGTGGCCAGCGCCCTGTGGGGAGGCTGGCATCGACTCTTGACGCCGCTGTCCTACCTGCAGGACCGCGGTCTCCAAGTCGAGTCGGTGACCGCGACCCCTGCGATGCTGCGCTTCGCGCTGCATCCGGGCAGCTACCGCGTCGTCTACGCGCCCTCGCACGCCTTCGAGGTCGAGGGGCCCAAGGTCGGGGCACTGCTGCGCATCACAACCCTCGAGACCGTCGCCCTGGCGCTCCTCCTGCTCGTGCTGTGGATGCTCATCTGGCGGCGCCTCGCCAAGCCGGGTGCCGACCTCGACCCACTGGTGTGGGTGGTGTTGGCCTCGGTCGCTGGGTTCATCGTGACCGGGAAGGTGCTCAGCCCGCAGTACCTGCTGTGGCTGCTGCCGCCTGCCGCCGCCGGGCTGCTGCTCTTGCGTGACGCCGCCAGCCGGCGCCGCCTGTTCGCGTGGTCCGGGGCGCTCGTGGCGGTCACCCTGGCCACCCAGTACATCTTCCCGCTGCACTACGTCGCCGTCGTCGCCCACACCCCGCGCACCCTCGCGATCGTCACGCTCCTGGCCGTGCGCAACCTCTCGCTGGTGGCGCTGTTCGTGTACGCCGTCAGCGAGGCATGGCTGCTGTGCCGGGAACCCACACCGACCAGTGAGCATCCGATCGCCGTGTCCTAGGGTGCCGAGCATGACCTCCCGCACCGTCGACGATCGGACCGACCAGTACGTCGAGGAGCTGTGCGTCCTCGACCCGCTCACCGCCACCTACGCCGGCATCCCGGGCCACGACCATCAGCTGCCCGATCTCTCCCCCGACGGCCACGCCGCCCGCGAGGAGCTGACCCGCCGCGCCATCGCCGACGTCACCGCCCTGACGCCCGTCGACGAACGCGAGGCCGTCGCCCGAGAGGCGTTCCTGGAGCGGCTGGGGCTGGACGCGGAGTTCGACGAGGCCGGGCTCTCGCGACCGATGGTCTCGGTCATCACCAGCGCCATCCACAGCATCCGCGAGGCGTTCGACCTGATGCCGACCGAGTCGGAGGAGGACTGGAGCAACATCGCCGCCAGGCTCCGCGCCGTACCGGAGGCGGTGGCGGGGTATCGCCGCACCCTCGCACAGGAGGCCGACGCCGGCCGCGTCGTCGCCACCCGGCAGTACGTCGAGGTCGCCGGCCAGATCCGCAACTGGACCGGCAGGAGTGGCGACATCGGCGACTTCTTCGCCGGGCTCGTCGCTGCCGGCCCGGACCCGATGCGCTCGGACCTCGAGCGCGCGGCCGCAGGCGCGAGTGCGGCGTACGCCGACTTCGGCACGTTCCTGGAGCAGGAGCTCGCGCCGCGAGGCCGCGAGAAGGAGGCGGTGGGTCGCGAGCACTACGCACTCGCCTCGCGGCGGTACCTGGGCGCCGTGGTGGACCTCGAGGAGACCTACGCCTGGGGCTGGCAGGAGCTCAAGCGGCTCGAGGACGACATGGCCGCCACCGCCGGGCGGATCGTGCCGGGCGCCTCGGTGAAGGAGGCGGTCGCCCACCTCGACGCCGATCCGGCCACCAAGATCGCCGGCAAGGAGGCCTTCCGCGACTGGATGCAGCAGCTGGCGGACCGCACGATCGGCGAGCTGGCCGGCGTGCACTTCGACATCCCCGAGCCGATCCGGCGCATCGAGTGCATGATCGCGCCCACCAACGACGGCGGGATCTACTACACCGGCCCGTCGGAGGACTTCTCCCGTCCGGGGCGGATGTGGTGGTCGGTGCCGGACACCGTCAGCGAGTTCAGCCCGTGGCGGGAGGTCACGACCGTCTACCACGAGGGCGTCCCGGGGCATCACCTCCAGGTCGGGCAGACGGCGTACCGCCGCGAGCTGCTCAACCGCTGGCAGCGACTGCTGTGCTGGGTCTCGGGTCACGGCGAGGGGTGGGCGCTCTACGCGGAGCGGTTGATGGACGACCTCGGCTACCTCGCCGACCCGGCGGACCGGCTCGGCATGCTCGATGGGCAGGCGTTCCGGGCCGCCCGCGTGGTGGTGGACATCGGCATGCACCTGGAGCTGGAGATCCCGCGCGACAACCCGTTCGGCTTCCATCCGGGGCAGACCTGGACGCCGGCCCTGGGTCGGGAGTTCATGGGTCAGCACTGCCTGATGGACCCCGCGTTCATCGACTTCGAGGTCAAGCGCTACCTCGGCTGGCCCGGCCAGGCGCCGTCCTACAAGGTCGGGGAGAAGATCTGGCTCGAGGCCCGCGACGAGGCCCGCGCTCGGGCCGGCTCCTCGTTCGATCTCAAGGCCTTCCACACCGCCGCGCTCAACCTCGGCTCGCTGGGGCTGGACCCCCTCAAGGCAGCGCTTGCCCGGCTCTGACGCGGCGGACGTCGAGCCTGTCGAGATGTCGCGCAGCGACGCCCGTCGGGTCGCGGTGGCCGCGCAGCTGCTCACCGCAGCGCGGCCCGAGTCGCTCGTCGGGGTCGTGGAGGACCTCGTCGGGGTGCAGATCGACCCGATCGCCGCCGTCGCACCCTCCGCCGACCTGCTCCTCTGGTCGCGGCTGGGCGAGGCCTACGCACCCTCGGACCTGACGTTCGCGCTCGAGACGGAGCGCTCGCTGGTCGAGCTGGGCTCCTTCGTCCGGTACGTCGACGACCTCGGCATGCTGCTCGCCGTCTCGCCGGCCGAGGTCCATCCCAGCGCCGTCTCCTGGGTGTCGGCCAACGCCTCCTTCCGAGACGACGTCCTCGCCCGGCTGACCACCGACGGGCCGCTGACCGCCGGCGAGATCGACGACACCTGCGCGGTCCCGTGGGCGTCCTCGGGCTGGACCAACGACAAGAACGTGCTGCGCATGCTCGAGCTGCTGGCCCGGCTCGGCGACGTCGCGATCGCCGGCCGGCGCGGCAAGCTGCGGCTCTTCGACCTCGCCTCCCGGGTCTACCCGCCCGACCTGGTCGTGGCGCCGCCGGAGGAGGCGCGGGCCGAGCTGGCCACCCGCGAGCTGGCGGCCCTCGGCATCGCACGGCGCGGGCCCGGGGTGCCGTGTCGGGTCGAGGGGGTTGCCGGGACCTGGGTGGTGGATCCGGAGGCGCTCGAGGTGGCCACGGGCTCCGGGGCCGTGTTCGAGGGACGGTGCGCCCTGTTGTCGCCGTACGACCGGCTCGTCTACGACCGCGACCGCGCCCTCGAGCTGTTCGACTTCGAGTACGTCCTGGAGATGTACAAGCCCGCCGCCCAGAGGCGCTGGGGCTACTACGCGCTGCCGATCCTGTACGGCGACCGTCTCGTGGGCAAGCTCGACGCCAAGGCCGACCGCAAGGCGGGCCTGCTCCGGGTGTTCGCGGTGCGCGAGGACCACGCCGCGACCGGCGGCCCCTGGACGCCGGAGATCCGCGACGCCGTCGAGGCGGAGATCGACGCGCTCGCGCTCTGGCTCGGCGTGGATGTGCTCCTGCCGGGGTAGTCCCTAACGATCGGACCCCATCCGTCGGCGTGTCGGGGGTCCGTTCGTTAGGGACTACCCCGACGTCACCGCCCCAGCCGGGCCAGCTCCTCTTCGACGACGGAGGGGTCGAGCTTGGTGAAGATCGGGGTGGGCTTGGCGACCGGCGTACCGACCGAGATCGGGTGGCGCCCCCAGGACGGGACGCCGGTGTAGTCGCCGGTGATGATCGGGTAGCCCTGCCCACCGTCGAGGTCGTCGGCCTCCTCGACGCGCGGCAGCGGCGCGACCTCGCCCTTGCCCCCGAAGGCCTGGTCGACGGCGTTGGCCGAGAACGGCAGGAAGGGCGAGAGGATCAGGTTGAGGTCGGCGACGCACTGCGCCGCCACGTGCAGGACCGTCGCAGCCCGATCCCGCGTCTCGGGCACCTTGACCAGCTTCCAGGGCTCGTGGTCGGCGAGGTACTTGTTGACCTCGCCGACGGTGCGCATGGCCTCGCTGATGGCGGCCTTCTGCCGGTGTGTGGCGATGAGATCGCCCACGGCGTCGAACGCTGTCGCGACCGTCCCGAGCACGCTCTCGTCGGCCGACGTCAGCTCGCCGGCGGCGGGGATCTCACCGAAGTTGGCGGCGATGAGGTTCGCGGTCCGGTTGACCAGGTTGCCCCAGCCCGCGACCAGCTCATCGTTGGTACGGCGGACGAACTCGGCCCAGGTGAAGTCGGCGTCGTTGGTCTCCGGACCGGCGACCGCGACGTAGTAGCGGAACGCATCGGCCTGGTAGCGCGAGAGCAGGTCCCGCACATAGATGACGATCTTGCGCGAGGATGAGAACTTACGCCCCTCCATGGTGAGGTACTCCGAGGACACGACCTCGGTGGGCAGGTTGAGCTCGCCATAGCTGCCCGGCTCGCCGCCGCGCGAGCCCTTCCCGGCGTAGGCCAACAGCTCGGCCGGCCAGATCT
>Ga0268254_10001009_pt1 | contig 11854 bp, 10 predicted proteins | sample AgamicOrSfrz_FD_200251 | JGI IMG/M metagenome (GOLD analysis project Ga0268254, IMG submission 200251) | Agave microbial communities from Guanajuato, Mexico - Or.Sf.rz (v2) (version 3) | ecosystem: Host-associated > Plants > Phyllosphere > Phylloplane/Leaf | place: Guanajuato, Mexico...
TCGCCTGCTCCCGGGAAAGCTCACCGTTTCCCAGAGGTCTCAACACCGACGCTATTTTCGCTGCCCGAGCCTCAATCTCCTCCGAGGACGCCATGTCTACCCCCATATGCGGCAAGGACGCGCTAGCGGCATTAAAGAACGTGAAATCGACGCTAGCAACGCTAGTGGACATCGTGCCACTCAGCCGTTGCGCTGTTACAACAGCCAGAAATCGCTAGATTTTTCAGTTTTTGCTCGACATATCGAGCATTTTTCGGTCAACTTTCCGCCAGCGAACTTACTGACGCGGCTAGCGGCAACTGTGGGCACCAACATCGGTTGTTCACGTCGAAGCACGCACTTGATAAGCAATCCGACTCAAATAAAAAAAGTCCCACCCTACTCAGCATTCCCGTTCACCTCAAACGATTGGCGCCCGAATATCGAATTAATTGACCTTCGACAATATCGCTTGCCGCCGCCTGTGGCTCCGAGGTATTACAGTTTCCTCACGCAGGTCGCGATGAGGTGATTCATGGGCGAACCATTCGCGAAATATCCAAGCACGTGGTTACGCTCGGCGGCCGGCAATGTTCGCGCACCCATGGCAGACGCCCAACTTCTCCAATTGGAGGCACCGGACTTGAGGATCCGCGCTCGAATAGCCTTCAGACCGAATGTCTGATCCGGGATCTCCAATATCTTCGCTGCGGCTATCTCGTATGCCTCAGACCGCTCGTAGATCGCCATGACCAAGTTTCCGAACTCGTCGGTGTCGCCAAGGTGATCCTCTGCGATTACGGCAAGCCAAAAGAGCTGGTACTCCAGCAGTTCCGCCTCCGAGTCAAGCAGTTCCGCGAAGCCTTCGGCGATAGCGTTCTTGTCGTCCGAGGCCGCCACGAATTTGTACAACTGCTTTGCAATGTTTGGGAAACGTAAGTAAAGCGGGGGAATTGCATTGGCGGGAACTGCGTCATTCTCCTGGAGGATGCCGAGAATGAGTTCGACGTCTGCTTCGTCAGCTCGGACATCGAGCAGAAGATCTTCAAGCTCGGAAATCTTCTCGCTTGAAATCTCATCCTCGTCGTCATCCTCATCGTCGTCGTCATGATTCGACCAGTCGCTGCCCGATCCGAAATAGGCGCGCGGGCGGTCATCATCCAGAATTTCACGTAGTCTGAGGCGAATCGTGGATGCCGACTCATTGACGGTGCCAAGGCCGAAATCAAAGCTTGTCTTTGCCGCATTTACGTTCAGCGCGACGCCACCGAGCAGATCCTGGATCTTAAGAAAATCGCTTACTAGGGTGTCTCGCGAATCGTCAAATAGGTGGATGTCATCCATAAACCGCAACAAGCAAGCTGACTTGATCTCGCCGGAGCTCTCCATGAAGCTCAGGAAACCAGCCCCGATCATTTTTGTTGGATACAGACCATGCGGGAGAAAGTCAATGGACCTCCCGGAATTGATCTCCCGCATGAAAATACCAAACGCCTTTGCGTCCGCAGGCGTGACGTTCCTCAGATTGGCAAACCAGTTGGTCAGATCGTGATGATAGATCGCATTGAAGTAAGAGGCGATGTCGAAGCTGAGCGAATGCTCGAAATCGGCGCGCTCAGTGTTGATAGCTTTGGTGTAGTCGCCGAAGGCCTTGTGCACCGGGATTGGAGAGCCCCCGAGAAATTGATATCCGAACGAGACTCGATCAGATTTTTTTCGGCTATCGAAAGCCCGCCGGTTACGGTGCACCAAATCATAGATGAAGAAGGTGCAAACCGGGTCAAGGACGATCGTCCTCCTTAGATGGTGGTTCGGCTTCGCCGCGTGCGCGCGTTCCTGCCCCAGAAATTTGTAAGAGGCATCGGCCGGTAGGTCAGACAGGGCCCGCCGTACATATACTGCCAATTCAGGCCCGGCGTTTTCCATCATCAGCTTATTGGTCTTCAACGGGAACAGCCCGGACATGAAGTCCAGTTCAAAGAATTCGCGGGTGTCCAAAGTCGCTCCCCAACAGGGTTAGTCAAGATTGCGTCTTTTCAGTCGCCGGTATTCAATGACCGCGTTACACATACCGCCATCCATGCGGGCCAGGCAATTGGCTCGATCCAGTCTCGAAGGGGACATTGACTCACCGTTGGTCCACTCCCAATTTTGGCCGAAGCCGGAATCTACCGACGCCCGTCAGCTACGTGTCCGATCTCGACAGGAACTCCCTTGCCGGCGCGTTGCTGCGGATCAGGCCGTCGAAGCCCCGGCGGCTGGTGAATGAACTGACCGGAACGGTCGTTGCCTACTCTCGTTTGAGTCCAAGTTAGAGGACATGCCGACACAGAGCAGTACCGTCAACCTTGTCCGGGAATCGGCTAGGCTGGCTCTGCCGCCTTCCGCTCAGCTAACGCTTTTGTCAAAATTTCCCGGACCGTGGAACGCTGAGCGCCAGATATTATTTGCGGCGCCTTCATCCCTTGGCCAGCCAGCAACTCGGCCGTGGCGACTTCTCTAAATTCAACATCAACAACCAGGTGCTTCAGTATTTCCGAAAGCACGGCGTGATTTTCTGTAGATTGCTCTGCGATAAGAGGAACGACGTCGTAGATCCCGGTATCTAGAATTTGCTCGGCGCATGCTATCAGCAACTCACCGCGAGGCATATAAGTCTTCCCATGGAAAAAACCTTGCGCGAGTGACGCGAAACCCGACAGATCAATGCTATGGGGCGTGCTTGGAATACCTTCCGTTGCCCAAAGGTAGATCGTCGCTAGCCGAGCCACGTTTTCCCTTAATGTGAAGGTCCCGGCCGGGCTCCCATCTCGCGCCCAGACGATGAATGCTTCCGTCCTCGTTGCTTCGCGAATCCCAAGCCTTGCATCTTGAGGTGACGCTTTAATAAGCGAAGTAAAGACGGATAAAACAAGTTCAAGTGTCGTATTCGCATCTTTCCTAAGTAGCTCAACGGTGCCGCCTATCACCTGAGAATAGAAACCGCTCCCTCTTGCTTGTGCACTCTGATACAAGACAGTTTCCAATCGTCTACTTGAACCCGTTGAATCAGCTAGTCGGTCCCCGATCCACGCTGCCAACTCCTCATCGGGCGCCGTAGTGTCCACGAGATCAAGGCACTCACAATGCGCTGGCTCGCTCTGCCAGGCCTCACACAGCGTTGCCCATTGTCCCGGAGTCGTGCCTAGTCGAATACGTGGATTGTCGCGCTTGAGGAGCTCTCCGCGAATTGACTGATTGGATAAGACCTCAGCTAGCGATCTCACCCATACGTTCCACGCAGCCGGTGGATTACTTGTCTCCTTCGGCCCTTCAGTCCTTACGGACATCTCGAGGATGAATACCATCCGTGATTTCGCCCGTGCCTCAGTCATCGCTAGTTGCAGGTACGCGTCCACTCCAGCTGCGACGTTCGGATCCGACAGCGAGAGCGTTGTCGTCGCCTCTATAACGCGATCGATTCGTGGCCTGACATGATTGAGGACATTAGCAAAACTCGGCTCACTCAATTCTTTAGTTTTGAACAGGAGAAGCGCACGCAGATAAGCAAGAAATTCAGGCTGAGCCGCATTCGCGGTTTCAGGTGACTGCGACATCTGGGAAAGAGTCCGGGTCAGCCAGCCGTCGAGGACGTCGAGCGCGGCCGGACTCGAGGCCAATACTTTAGCAAGTTCCACCGGGTCACCCTGCTTAAGTACCCGCTCCAGCTCCGGCATGATCAGCAAATACAGGGAGTCAGCTGTCTTATCGGCGTGGAGATGCAAGGTCGCGAAATCCTGCATAAGCGTATCAGGCATATAAACTTGCCCTACGCGGGGACCAATCTGCCATGATTTGAGCTGCTCTTTGTCTCGTGACAAAAGATATGCGGCGAGCGTGGCAAGCGGCATATCTCCCTTGCGTTCGATCTGTAGCGCAACCAGACTGTTGATGAAGATGACGATTTCTCGTGGTGTTGGCGTGTCTGATACCGCTTGCATAATCCGCGCGACCATCTCGTAGTCACCGCGCTCATCTGGACCGAAAGAGTAGGTTAGCTTCTCAATCAAATATTGCTTCCAAGAACGTAGCATTGGCCGAGGAAGCGACATCCGAACTTGGAAAATTTTTTCAAGGGTGGGCTCTGCGAACAAATTCGGCTCCGCACCGTCAATGTTTAGACCCGTAAGACCAACGGACGCCTTCTCTGCAATCGGGACCAGCAACCAGAGACGTTTAAACCACTCTCGATCCCGGAATGCGGGATTGTCCAGAAACGAGCGTAACAAAGTCCAGATTTGCTTGGCCTCTTCCTCTTCTACTCGGTCGAGATTATCGATCACGATCAAAAGCTTTCGGCCTGGCAGCAAGACTTGCGACATCAGGTCGTTGAACTTTTCCTGGAACTCTAACGACGACGGGTCTGGATCGGCGGTGGTCTCTGTGACTTCCTCTAACGTCGATCTGGTGAGTAACACATGGAGATCTGCCGCGCTGATACCGTAAAGTGCCAGACACAGCGCGAGCCCTCCTAAACCTATTAACTCCGCCAGTTGGCTAACCGAGACATCGCCTAACGTCATGGACAACAGTTTGTAAAGCGCTGGCGAAAGTAGCGCCAGCGTCACACTGAAGGCTACTGCCACTCGGGCGCGCCTGCTCAGGGGGTCTGTGGTTTTCTTGACCCGTTTTCGCTTGCCCGCCATACTGAGCAACGTCGCTTGCCAATATTTATCAGTCTTCGAATTTGAACGTATCCATTCATGAGTCGTGGTGCTTTTCACGAGCCCCTCAAAGAATGCACGTCGGAGTCTGTCTCCAGAGTGTACCCATGCGTCGTACGTGAACATCGCGAACCCCGATGGCTGCCCGTCTGGTTTCACATACTTCTTTGCGAGCTGTTCGCGAAGCATCTGCACGACAGTCGATTTGCCTGCTCCCCATGCCCCGTCGAGACGAATACTTTTGCCGCCATCGGATGACTCAATAAGCGTAGCTAAGGCGTTAGCAATTCGCTGATGCGCGCCGAACGAGTCTGCGTTGGTCGGTTCATCTGGAAGTAGCCTCGGAGGGTGGAGTGCCATGCTCTTCTGGTCTTTTACGTTTCAAAGTTGTCCGGCGCACTTACATGTCACTGCCGCGATGCAGATTGATGCGCTTTATTGCCTCCAACACTTCTGCCATAACTTCGGACTCCTCTCTCTCCCTAGATCCGTCGGAATTCGCCCACACACCCGGACTCTGAGCATCGAAAAAAACTAGATCTTCGACTTTATCCGCGAACAGTTCGTTTGCGCGCCTGACGATCTGCTCGTTTCCATTACGGACTGAGATAGCTAAAGCTTTGGGCCGACGCGCAATGATCCTCTCGATGATGTGCTGCTCTTGCGGTCCCATACTCCAGCCAAAAATAACGATGCTTTCGCCGATTTCATCGAAAGCCTTCGACGCTACCCGACTGAGATAAGACGAGCCACTTATTGATCGTTGCTTCTGTTCGGCCGTTCCTTCGCAGACAAAAATCGGTAGGACTTCTGCACTCTCCCAATTACTCAAAATTGCATCGAGGAGTTTCGAGTTGCCTGCCTGGAGTTTGACTTCCTCACCCTCAGTTGTCCGCGCCAGAAGAAGATTTCCGTGAGGGTAGAAGCACAGAGTCGTCTCACTGCCATTCCGATATTCAGTCCAATCGCGATCGAGCACGAGATGGCCAGACCCATTGTAGCGGAAACAGTCTCTGAAATTCCCAAGCTTCTCCCGATTCCCATACATCAACGCCCAGTAAAGTATCAGGTCATAGTTGAGTGACAGCACCGTCCGGAAACGTCTCGCGAACCTTGCAATGGAGTCGAAGTGAGGAGCGGCTTTATCGTAGGTCACGTGAGTGACACGCACCGTTTCGATCAACGCCCTCCGAACCTTTTGGTAGGAGATGTCCACCCTGTCTACCGGTTCGCCAGAGAGTTTCAGGGCCTCATTCACTTGCCGTGCATACCACAACCGACGCAAGACAAGTTCAAAATCGTGCTGGTTACTCCCGAACGCCTTGAAGACTGCAAGCGTGTCCGCATCAAGAAACTCATGCCGCTGTGCTTCGTCCAGCAGGCTCTGATAATGGAAACCAGCGTGAATAGCGATGCTTGCGCCGTTCCCGAGTATTAAACCGTCGCGAAATCGATCTGCAATTTCGCTCCATTGCTGTATACCATCCGACATCTCGACCTCGGGTCTGTAAGGAGGCAGTAGTCATCCACTGCTGTTTACTAGTCTGCATTGGTTGAATCGGTCGGCTTCAAGGGTTGAGCGCTCTCCTCGATGGACACCCAGCGCACCGATCCGGTGCCGTCAGGCAGTTCGTCGCCAATAGCGCCGAGCGTCTACGCCTGATCCGGCTGCCGGGGTATTGTCCCGAGCTGAATCCGGACGAACTCCTGAATCAGGTTGTGAAGGTCACGCGCTAGACAAGAGCCAACCGACCAGCAAGGCGGAAATGATCCGCAACCTGTTCAAGAAAAGGCATGTCCGCTAAGCCCCCTGATCAAGTACGCACTATTTGATGCATCGTCAGTAACAGTCACCATCGCCTCGGGTTCTTATTCATCGTCGCTTCAGAGGAGTAGTCTGACCTTTCTTAAGCATTAAAGCGGCGACACGGAATAGGTCTGGCATGTCGAATCGCCCATCCACACGGGAAGACAGAACACCAATCTGTTCCATCGCGATCGCCAAAGACACCAAAGGATTCCGAGCTCGAGGGGGAAACGGAGGCAAAAAACCCGTCTCGGGATTCGACGCTGCATCGAGAATAACCCTCACCGTGTTCGTTTCTTTCCAGCGGTCAAAAATCGTGTCCGCAGGACAAGGTACTGTAAGGCCGGCGAGCGGCGCGAGGGCACGCATAATCCAAGGATACTCAAGGCTCAGCTGATCAACTCTTACGCGCGACGCCTCGCGTAGTCCATGTCGGATACCGTCGGGCAACACGACTCTGTCACTCACGAGTTGGTCGCTGAAAGAAGCCGCCACAACAAAAAGCTTCAAAAAGCTTCGCGGCGTAACGTCCCCTCTCGCGTCGCCCAAATGCTTGTATGGCCAGTCATATGTTCCGCCATTTTTGTAGCTCTTTCCCATATAGGGACCCGCGAGAGACGTCATCATTTCTCGCTGTGCGTCGACGTCAAGTAGCAGCGCCCATTTTCGGCGGACTTGCAATCCGTTGCTCGGCACCGGTGCGCCGACCTCTTCGCACATTTCCTCAAACTGATCGCGCGCGTGCCCCTTCGTCGCTTCCAGTAATCTAAAGAAGAGAAGCCCGTACAGATCTGTTTGATTCCACTCTAGCTTCACGCTGCCGCTGCGAAGCTTCGGCAACTCGATGAATCGCAGGGTTTCGTCGTTGAGCTGCTCCGGGCGCACGAACACCTTCGCTCGTATGCTCCGGTAAGCTCGCAGCGACCAAACGGCTTCGAATAGCGAATCGAGCAGCAATCGGCCTCTTTGCCAATCGCGAGACAAAGTATCTACGGCATCAAACGTCACTAGTAACGTCTTGTCAGCAGCCGCGAGAGCGTTATCAAGGCGGGAGAATTCGTCGGCGGCATCCTCAGGATCCGAGAACTTTTCCATGACAACCTTCAACTGCTCTCTCTGGCGTCCGTCAAGGGCGAATCGAGCGGCTCGAAGCACCACCGTCCTCCAAAAGACGAAGCCAAGTTCGTCCTCTTGTCCCTTTGGGATACGGGCATCGATCACCCTTGCGGTAACGCCTCCACCCTCCATATCGATGCCGGTGTATCCTGCTTCGACGAGAATCTTGTCGAGTCCGAGCATCGGGTACGACCGAGCGGCAACGTCCCTGGTATCGTCGTGTTGCAAGACCCCAGCCCAAAAGCTCTTACCGGTCCCTCGGGCACCGACGACGATCGGCGTGCTTGGATCCAAAGCGTTCGCATGGTGTCTCGGAGTAAAGATCTCATCAACGGTGGGTCGATATGATCCGGATGCGTCGTGATCCGACGGGAGTCGAGCTAAGGCTTGCCTTATCAACGCAAAGTCAATGTCGCTCATCACCAAGTTGCCTCGCTCGGTTCCGCGTTGCTAATCAAGTTCTTGCACTCATCCAGAAACTGACCGTAGGTGGCCCCATATAGTTCTCGCTGCAAAAGGCCGTTCTCGCGAAGCGGATCGAAAGCGTTGTAACGCGAATCATCAAAAATGAGGATAGGAGACTGCCGCGTGTCATCAACCTGAGACAGATCGATATCTGTGCTCTCGTCCCAGACGACTGAGAATTCGTCGGCAAGCTCTTGCACATCTACGTCGGCAGTCAGAGGATCCTTGCTGTTGCCAAGCCTCGTCGTTACGATGCGCTCCACCGCTTCTGCAAACAACGCGTGCGAGCTTGGATCAACGGACGCCTTGGCGTGAACAAAGCGAAACCGCGTCCGCCAATCGTCAATCGATTTAGAAGGCAAGACGCCCAGATGCGCAAACAGTAAATCGTAACCTGCGAACGTCTGGGGTTGATTGACTCCGAACAGCAGTACGTCGGCTCCCAGGCCAACGATGGCGGATGCCGTCGTTTCGTGCAAACCTGCGCGAGCGTCGATAAGTACAACATCGTACCGCTTCAATGAAGTCAGCCGATGCAGAAGCGACTGCATGTTGTCGGAGAACCCGCGCTCCTCGCCATCCGCCCCTATGCCTGAGAGGTAGGCGCGAGCGATCTTGCCGAGTACGTTAGCCGGATGATCTGCCGACGCTCGCCCGATCGCAGGAATGACATCCACCTGTCCGCCCCCGCGTCCTAGCCACGAAGACCCGATCATGTCAGCGAGAAACCCATCGTCTACTTCGCCAAGACCCGTCTCCACATGGTAGTCGAGCAGTCCGAATCTGGGGAGTGTGGGACCAGGCAGCAGCATGTTTCCGAGTCCCGGAGCCTCAAGATCCATGTCTATCGCTAACACCCGGCGCCCTTCTTCGGCGAGATCTGCGGCTAACACGCAAAGAGCAGTCGACCGCCCTACTCCTCCTTTTATGCTCGCGAATGCGATTCGTGGCGGAAATGGTGCTGCGGCTACAGGTTCCTTCAGCCAGTCCGCGCCGATCATCCGTCGATCTAGCACTTTGACTGTTCCAGCGAAAATGGAATCAGAGATACCTATACTCAACAGCCGCGGGGGGCTAATCAGACGATCATCGAACAGGTCGGCCGCTGTTGTGATCGCAAAGCCGCCATCGTCCACGTATCGGCCGAGCACGCGTATTGCCGCTTGCGACAATGCCTCCCTTTCGTCTGCCGTGGTCAAGTTTTCGGGCACAACCAGACTGAGTCTCCCCGAGACATCTCGAAGGAAAAAAGACGCCGCCAACTTGTCGGCGCCAAGCCTTTCGTGCGCAAAGGCGGCGAACGCTGGCAGCGCGTCGTCGAAGTACACCGGCGTGTTCATTTCCGTTCCTTTATTTGTGCCTGCGCGAAGAGACGCCGGGTTTCCGAAAACCATTCGTCGAGCTCTTGCTCGACCGTTGCGCCCGTAGTTTCGTATCTCCGGCCGACGTCCCAGGATTTGAAAATGTCGCGCTTAACAATGTTGTACATTCCCGAGTATCTTGTCCGCGCTCCCAAATGCTTCCGCGCGACGACCAGAAAATCGGGAAGATGTCCATGCGGCGCAGCGCCGTCAGTGGTCAACGTCGATATTTTGAACTTGATCGCGCATTCAGCAGCAAAACCGACCAGATGTCCGGCGTTATCGAAACGGCCACCGTCTCGAAGCGTCTCTGCGTCGCTGAGGTGGCGAAGCGCAGCTGATTTGTAGTCTTCCATCGCAAAATTCTTGTTTTAAGCCCTAACATGGGCGCGCAGTCGTGATGATAGATGAAAGACGGTGCGGTTATAACAGGCGCTAGGACCACAGCCGCAAGTATCTTGGGTGCGCCCCGTTGGCTACTGCCCACATCAGCTGCGCTGCCCCCCGCGGCTGGCCAGCGCGCGCCGGTGCTGATCGTCTCGATAATGAGATGGTCGATTCGCTCGCGCAACTGTCGGCTCTGCGAACGCCTCCAGCCGCACAGCGTCGTTCTGCACCTCGATGAGGTTTTCGGTGCCGGCAAGCTGCCCGACAGTCCGGACGAGCGACTGCACATCCGGCCCCGACGCCAACACCGGCGGCGTGCATCGCGTCCGTGAGCGCGCGGAACTCCGCTGCGATGGTCTCGCCCAAGTCCACGAGCATCTGTAGAAGTTCAACCAATGCTAGCGGTGCCCACAGGAGTGCTAGCACTGTTCACTAATACTGCTGGCGGAGTGTTTTGCTCATACGGCAGCGCGCCGTTTCGTGCGACCCCTCGCGGCGCGGGCATTGGACGCTGACGACGAGAAGCGCCCGACGCTCGCCGCGCCGGTCCGACAAACTGCGAAAAATACGGCGCCGATTCCCCATTCCAGCCACTCTCGCCAGATGCCTGCAATCTTTCGAGCTGTTCTGACATTTTGTCGGCTAACCTCTTGTCCACACAAAAGAGATAAGACACCGTCGGGAGACACAAATGCACCGTCGTCGATCCGGCCGAGCCGTTTGATTGGCCGCAGACCACGCACCGAACTAGTCAGTTTCGGGACGACGCGGGTCGAGGTATGCAATGCCTCCAAGACCACTCCGTTTTTCCCTTCCCAATATTCGAACTCGATCATCCAGCCGTCGCCGTCGGGCCGAGGCCTGAGCTTGATTGCATCATCGGTGCTATGCACCAACTTTAGATCCAGCAAGGTCGGGCCGGGGTACTGGACTCTCAGCGGGTTGGTACTCACGACGTCAGCGGGCTCGATGGCCTTCCTCCCTGCGTTCCACAGTCGGATGCGCGATCGGGTCAGGCGCTCGACTGCATGGCCGTTGTGAGTAATGGAGAGCCCGTCGACCTGATCGCGCTTTCGATAACCGTCACCCCTTCCGCCGAATACGTGAACAACCGGCGGTCGAGGAAACGGCAATGGCAAGGGCGCCGACGCTGCCCGTAGCTAGGCTGCTGCCTACAACCTGCAGAGAATTCATGGGATCGGAGGGTTCGCTAATGGTGGTGAGTTAGCTGCTATATCGGCCCCTAGGGGGCAATGTTCAGTTCCGTATCGAAAAAAGCGCCCCTGCGCCCAAATGCATAGAAATGAAGGGTATGAAAGCCACAACTTTCATACCCTTCATTTTCATCCAGGTGCCAGCGGCCGTCTCGCGTTGACTCGTTCTCGTGCCTAGTGTGGCGCTGTAGACCCGCATCAAGACCCAGCGCGATCCCGATCTTGTCACCGCGCGTTGACCGCATCCTTGAACGCCTTGCCCGCGGTGAACTTGACGGTCTTCGCCGCCGGGATCTGTATCTCGGCGCCGGTGGAAGGGTTGCGTCCCACGCGCGCAGCGCGTGCCCCGGTCGAAAACGAGCCAAAGCCGACCAGCTGAACGGCCTCCCCTTTCGTGACCGCCTTCGTCACGGTCCCGATGAGGGCGTCGATCGCGGCCGCGGCGGCCGCCTTGCTCTGCCCCGTTGCGGCGGCGACGGCGTCCACCAGTTCCTGCTTGTTCATGTTTGGTTCCTTTTCCAAGTTTGCGATGCCGCCACCCTACCCTATTGGTCCGCCGCCCTGCAACCGCAGCTGGCGTCAGGCTTCCATTCGATGCGAAAGGCAAGATGGGGCGGGCACGTGCGGAACGCAACTGCGGGCAGAAACCATCCCGCGATGTTGCCGCCTCCAGTGTTGATAACTGCTATTGTCATCACTACGTTTAATGCCATGAATTGAGGTCCTCCTGCTTACCCACCGACCGCGCGGGTCTTCCAGTCGCTTGTTCCCGCTTTTTATTGCCGCATGGCCAACCGGTCGTTACCTACCACCCGAACGCCC
>Ga0268254_10001011_pt1 | contig 11850 bp, 10 predicted proteins | sample AgamicOrSfrz_FD_200251 | JGI IMG/M metagenome (GOLD analysis project Ga0268254, IMG submission 200251) | Agave microbial communities from Guanajuato, Mexico - Or.Sf.rz (v2) (version 3) | ecosystem: Host-associated > Plants > Phyllosphere > Phylloplane/Leaf | place: Guanajuato, Mexico...
ATAAAACTATTAGAAAACCTATAACCCTTGAGTGAGTTTGCTTTTGTTTGGCTTGTTCACATGATGAGGGAGGAGGGGAGTGGTGAGGCGGGGGAATGATGACTTATCAGCTGCCGTTGAACCTTTTTTGAAAAAGTCTTCACTTCCTTTTAGGCTGAAGAGGGCTTTCTTCCTTACTTACCTTCGAGCTCTAAACCTTTTCCTTACCCTGGGACGTCTAACAGCTAAAATAGGTTTAGTAATTGATGAAATGAAAAACCTCAGTAAGACTGACTTAAGAATAGGAGTGAAGTGAGCCATCCAAATTGGGCGAGGAAGACGTGTATAAGAAAGACTACTAACTAAGTCCTCTTGTTCTCAGTCTTTTCTGTCCTCTCTTGGAGTGTGGGACATTGAGAAGTCAAGGTGGACTGCTACTTCGTCACCAGCAGGCGCTTTTTAGCCCTCAGATTAACACATAGTATTATGCATAGACTTGGCGATCGCTCCTAAGGTCGTTTCGCTACCCGGCTACTGATAGGAAAGGAAGACTTGTTCTTCTTTGCTTGCCCATACGCCGATCCAGACCTGCTGGTACTACGAAGATCTACGCCATTCAATCAAAGGAGAGAGATTAAGAAACCTACTAAAGACAAGAAACAGACTCTAAGCCCAACCCATGTCATGGGCATGCAGACTGAGATCAAGGAATCTCTAAAGGACAGGTTAATCTCTAAAGGACAGGCTAAAGTGATGTTCCTTCTGGGTCTTTGGCGCGTTAAGCTCTTCAAGGGCTGCAACTCACTTCCAAGGGCTAAGGAAGAGCTGACCTAGATCAAAGGCTTTAACTAGACTCTTTCCTCAATACTGAAGGAAGCTTCTCAATCTCCGGCAGCAGGGCCTAGTATTAGTTAGAGTTCTCTCGGGCTCCAGCAGCTCTTTCTTCCTTTCTTGACCATTATGTATTGAGATTCTGTAAACTCAGCCGAAGAGAGGAGTTACATCGTGCTTTCTATTGAATTACTTACAATGCCTACTGCAACTACTATACCAGCAGTCTTGATATTCAGTAAAGCTGACCCGAAGACAAAACTGACTTCGTACTAAGGATTCCTAGTATGATTGAGAAAAAAGCTTTGAATTCCTGACCCGGCTCACTGAACTAGCCCTAGAGGAAACTTCAGACTTAGTTGCTTTAGGTTATTAGTAAACTTTCTTTAACAGACCTGTATTTAGATTCACTAAAGAAGCCCCTACACATGGAGTTACAGCGTACTACTATTCATTGATCTATTCACCTACTGAAAGAACTAGAGAGTGACTTACCGACTGCAGGATTGATGTCATACCTTCCTCTCTATCTCTCTTTGAAAGACCAGAAGCAAGGATTGAAGAATAGGAACATTAACTGCAAGCATACTAGAACTCTTTTAGCTCGAACTATGCCTTAACAGAAGAGAAGGAAGAAGCGGCCTAACGCGACCAAGAGAACGACAGATAGCGATGTCGCGCATCACATCTTCTCACCGGGACCAAGGAGGAAGGAGTCACACACGTCAGGATGTAGTTGATCTGGTCAATCAGATTGAATCCTATTTTTTTGGTGGTCCTTTTAGTCCTCTGGCTTACTAATTAGAAGTAGTTACTGGGGGAGATAGGAAAGCAGCTACTCATTTTTCGCTCGTCACCCAGGGAACAACAGAGGTATCCGACCTCATGTACTGAACTTCCTGTAGAGGAAAGAGAAGCCCTTTTACTTTTCCTTTCTAGGTGCGGACAGCTATTTCATTAGTATCAACCGCCGTTGATGGCTCCGTAGGAAGAGTTAGTGAGTAAGTTGATGATTATGCGGATCTTACTATTGCTAGTGTAAGGCCTTCCAGTGAGATAGCACGGAAGGAAGAAGTCAGGTGAGGCAGCAAGAAGTATTAGAATACCAGGCAAATGCCGACTTTCTCAAAGGCAGTCTTAGTCATGAGGTAGATGGCATCATCAAGAATTGCTCTTTCTTGCTCATTTATGGACTAATTAATGCTTTAGTAGGAGCAAGATAAAGCTGCTAAGATTGAATCGAAAAGGTGATAGTTAAAAGACAGATTTATAAAGTCTTCAAGGGGGGTTAGGAAATCAAGCTCGATCTATTTTGCTTGCAAGCTAGTCCTTAGTTAGAAACCAGTAAAGTAAGGTAGGTTAGACTTCTGTCCTGGGATTCCCCTCCATGAACCCTAGGGCAAAAGCCTTAGATTCAATGCCAAATCCCTCTTCTTCACTGACTAAACCTGGGGCATCTCTCATCCTTGATCCGGGCTAAAGCCCTTCTAAAAGGATGTAGAAAGCAAGCAGTCTGATATTCTAATACAAGCCGTGGGATGAAATTACTACTCTTCATTAGTGGAATGAAGTCTTTATATTAAGATTATGATTCTACACGGTCGTACTAAGAATTAGAAGGCGAAAGCACTAAGACCAGAAGGAAATTGAGTTGCAAAGCCGGACTGATAGAGAGAAGGCCGAGCTTCTTCTTTCTAAGTCTTTTCTTACAAGCCTGCCCTAAGATTGAGGCGACGAAAGTATGAATTTTCTCTTTAGCTCTGCGGAAGGTGAAAACTCGTAAGAAAAAGGTGTTGATTCCTCTTTATTTTCCTAGTCCCCCAGGGAAACTTAGTAAGGAAAGAATGTAAAGTCTTAAATGCGCCGACCTGTGATTGATTGAATTACTCTCTGTCTTTGCTTATCAATTTCCCCGGGCAGGAAGAAGAAAGAAGCCTTCCCTTGGCCGAGAGATAAGAGAGCTCGAGCAATGCGTAGTGTTATTTAGACTGACAAGGCCGTGCGCCTTCTTCCTCTTTTAAGTCTTTGCAATCCCCGGAAGCAAAGAAAATGAGTTAGAAGCCAGTCCGATGAATGAGAAGAAGGCTGAGCTTCCCAAACCCTTCAGGGATAAAACCGTCCTGACTAAGATTGAGAAGGCATTAGTTACGTTATAGCTCGAAGGTAACTCAAAAGAAGCCATGAAAACCTTATCCCCGAGTGCAAGAAGTCAGTATTTAGTTATTTAGTTACATGCCTTCCTTAGAAAGAGCAGCCGGAACTGCCTCAATGTCCCACTAAAGCAAGTAAAGTCTTGAAGTATGATTTCTAAGTTACAGGGGCCTCAATGTCAATCTATTTTGTTTTGATTCCTCTCTGTCTGGAGTAAGATTTACAATTTCCATTTGAGACTGAGACGGATACGGATAAAGAAAGAACTCTGGGAAACACTACGCGTCTATCTCTTTCGATTAGCCCTAACTGCTGTATTCGAGCAAGGAGAATGCATTGGCAAAGTCTGCCAGGAGGTTGCTTGCCAGGAGGAGATTAAGACACTTCGATTTTCATCTTATCCGGGAAGTGACTGAGGATTGCCGTCTTTGATAGACTGAGGGATTCAATACCTTCATCTCTATCCGATAGATAATAAGAATTGATTAGATCTTCTGGAAGAGCACTACCCAGAACTACTGAGTCTGTGTCCGTGTAGTAGCAGTCCTCTCTTGAAATAAAAGGGTACATATAGATCAACGCATAGGCAGTGATCGCGGCTGCCAGTTGGACTGCAGAGTTCTTCGGTGGGTCCCAATAATCAGCTTCTTTTCCGGTATTGCTATGGTAGGAGACAACGTAGTTGTCCTCGCTAAGCATATCACCGAATACAAAAGAACTTCTCAATACCAAATGTTTGTAACGAGCACCATCGCAGACCTCGGTTATTGTGCTTTCAGGATTGATGCAAAATCTACCTACTAGTGAATTCATAAGGATCTTGTACACATATGCCAAGGCTTCATTACCTTCTTTCCTTGCCTTTAACCTGCTCTCAAAGAGGTAGCCATTGAGTGGCAAGACTTTGTAGCCTATGCTTCTTGCATACTTTAATTCTTCTGTATAGTAGACTCCAACAAATGAACCGGTAGGAAAGAGTTGAGTATCATTCTTGTCACGAAAGGGGAGAAAGGGCCTCTTAATAGTCTTCGGACATACCACATATGCCTCAATAAAGCCAAACAAGCTATCTAAGTCCTTCCCTTCCAGATTTCCATGCCAGACAGGAACACCTCCTGGCATATCAAATTCCTTATTTCCAAATGGGTAGAGGGAGTTTACGTCGTAGTAGTAAAGGTTCTCCCCATATGGAATGTATGTATCGGCATGACCACCGTAGTAACCACGACGAATGAATGTATCCTCGTTCCTACTCGGTATATGGATAGGCCAATTAGAAGCGTCGTAGTATTTCATACGATAGATGCATAGAGCTAGTGAGGAAAGGGTGATCTTGCTTTCAATGTCCACCTTGTACAGCTCCCAATAGATCTCCTGCGCTTTTTGCATAACTCCACCAAGGAGACGGATGTCCTGCTTCATATAGTCTATCAACTCTTCTTTCATACATCCCAGATTAGACACACTCACCTCTTCATGTTTGATTAACCCTTTTTTGCCTAGTTCATTGCATAGATTATTAGCTAGGGATTCCAGATTCCCTGGGAGTAGATTCAAGGAGTCAATGAAGCGGAATAACATATTCTTATGCTTATACTTACCTGAATACACTGATAACTCGTATAGCCTATTGTTCCTCATAAGAGGTTTGAAACTGTAGTTCCTGTGATGACATGCTAGGTGCTTAAGCAAGAGAACTCCATCGAATCGTTAGTTGTTGTGGAAGTACACTGTTTCAATCGAGGGATTGAGTCTAACTAAAGCTGCTATACGATCTATAAAGTCGGACAACATCTTTTTACTTCTATCTTCAAACGAATCATCTATATGTAAGTAATTCTCACTGTAATAGGTTTCAATAATACTATCTTGAAGCTTGTCACCAGGACGAACCAGCATCAGACCAGCAGCATAAGGCTTATGAACGTTATCGATCAATAGAGTCTCGAGATCCCCTACAATGAATCCTTTCAGATCTTTTCTATATGGTTTCAATACTGTGATATGGCTAGGATAGGAATGCTTCCTATTTTGGATTTCTCTAGCTATTCGAGGGTTGATCTAACTCAATCCTCCTTCAATAATTGATGATAGCGTGCTATCTCTCTCCTCTGAAGATAGAGATGCCCTACACCCTCCAGATACACTCGGATCATGAGTCGAATTATAGAATCTCCCTCGTAAATTTCAATATATTTCTTAATACAATTATATATATGATTGTACACCTCACTCTTAGGAAGAATGTGCTTTCCATCTTCATTAGTCAACGGGATAGCTGGGCCTAGCGTAAATGTGATCTCCTCTCCGTAAGATCGCCTCATGGTAAAGGATATAGTGAACTTACCGTAACCTGATAAGGAAGGGTATGCAAACTGGATTAAGAGATCCATGGTTGCAAGACTGAGTAGGTCAGTCTCGTTAACAAGAGGGTAAGGCTCTTTGAAGTCATGTAAAGCAATGATTAACCCTGGATGCGGATCGCGCAGTGTAGTATGTTCTATCTTTTGATACATACGATTCAGAACTTTCATAACTATAGCACTGTCTGTTGTCCTTTTATTCATTTCATTCTTAATAGTGAACACTGTATATTCTTTCATCATATTCTTGAAATTTTCCCACTTGCTCATATGAGCATTCCAATTCACCTCAGGATTAGAGGATATCTTATTACCGCATACTGTACGTATATACTCCTCGTAACAGATCAGTATTCCATTTATCTTTTTATCCCAAACATCCTTAGTCTTCTTGCTTAGATTCTCTGGCATATTAGCCCTTAAGTAATAATCAATAAACTCTTTTGAGTATACAATATTATTTAAGTCCAACTGGGCAAATAGGTAGAGGTGCAATAAGATTTTGATAGATGAACTCGTTGATTATTGACAGTGGAGGGCCCATATTACAAAATACACCTGTATATACTTTTGCTATATATTGGTGATATGGAGCAGTACTTATAAAGTTGTCGTGTACTGTGTATATAGGTGCACCCATAGAAAGCATCTCTTCTACTACACTCATTGCAATATAGGCATCCTTCTGATGTATGAAGTTCACGAAGGTAGAGATTTCAGTCTTCCTTCGATCTCTCTTAGAAGTTGAAACTCGCATACTAACCTGACGCTTCGTCTTATGAATTCTATCATAGACCATGATTTTGATTGGTTCCATAACCATATAGTCTTGCAGAGTTGTAAAGTACTTCACACGATAGTACACAGGGCGATCCCTAGCCGCTGCAATCCAGCCTATACCCCTGATCAACTGGATCAGGCTTTCCAAGCCTCTATATTTCTTCTTCCAGAACTGAAAGCAAACTTTGGCTACCTCGAAGCTTTCCTTATAACTGAGGAATTTATAAAGACTATCATGGATAGAGATAGCTGTGCTCATTAAGGTCTTGCCATATATTATAGGCATAAAGATACCCTTGACTATCTTACGTGTAAATTGATTGCAAACAGTCCTTGATAGTTTCCAATCTGGCATTTCTGATTTAATGTACTTTTCCAGTTCATGTAGGATATGAGTATATATATCATGGATGATTTCATGAGGATCAGGGATGAGATTAGTACTCTTAGCCAAACCTTCATCCAACAAAAAGTAAGACATAATCTGATATGCACTTGCTGATGCGTCTTGTGTAATTGGTATGCTAGCATATGCTTCTTGTGCAAGAGGTATGCAAGAAGGATTACATTTATGTTGAAAACAATAAAGGATTGAATTGATTGTAGCAATGAACTGTAAGGGATTTTTTGCATCCTTAGCAAACATAATAGTATCACGAATCATATTGAAACTGTCTAAATTGACATCTAACCAGTATTTAGCTGCATTCACAGTATCAAATGCAAAGTAAAGGAAACTGTTTGCTAGCATGAACTCCTTGAAAATAGAATCATCATTTAGAACTTTGATATTTTTTGTTGAAAAGAGGATAAGACTGCGGGCCAAATCACGCTCATGGAAATGCAGTACACCTGAACGGTAAATTATACCTCGGAAATCCAGAAACGCAGGAAGGTAAAATTGATAACCATTGTAGGCATCAGCCAGCTTCAGAAGCATATCCTCATAACGAGCACGTTGTAGGCACTTACATAATGTTGAAACCATGTCGCTATAACTACATATTTTATGTACTTCAGTATCATCCATGTAAAAGTTTCGAAGTTCGTCGGACACTTCTTTGAGTTTGAGAGATGCAAGTTCTCTTTTCATAAGATACCCTTCAGCCACTAATAAGTCGTCATATTTATGAAAAAATTCCAACCATATTCTGTTTATCTCAAATGGCTGTGACTGAAGCTTGTTCATTACACCACAGAGTTTCAAATAATCATCATTTGTACCTAGAATAATACCAAAATGATTATGGTCAATTGTACTTAACAGACGATAACGATCATAGATTTCACCTGTTGGACTACTTAAGTAACCACCTGTTAGATCAGATAGGGTTTGAGGTATTTCACCGGTTGCACTACACCATTCAACTGGTTTGCATACCATTGGTAGATTGAGCTTAGTGGGGAGTAATGACATATCAAATGTGCATGTTACGTAGTTATATTTAGGAATAAAATACGATCCTTTCTTTTTGATCACTTGAGGGGTTTGTAATTCCACATTTGGAACATATTCAATCACATTCCTCTCCAGCATGAATTGGAATAAGCCTACACCAAGGGAATACTTCTCATCAGACAATCCTTTCTCCTTATATTGACTTTTATCCTTCCGGCGACTCATCAATAATTCTGCTTGTAGACGGACAGACGCATGACGCTTTTCTATCAATGACGCAACACGAACTGCTGATACCTCTACTGGATTAAATAAAACACCCAGCACATGAACTATTAGACCTTCAAGTGTATAGTGGCCCAACTCTGAAAGTAATTCAAAATCATCCTGTGTTAGAGATTTACTTTTTATATAATCCCTAGCACAAATATCATCCTTTTTGATTAAGATTCTTATTAATTCTTATTAGATTTGGGGTGCTCTTAAAGATAGATTCATCATAAAACTTCATACTAATGTCCTCTATACTCATTTGAAGAGATCGTAATTTGGCATCATCTAATGGTTTGTTTTGTTTGGATCTATGCAATAGATCAATGACTGTATTTGAATACTGAATTCTTTTACTAGCATTTTGACCTACATCTACATTAGTATTATGAGAATAACTATCCGGTAACGACAACACATGAGTGAAGTACTTATACCAGAACTTGATTAGTACAATTCTATCCTCCTCCCTCATAGAAGAAATGTCGTATAAGTGCTCAACCCACTTCATATTCTGTTGTTGTTTCATGATGTTGCTGTTTTATCTATATAAGTGTTGAGTAGGATATCAAAGATATCTAAAAACCTCGATAAGATATCAATGATATCTAACCTGGGGACTTTTCAAACCTACGTATCTTACGGAATAAGTGAGTCTAATGCTCTTCGTTTCACTTGAACTTAGATACTCCTCTTTTCGTTTGGAGTGAGAACTATAGGATTCCCTTGACTGGTCTTCTTGTCCAGCAGGACACTTTCATCGTGCTTTATAGGCCCGAATGCAACTCATTCTTGCCTTCTAAACTTCTTTATATCGAGGGATGAGGAATTCTCCTTCGGATAAGCCTCGGGAACTTGGTTGAATAGCAATCCCTTTCCTGATGCCTGCGTAGAAGTGAAGTTGGAAGATGTGCCAGTAGTTTAAAAATTCTTATCATCTGGACATGAAAAATGAAAAAGAAATGGATAGAGATTGATCTGATTCACCTCGAGTCCCACTGCTGATTCGTAAGTGGCTAATCCATTCCGGTTCATTCCTTTTTGCAGCAATGTTGGGCTTTCCTTTCTTGCTTAGATCTTTTCTGGTAACTGCATTACTATAGTGCTTTCCCTTTCATTGTTAATCCTTTCTTTAAGCAGATAAAGGAATTGCTTGACTCACACCCATAGGCCGAACTACTCTCATTTCCTTGCTCTCTATCGATTGCTAAATTACTTATCCTTTGGATGAGACGGGAATGGGATTGTCTCATTCAGCACGGTGAAGCCTACACTTTGATGAATTCAATTTCTTGTCTGCAACTAATGACGCAACAAATTTCTTTAGCGAATAAGACTCAATAATTCCCCAATAAAGCAAGAGAGGCGGCAGAATCAGCTCACTGACCTACTACCTTGACTCACTTCCCTGACTTGGCACACTGAAGCTTCTCTATTTGAACTATAGCTTCTTGCCCTTGGAATTTTCCTTTAATAAGAAAAAGTCCTTGACTCAGAAGCACGAATCGCACAGAGGCTCTTTCAAAAATCCATTACTAAACGATATAGTTACGAAAAAACATTGAATTAAGGTTTGCCTACGGCCCTTGCTTGTACGAGGCTCATTACAGGTCTCAACGAGCGTCCATTCTTTTTTAGTAGAGTCAGGAGATCATAGATCATTCAGTCGAACTGCTTCTGTCCAATCTCAGGAGTGCTTGATTCGGACTAAAATTAGGAGATCGTCCTCGGACAAAGAGCGCAAAGCCTTAGATTTCATGCCGACTTTGCACTCAAGCAAGGGTGCTGTAGGGAAGTTGTGAGACTGAAAGAGGCCCAGAAAGATAGCTTAACAGTTTACTTCTTCGTAAGAGATCAAAAAGATAAAAAATAGTCATTATTACTAATAAAGAGTAGTGAGCCAATCAACTAAGATAAACCTGGTTCTTAACAGGCGAAGGTGCGTAGCCCTTCTTTTATCAAAAAATGGTATAGAATCCGCTTTTTGGATGGAGCTCTTAGCCCTTACCTTTAGCTTGGAACTAGGAAGGAAGAGTCTAAAAAACCTAAATAGACGGAATTAGTATGCTATGTCTGTGGGATGCTTTCCTAAGTTTCATGGAATATCGTAAAAATCAAACTAAAACCCTGTTGTTAAAATTGCTTGCCTTTCCTGCTGCAAGGCCTTGGGTTGCTTTAGAGAATGCGTTTTCTAATTCTCCCAAAGAGGAATAAAAATAGGCATCTCGTGACCCAGAAAGAGGTGACCCGGCTTTGGGCGCGGAGACGTCATTCCGAGGAAAGAAAGACCAAGTCGATATCTAAAGACCCGTGGCAGCTTAGAGTAATTATAACCGAGATAGCGGTAAGAGCCGAAAGAAGCTTCGGAGCAAGCCTACTGAGTCTGGCCTTGTACGAGCTCAGGGATCGGGGTTGTTGTCGGTCTATCGGCTTTCACGGCACGGGTCGTACTAAAGCATTTATGAAACCTATCCTCCTATAAAGACGCAATTGAATAAGAATAATAAAAAGAGCGGAAAGCGTAGAAAAGAAGGCTTTCTTCCCCGTGTTCCCTGTCGGTATCACCTCTACGCCCGTGCTCCCTTCCTAAACACCATCAAAAAAAAGGGAAAGAAAAATTCAGACTTTTGCATTCTTCTATATGCGCAATAGCAGGCAAGGGAAAGAGGGAAGGTATCAGGGAAGTAAGGTTCGAAAGCGGATGATTACTCTTCTGTTGAATCTAAAACGAGAGCTTCTGATTCAGCGAAGGATTCGGCTTCTTCAGAAGTTGGATTTTTAACTACAGCCACGGCCCCTGATCTTGATTCTGCGTCTTCGGATGCTTCAAAAAATCATCGAATTACCCGAGACCCAACCTAAACCTCGGAGTTAAAAAGGGCGTAACGTAAGTAGAAGAAAAAAGAAAATTACTTGGTATAGCCCAGGGCTTGAGTTTATATGTATTATAAAGTACGAGAAATTCCGGGAAGAACCAATGTTCTATATTCGTTACAGGAGGACGACTTATTCGTTCGTCATTCATTCCCATCCAATCAAAAAGGGGTTTTTTTTTCTTTCTTTTTTTTATGTGATTTCGTAATTTTTTTACGTGATTGCTTTATTTTCTTATAAATTCTGGAAGAAAAAAATTCTTTTTTGTTGTCTCTTTCAATTAATTTTTGATTCGCTTGACCCTTGCTTATAAAACTCGATCTTTCTTCAAAATACCTTTTTTTGCCGTCATCAGGAGCTTCATGATAAATATTAAATTCATTAACAATTTGATATGGGTCAATCGTAGTATTGCCAATACTCATATCGATCCAGGATACAATATGACTTGCCTCTGTAAGACCAAAATTGATAAAATTCCAATCAAAATATTTTCTATCCGTATTTCCATTTATATCCGGAATAGGATTGTTGTTAGGGATACTCCACCACGTATCAATTAAATTCCCTTTACGTATGTTGTAATTATAAGTATAAGAAAATTCTTGGTTTTTATTTCCTTGGAATGGTATCCTATAACTATATGAATCCTTCTTATCCTCATGAAGAAGAAATTTATATAATAAAGCCTCATATTTATGATTTTTTTTTGTATTTGTTCGATTTATTTTACATGATGAATAATTTTTTGAAATCAAAGAACAAACAATAAGGTCCCCTTTCTTTTCTTATTCATATGAATAAAAGGAAAAGAAAGAGTCTTTTTCCTGATTTGACCCATAAAAAAAGAAAGAAGAACTTTGGGCTCCTACCCTTCTCTTCATTTCAATTCTCGCTCGTTTTCGTTCCTCAATTATTCATATATTAAGTGTTCTCTTTCATAGCTCAAGCCTGTTGGCAGGACTCGATCTGTTGATCGCTTGAAGGTCTGCTTCCATCTTTCTTATCTCTTTCCCGAGCTTAGACGGAGCAGAATTTATTCTTTACGGGTATGACATTTTTTTTTACTTTAGATGAAGAACGCCCTACTAATACAAGTCAAGGAGAGGAAAGGACTCAAGATCCCGAGACAACAACGGGAGAAGGTACGTTTTATAAGCCTTCAATCCCAACATTGGGATTGATATGCTTTCTCTTCCATTT
>Ga0268254_10001017_pt1 | contig 11795 bp, 21 predicted proteins | sample AgamicOrSfrz_FD_200251 | JGI IMG/M metagenome (GOLD analysis project Ga0268254, IMG submission 200251) | Agave microbial communities from Guanajuato, Mexico - Or.Sf.rz (v2) (version 3) | ecosystem: Host-associated > Plants > Phyllosphere > Phylloplane/Leaf | place: Guanajuato, Mexico...
CAGAGCCTCGACTGGAATTACATCGTTCACGAAAGCCCCGCACGGATCGTTGTCGTCGCCGGCATGCTCTGCACTCTGTTGCAACTGCTGAAACGCTTCGTCCCGAAAATCTCCGGCTGGTATGCCTTCACCCTCAACATCCTGCTATCGGCCTGCAGCATCCTTGCCATCACGAAGCCCGATCAGATCTGGACACTTGCCACATGGCAAACCGTGTTTGCAACGAGCCTTGCAGCGGCCGGCATCCACGGCACCTCGAAGCTGATGCGTGACAATCCCGACCAGGCCCGCGGAGCCGCCGCGGCGCTGGCCGTGGCCTTCGCGCTTGGTCTCGGAATGATGCTGCATGGCATCGTCTAAAAGCTCCCCAACCCGCACCACGAAAGGCAATACACCATGACCCTATCTGCACTCGCCCAAATCCCCGTTGACATCGAGAAGTTTTTCCTGAAGACCTGCAGCGACGCGGAACGCTTCGCCGTAGCCTTTGCGAAGTTGTTCAAGCGCGCCCCGTCCGCACTTCAGACGGTCGAGAACTTCGTCAACGAGACCGCCCCTGTAGTTGTCGCGGCCGTGGCGCTGGCCGACCCGACTGCAGAGCCCGAGGTTGCCGCCGCGCTGGCGATCGTAGAAACCGGCCTTGCAGCGATCCAGGCATCGGCGCAGGCGGCCGTGAGTGGCACGTCTCTGCTCGAGAGCCTGCAGAACTTCGCCACCACCGTGCCGGCCGTCCTCTCCGGCCTGCAGATCAAGAACCCCGCGCTGGTAGCCGCCATCGAGCGCATTACGACGCTGGTAGTTGGCGAGGCGAAGGTGCTGATTCCGGCCGTCCAGTCATGGGTTGAGAAGCTGAAGCCGGCCACGCTGGAAGCTGCGCCCGCGCCAGCCAAGTAGACTGAGAGAAGGGCCTCCAGCGCCCGCTTGTCACACACCAAAAGAAAACCGCAGATTTGGCCGTCCTCCCGGGCGGCCTCTTTTTTGCGGTTGACGAACTGTTGACAGCGTGTTTACATGGTGGGCAGTAAGTACCTAAACCCCTTGGAGCTGCTATGGGAACCCCTGCCCTCGCTACACCCATCCACCTTGAAAACGTAAAGTCTTTTGCGGAGCTGCCGGAAGGCGGCACCGTCGAGCAGATTGCGCAGGCTGCAACTCTGTGGCTTCACACCACCGTCCGCGCGATGTGTAACCGGCCGGAGAGCGTCTGGATCGACGTCCGGATTACCGATCGCCAACTGGTCTTCGATTTCAACGTAGACCCGGCCGACTATGGCTGCATTGTCGGCAAGCAAGGCCGCAACATGCGCGCGTTGCGCCAGATTTTCTACGCGATGGGAAAGAGCTACCGAACCCTGTTCGAACTCAATCTCGCGCCCCCCGCAGAGGTGCGGTAATGGCCGACATCAATCTCCGCATAGACCTCGCGACAGAAACGATCGACGCCAAGGCATCAGCAGAAGCCGATAAGTTGCTCGCCAGCATAGCCGGCGCTCCATTCACCCCGACCATGGTGCGCTCACTATTGCGAGCCGCTTACTTCGCAGGCCGTTGCGACGTAGCGCGCGAACGAGCTGACGAGGCAGAGGCGAAGTATCAAAAGCTAGTCAGCGAGCAGGAAGAGGAGCGAGCCAATGCCGCGATACTGCGTTGAATTTCACGGCAGCATCGAGGTTGACGGCAAGAGCAAGGCGGAAGCCCGATCGTGTGCGGTTGGCGAGATCCTCGACAGGCTCGCTACCGAGCGCGGCGACATCCTCACCGAAATCTGCATTGAACGAATCCCCAAACCCCGGAAAGGAACACAGAGCAATGACGAGCAAGCGCATTGTAAAGAGCAAGACCGCCGAGCAGGTTGCGGCGCCGACGAACGGAACCGCCGCCCCGGCCTCCCCGAAGGGGCTCAAGATCGTAGCCATGCAGGTGGAGAACGTAAAGCGCGTATCGTTCGCGCGACTCCGGCCGACCGGAAACATGGTCATCGTGAGCGGAGAAAACGAGAGCGGTAAATCCACCGTCCTCGATGCGATCGACTACGCCATCACCGGCACGACGAACGTACCCTCGCAGCCGATCAAGCGCGGTCACAAGCAGGCGCGCATACAGGTGGACCTGGGCGAGTATCTGGTCGAGCGGACGTTCACGCAGAGCTCCGAGGGACAGCTTCTTACCAAGCTCCGCGTTATGTCGAAGGACAAGGCGCAGTTTCCGAGCCCGCAATCCCTGCTTGACGGATTTCTCGGCTCCATCAGTTTCGACCCGCTCGAGTTCATCCGCATGGACCGCAAGAAACAGTTTGAAACTCTGCGCCGGTTGACCGGAGTCAGTCTCGATGCGATCGACCAGGCGAAGCAGGAAGCGTACAACGCCCGCCGCGACGCCGGCCGCGACCTCGATGCGGCAAAAGCCCGGTTGAAGGCGATGCCGCCGCCCCCGGCCGATCTGCCGGAGAAGCTGCTGGACACGGCCGAGCTGACAAAGAAGCTCGAAGGTGCCGCGAATCGCAATTCCATCATCGAGGCCGAGAAGCAGAAGCAACGCCGCAAGCTCGAGATTGCCGGCGACCATGACCGCGAGGTTGAACGGCTGGACAGGTCGATTGCCGAAGCCTACGAGCTCATCAAGAAACTCAACCTGCAGCGGGAAGAGGCGCAGAAGGCCGCGGCCGAATTGCGCGCCGAGGCCGAGGCGATGACCTTTGCCGAGCCGATCGACACCGCCGCGACGGCCGAGGAGCTGCGCAAGGCCCAGGCCACCAATCAGGCCATCGTGCAGCGCAACGCATATCTGGCCGTCGAGAAGGAGGTTGAGGATCTCGAGGCGCGCTGGACCGAGCTCGACAAGACCGTGAAGGCCAAGGAGCGCGAACGCATCGAGGCGATCGAGAAGGCGGCGATGCCGATTCCCAAACTCGGATTCGGCGATGGCGAGGTGCTGTATGACGGTCTGCCGTTCAACCAGGCCAGCAACGCCGTACAGATCAAAGTCAGTGTCGCCCTCGCCATCGCCAGCAATCCCACGCTGCGAGTACTCCGGATCAAAGACGGCTCGCTACTCGATAAGAAGAGCCTCGAACTCGTGTCCTCGCTTGCCAACGAGAACGACTACCAGATTTGGGTAGAGCGCGTAGAAGGCGCTGGCCCGGTGTCGGTTCTGATGGAGGACGGCGAGGCCCACGGCGAGATTGCCGAGAGCCCCGAAGCTAAGGAATCCGCCCTCGCAACCCCCCTCAAAGCGTGAAAGGAGACCTGAATAAATTGCGATCTCTAATCGTTGCCCTCGCCGTCTCGCTTCTCGCTGCGCCCGCCGTCTCGCAAAACCCATCCAGCCCGACCGTGGGCAGCGGGACGGTCACTGCTGGCCCGGAGTACCAGCCATATGTAGAGTCCGATCAATCGACCGCGCCTCAGCCGCCCTTGTATATGGGCAAGAGCTGGGAGTCGCCGGTCCTGATATCCATCCGGACTGAAACCGCCATGCTCGAGGTCCGCGATCACGGCAAGCTGCTACTGCAGGTCGATTCGAGAGGGAGGGTCCTTTACCACCGCGGCCGGTTCGACCGCACCTCGCGCCTGTTCTGGCAGTCGCTTGCAGCAGCTTACCCGAGCGTCTGCCAGGCCAAGTAAGCAGGCAGTAATCACCCGAACGGAGGAACCCTTGCATCACTGGTACACATATGCAGACGCGGGCACTATTGCCCGCGTTTGCTCACTTCCTGCGGTTGTCGTGTTTGTGCTGGTCTGCGGATACATCACCGAACGGCTAAGAGAGCCGCGGCCGATGCCATCCAACGCAATCGACTCGAGCACATATAAGCCCCCAACGCACGTTGTTCACGTGATCGACTTTGACCGGAGCCACGTCTCCATCTGCCAGGACGAAACCATTCTGGCTCGCTGCTGTGTGCAGGGGTGCGATGTGACGGTGAAAATTGGCCGCGACATCATCGGTCTGGTTGTGAGCTCATCCGCGCGGCCGAGTTCGACGGAGCCATAGTATGAGCCCCTGCCTCTGGACCACGCTGCCGGATGGCACTGTGGTGCATATCAAACTCGCGCGCCAGCGGAAGAAAAAGTGCGGGTTTTGCAAGGCCGCGGACCACGAATTCCTCTGCGACTTCCCGGTAGGGGATGGCACATGCGATGCGCCGATGTGCCGGAAGTGTGCCACCAACGTGGGACCTGACGAGGACCACTGCCCGAACCATCGCGGCCACACGCCGGCCGTGCAAGGGAGCTTATTCCGATGAGCTGCGAGCGATGCAACGGAACCGGATACGACCTGAGCGCAGTACCTCTCCGAGAGTGCGAGTGCCGGCGCACGGCGAGATTGAGCCAGGCGCTCGAGCGCGCCGGCATCCCCATCCGGTATCAGTCCAAGACGCTGGACACCTACGAAACGAAGGTGAGCCCGAGCGCATTCGAGGCGCATGGACTGGCCCGGCGATTTGTAGAGGAGTGGCCCACTGAGCGCGGCCGTGGAATGCTGCTTACCGGCAGCGTCGGTCTCGGAAAGACACATCTAGCCGTCGCCATGCTGCTCGAGGTTCGCAAACGATGGAACGCCACGGTTGCCTTCGTCGATCTGCCCGAGCTGCTAACGCGAATCAAAGCCACGTTCAATGACAGCGCGACGACGACCGAGGAGGCGATTCTCCGGCCGCTGTTGCGCGCCGAGCTGCTCGCAATCGACGAGATAGGCGCGGCGAGGTCCACGGATTGGGCCTTTGCCATGACCGAGAACATCATCAACCTGCGTTACAACGCGAACGCCTCGACGATTTTTACAACCAACTTCGCCAACCTGCCCCCGAGCGCGACCATGCGGCGAGAGACGCCCGCGCCGGCGAAGCTGGACCCAACCCCGGAAATCAATTTCGCAGAGCGGCTCCGCCAGCCGATCGCCATGCCGGCGATGCGCCAGGACACACTAGGCGACCGCATAGGCGAACGCATGTATTCGCGCCTGCAGGAGATGTGTTGGGTTGTGGAGATGAGCGGGCAGGATCAACGCCGAACGAAGGCCGCGAGAGGTCGCAAATGAGCCAAGCACTCCAGATCGCAGCAGCAGTATTTATCCCGTCCCTTGTAGCCGTCACGTTCTACGCCCTTGGAGTCAGACACCGACTCCAGCACGAGGCGAAGCGCGCCGAGATAATTGCAGCCCTCGAAGCGCAACGCGCGGCGCTAGATCACCTGTTAGCCGAACGCTGCGCAGACGATCCGCTGTTTGTTCCCTCCAGGTCGCGGGCATGGCTTGGCCTGCAGGTGGGAGCCCGAATGCTTGCCCAACTGAAAGGAGACCCGAAGTGAAGAACGCGAAAGGCGCGGAGGCATATCCGCTGAGCTGGCCCGCAGGATGGATGCGCACACGGAACCGGCAGAAATCGCAATTTCGAACCGGATTCGGAAACGCTCGCAACTTCCTATTTCTGGAACTCGAGCGTTTGGGCGCTAAAAACATTGTCCTGAGTACAAACATCCCGCTGCGCAATGACGGCCTTCCGCGCGCGAATATGGCGCCACTCGGAGGAGATCCCGGAGTTGCCGTCTACTTCCGCCGCAAAGACAGGGATATGGTTTTTGCCTGCGACAAGTACGCCACGCCCACGGATAACATTCACGCCATCGCCAAGACCATCGAGGCGATGCGGGGCATTGAACGTTGGGGAGCCTCCGATATGATGGAGCGCGCTTTCAGCGGATTCAAGCAACTCGAGGCGACCAACCCAACCGAAGCATGGTGGGACGTGCTGGAATGCCTACCCACGGCCGACGTCGAGACCATTCAGCGCCAGTTTCGCGCGAGACTGCGCGGAGCCCACCCGGACACCGGAGGCTCGGCCGAAGCCCTCGCTCGGTTGACCGACGCGCGAGACCAGGGACTCGCAGCAGTGAGAGGACGCACGGCATGAGCGAGCAACCGAAGAAAAATTGGCGCTGGATTGTGATGGAGAGTGACCACCCGCAGCGATACGATGCGGCTTCGGACAACGTTTATTACGGGAGTTTTGCCACCGGTTTCCGTCATCGCGAGACAGCAAACGCCATGCTCTGGAGGGAGAAGCCCTCCCCGGAAGCAGCCGCAGATGGAATTACAAGTTCGCGGGTCATGCCTGAGGGTGGAGAGCCTTCGGGTGGCACGATGTCGGAAGGAACGGGGAAAGGTCGGAGTAGGCTTGCAGGCTGCCTTCGTGACCCCTTGGACCCCACAGCGCCGCACGATGCTGGCCCGCGAAACCCCGTAGCCGCCCCCATCGGCATATTTCGCGCGCGAGAAAGACGAGCAACGGCGAATGTATTGGAAGCAGCGCAGAGAGAGCGTGATTGTCGTGCGCGTGGAGGTGCTCGATTGAGCAGATTACGAAAGTGGGCACGAGCTCTGCGCGAGTACTGGATCCGATGGAATGAGGTTGTCTGAACGATGAGCCAGCACTACACCCGCAATACGGTGAGTGCCGCGGCCTATTGCCCGACGTGCAAGAGAAGCACTCAACACCAGGTACACGACCGACGTATAGGGCCGTGTACTGAATGCATCGAACGCCGCCAGATGGAGCATGAGAGCTTCGAGGAGCGCGCCGGCATCATCGAGTACCTCGGAAACATCGACCGAGCCAAAGCCGAACAATGGGCGCGCCTGCAACCCGGCCAGCCCCAACCCCAACCAGACCAAACCAGCATGTTCGATTGAGAGGACCCCGCATGATCTATCTGGCGAGCCCAGGGAACCAACTCGTAATCCTCGAGCCCGACGAGCTCGATCACATCCGCGCCGGAGGAACGTTGATGGCACCGAACAACCGCATTGCCGTGATGTACACGCCGGATGCGGTTTTTATGTCCGAGATGATAAAGAAGTGCCAGCAGACACGGACATTGACGGCCGGAGCTATTGACGTCATCCACCGTAATTCGCTCACGCGCGAGCCTGTACGCGGCACCGGCCAGCGCCCGCTTACCGTACTAGTCCCGAGCCAGGAGGAAGCCGATGCGCACCCCGCCGAGCAGAATTGAAATAGCCCTGAGCTACTACTGCCGAGGCACCCCGACCGAGCTCGAGCTCGAAAACAATGTGGACCTCCGCGCACTCCTCGATGACGGGATACTCGAGCGCCGAGGTCCCGGACGAGGCTTCCAAATCTCAGCGAAGGGAAGGGTTTGGGTGGAGATGATCTGCGCAACGCCATACCCCGTCACGCGATACGTCGACCCGCGCATCCCCGCCGCTCCGGAACCATTTTCCGCCGAACCCCAGATCGGTGGGGAACCGGGAGAGGGTTATAGGACGGCGATATTGCGGGCTGCAGCACCCGCTAACACCTTAGCGGAAGAGCCAAGAGCCGCCGATGCTTCTACGCTTCAGCCATTCGCAGTCAACGGGTGAAAGGAGAACGGGCGGAAAACCTAGAAGGAGTCTCCAACAGGACAGAGCGAAAAAGGGAAAAGCCTCCGGCTACGGAGGCTTTTGCCTTGTATGGAAGGGTCTAAATGCGCGACAGCCGCATGGCGAAATCGCGGCGAGATGTGAGGATGTGCCGCTGCTGAGCTTCCGCTGTGAACTCTTCCGGATAGGCAGCTTGAATCTCTGCGATTACGGCCGGGAGCTGGCCATCACGGATGAGGAAGGTGGAAACGGCCGCACAAGCAAGGTTGAACTGCAGGCCGTAATCAGGGGCATCGGGATGGATGCCAGCGCGCGAGAGGATTTCATTCACTGTCATGGCACCCTCAGATAAGCAAATGCAACGTGCAGCGCGCGCGGGAGCCAGCCCGTACTCCATAGGTAGCCAAGCACGGCACCATACGCCGTGAGGCAGAGAGCGTCTCGTTTCCTCACTTCCCCCTCCGATCCGGCTGATACTCATTGAGGGCGCCAGCGATGCGCGCCGCCATCGAGTTAGAAACGGCCGTAGCGACCGCCTCAGCGCCAAACATGACGCGCCGGCCAACGCAGGCATAGCGAGGCCGCGCCGGCAGCGACGCCCCGGCCGCACGGAATACCGTTCGCCAGGACGAGGCCCAATGCCGGAATTGGCCCGATTCATACAGACAGCAGACGTTGTGCTCATAACGCGCTTCCCATGCAGGACCGAGGAAGTAACGCGCCAAGTCTGTAGCCTGTGACACTGTGAAGGTTGCAGCCGCCATAGAGGATTCCCTTTCGGTTTGGGGCATAGCCCCGAGTTTCAGTATTCAGATGGCAGCATGACAACGTGCCGTGTGCCATCCGAGAAGCAGTACAGAGTTTGAGTAGGCAGCGGAAAATCCGTCCATGGAATCAGCTTTGTAAAGATTCGCGCATCGCCGCCGCGCCCATCGTTGCCATCGCAGGACAACACCGCCGAGTCGCCATCCTCGCGCCGGAGCTTCCAGATTTGTTGGGGATCATCGCGCACCAGTTTGCGGGTGAGATTCGCTAAGGCTATTTCATCCAGCAGCCAGTAGGCCCCCGCTTTGCTCGCAAGCGCGCGCGCCCCTTCGGTGTAGACGACGTGAGGGTTGATGCCGTGCCGGTACAAGGTTTCAGAGCCGTGATATTGCGTCAACTCCGCCGTCAATTCATCCGCAGAAATCATAGTCACTCCAATGCCCGGTTTAGCGCGCCGAGCCATCGCGGTTTAGGGTGAGAGGTTCGACGAGAGCCGCCAGCGCGTTGACCTGTGCTGTTAGCTCTGCCGTATGGCCTTCCAGTTCGTTGACCTCACACAGCGACTCGAGCCGACTAGCCGGAGATGGAGCCGCCGCAGATCGACGGCCCCGACGCGCCACGGCCGGAGCCGGAGCCGATGTAAACAGATCGAGTTGCGCATTCATGCCGCCCACCCTTCGCGCCCTTCGCGCAGCTTGAGCAGCTTCCCTTTGTTCTCTCGTTTCACCGATGCATCTATCACTGCCAACACCGCATCGGCCACGGACATGCCGGCCGCAGCCTCATGCACCGCCGAGAAGAAAGACCAGTAGCCAGAGCCGGAGATAAATAGCCGTTGCGTTTCAATGGCGTGAGCAGAGAAGTGAGGCAGGAGCGAATGCAAGCAGTCTTTGCCATCGAAACAGAAGTACATAGCCAACGTGTGCAGCCCTTCCATCTCGATTCCCACGCGAATGCCGCGATAGAGAATCTCGAAACGCCCCGCTTGCCCCCACATTGGGACCTCACCGGCCGGAGCCGCAGTAGAGGACTCAAGCCAGCGAAGCGCATCATTGCAGCCCAGACCATCGCCATGCACATGCGCTGGAAACCCGTCCGACTCGCGCAGGACCGCGACGGCCGCGGCAGTATCTCCGGCCAGCATCGCAGCGTTATAACGCTCGATGCAGCCGCGCCAGTAGGCGACGCATGACGCGCGATCAGTGGGCGGAGGATACCCAGAGTCAGCCGCTTGGAACGCACCGAAGAGAGAGAATTGCGCATTCATGCCGCCACCTCTGCAACCGTGCGGCCGAGGATGTAATCGGCCGCTTTCTGCGCACGTTGAGCCGCCCACACTGCAACCTTCGGATCATGCATGAGTTTGGCGATCCAACTTTGGATATAGGCCGTCGAATTTTCGATCAGCGCATCATTGGAAATCTGAGCTTCAGCCGAGAGGAATGCGGCCGTGAACTCTGCGCATAGCTCCTCATCCGAGTAATCGCGATCACCGAAGTGGTTCTCGATTTTCCGCGCCAAGCGTGAGCGATGGCCTGTTGAGTGGCCGAGCTCATGGAAGAGAGTGCAGTAATACGCAGCAGGCGAAACGAACGAACCCGGCAGCGGCATTTGTACGCGATCGACCAGCGGCACGTAATATGCGCGGTCACCGCCATGCGCCAGCGAAGGGTGAGACGCGCTGGACAGATACCCCTCAACGATTCTTTCGGCCGCATCTATCGGCTGAAAGGTGGGAGCATCGAACGGCAGCGCGTCCTGTAATCCGTCGACTTGCTCAACGTTGAACACGTGATAGAGCTTCATGAACGGCGCGCCACGTTCCAGCGATTCGGCCGTGTCGCCAGTGTCGCCAGTGTCGCCAGACTTCCGGCCGCGCACGTTGTCAAAGTTCCAGTACACGACAGGCGAGGATTTTTCCCCCTTGCGTACTTGCGCGCCGAGCTCCTGAGCCTGTTTGTATGTCAGCCAGGCATTCGACGAGTACGGCGAGCACATCAGGGACACGGCATTGATTCCGCGATACGACTTGCCAGTAAGCCTGTTGTGAGGGAATGCCGAGCCGTGAGCCGATGCTTTCCAAGGTTTGCGCCACGGAATGATGCCACCCTTCAGCGCGTCAATGATGCGGCCGGAGATTAGCTCATAGTTTGTTGGCATGTTGCATCCTTTCGGTGTGGGGCATTGCCCCGAAATCTCTGAGGTACTACGGCCATCCTCAGCACACGCATAACGTGTGGACACGCGCGCGGATCATGCGCGCATGTTTCGGCCTAGATGGATGGCTCATTGCGCATCTCGCTAGCGCGAGTCTCAGAATTGCTGCCATCCTCTTCGCAATAGTTTGAAAATGCTCGCGCATCCAAGTGTGAAAAATCCAAACCGCGCGCCTGTGCGAAGTGCCGCAAATCTGCGAGCAGGTCCGAGAGTTGCGCATCGCATGGCTCGTGCATATATGCGCCACCATGAGCGCGCGCATACGCTGCTAGCGCGCGCGTGGCACGTGTCACGCGCACATCATTCAAATCTGCCATTGTCCGGGGCTCCAGCGATTCGCGCGTTTGAACCGAGAAAACGCGGTTAGAGTTGTGCGGGATGACTCCATGCATTCCGTACCCTGCGACATACGCGCATCCTTCGATGCGCACGAAAAATGAATCGTACTCGCGCGCGTCAACGAAGTATTCGCGCAATGCTTCCACGTGCTGAGAGTCTGAAACGAAATCGAATCCGGCCGGAACTTCAGAGACGAACTGAGCGGTTTGCATGTTGATTCCTTTCGGTGTGGGGCATTGCCCCGTTTAGGTTTTGACTACGCGAGTAGCAACTCATTTTCCAGCGCCATAAGAGCCGCGCGAATGTTGCCTTTCGCATCCTTCACAAGACGCGCGAAGTTTGGTTTAGCGGCCGCATCAGGAGCTTCCATTGACCAGACCAATTCGACAAATTCGGCAGTCTCTTTCGCGTTTCCATAGCTGGAAAAATCGACTGGCCTGCAGCGTGATAGGAATCTCTCTTCCAGCGTTTCGGATGAGTTGCACGTAAAGATGAAAATCGTTTGTGGGGGGAAGTCTGTTGCGTCCAGCTTGGAAAGCAAGAACAACTGAGCCGCGCGTGTCATCTGGTCGGCTTCATCAATCAGAATGACGTGCCATGCGCAACCGATGCGCGGCATGTAGTGACACCGTGCGATTACATCGCGCAGCGTGTCTAGGTTGCATTCCTGCGAGGGTACATGGTGGACTTCCGCGCGGATGGATGCAGCGAATGCGAGTGCTGCCGTTGTCTTACCGAGACCCGGATCACCGCGAAAGAGCCATGCGGATGCATAGGGATTCGCTGCTAGCTTGCGGAGTATCGCCTTGGGTTTATCGAGTCCAAGGAATCCATCGAGCGATGTAGGCCGGTACTTCTCAGTGAGTGACTGCATGGGATGTCCTTTCGGTGTGGGGCATTGCCCCGTCAATCGACTACGAGAACGATATTGAGGGATACAGCACCAGCGTGTCAACAGAATTCGTAACATGGCACGTTATAGCCGTGAAATAGGGTGAGAATCGCCTGCGAATCGCCTGCGAATCACCTGCGAATGCCATGCGGATGTCTGGCGGATGTCGCAGTGATTCCACGCTAGACCCCTGCGAATC
>Ga0268254_10001018_pt1:2500-7500 | contig 11751 bp, 9 predicted proteins | sample AgamicOrSfrz_FD_200251 | JGI IMG/M metagenome (GOLD analysis project Ga0268254, IMG submission 200251) | Agave microbial communities from Guanajuato, Mexico - Or.Sf.rz (v2) (version 3) | ecosystem: Host-associated > Plants > Phyllosphere > Phylloplane/Leaf | place: Guanajuato, Mexico...
ACTAAGAATCCTCTCACTACCAACCAGCAGACATCATCTGGCTGGGTCTTGCCGGTATCAACAACGAAAAAAAAACAACCAAATAGAAACAGCAACTAACTATGGCTCTTGGCCCAGACAAGGCCAACGGCGTAGAGGAGATCGGAGCTTCAGAGAACGCCGTCACGATGTTTTTATTCCTGGGCTGCAGTAAGTAGATCGAGAGGTCGTTCCGCCCCTTGTCCCCGAATATGGGTAATATGTTCTCATACAATGTTGCTCCAATCTGACCTAGCTGGCGAGCGATCCCAGTTCGCGGCAGAGAACAAGACAACAAGCGAGCGTACCTTTGTTCGCTTCTTCTCCACCAAGCACGGAAGTTTAAGGATAACTGTAGGTCGGTGGCTACCTAAGGAAACTCCGATTCGATCCGCCCCCCTAAGGAAGGCATCTACCTCATCACGATCACAAAGAGAGGTTCACCATGATGGGGGGTACTCTATTTTCCTTCCAGAAAGAAAGAAATGCATAAGGGACCATCCTTTTGTTGCGGCATGCTCTTCAAATTTACGGATTCGAAGGGGGCCTCAGGCCTTACTTAGTCCCCCTAATGTAGGGCTAAGTAGCCGCCTTTTGAATTGAATCTGTCGTAGTGACGTCTATCAGTGGTGCGAAGCGGCTTTGCCCCCTTGAAGTAAAGGTATGAAATCACGCAAAAGACTTCAAGGAGAGGCTGCGAAGCTTAACACCGTACGAGGTACGAAGTTCTCGACTGAAAGGAGAGGCCTAGAAGCTAACACCTATTGAGGAACTACGTTCGCTTAAGACTTCAAGGAGAGGCTGCGAAGCTTAACACCGTACGAGGTACGAAGTTCGCAAAAGACTTCAAGGAGAGGCTGCGAAGCAGCTCGACCACCGGGAGAGGAGCTTTCGGTTAGACCTCAACTTCTCAGCGAACAGCGGTTCTTCTATGTAGGTATGGTGTTCTCCCTTGACTCTTTTAACGTCGAGTGACTTCGTAACCTTTGCGTAGCGTAGTAGAAAGAATGAAGGCTACGCACCGACGCTCTCTTATCTATTAGTCGTCGTGTCTTCGCTAACTCGCTCGCCTACTATACTATACTATACCCTAAGCCGCCCTACAGACGCTTGACAAGCTGCCCTTCCTCTTGATCTGAGGTGCGAAGAGAAAGATCTCTTTTTTATGACTTCAATTTCTCGATTCCGGCCCGGAAAAGTAAGCAACCAGAGCCCTATTTTTGAATGAAAGAAAAGGTTTATGAGCCCTAGCCCTGTAAGCCCACACCTGTGTAGAGTAGATCGTTCAACACCTGCGGCACAAAGCAATTTTTGACCTATTGGTCCGTTTATCATAGGCGACCGAACGGCCGCCCCCTATAATTACTAGACCAACCTGCTATAATAATTCCATAAACACCTAGCGAAGATATGGCAAACAAATAAAGTAGCCCTATGTTCGGATCTGACAATACCATACCATAATCAAAAGGTACAACGGCCCGAGCAACCAGACTTAGCATAAATGTAGTGACTGGAGCCATTCTAAAAAGGGAGAAATTAGCACTACTTGGTGAAATAGGTTCTTTTAGAATCAATTTCGAACCATCTGCTAGAGGTTGTAACAATCCGAACGATCCCACTACATCAGGACCCTTTCGACGTTGCACAAAAGCCATTACTTTACGTTCAGCTAGCACTAAAAAGGCTACTCCTAGTAGAAGTGGTAGAATTATTCCAAGTATTTCAGCTGGAACAGCTATGTACGTTTTCGATTTTCGTCTCACTCATGATCTGGCCTGGTCGACCCGATCATGATATTTTACTCATGATCTGGCCTGGTTGACCCAATCATGATATTGAAGGATGGGACCTTTTCTCGAAAAACTCCGGATCTCGATAAAAGTGGATTCAGGTGCTTCATCGAATCTCTTCAATCTTTTCTTCCTTCGGGATTTTTAGAGTTTTCGCTACGAATCATCATGTCGATTGCTTTCGTTGGATAAATCAGTGGCGTGGTTACTTCCAGTAACCTCGGCTTTCCAAAATTCGTTTTGGATTCGTGGGATAGAAACGATTTTCAATTTGAGTTCTTCACAAGCCGGACTCTGGTCGAGAAAAAACCAACATGCAAGCAAACAGTAAGTGAACGCCCCTTTCTTTTAATTAATCGAATTTCTTCGCTACTTCGTGCCTCTGCTTCAATGAAAGCTAGCTCCTACTCCTTCTCCTCCTGAATCCTCGTTGGTCTTTCGTTCGTAGTTCGAATTCTATAGCGAGAAAGCTCACCCCTGCCTTTAGACGAGAAAGCCCTCTTTTACATCCTGACGACAAAAAGTGCGAAAATGCTACAACCCATTGTTGTTCTTTTGACGATGAACCACTCCAGTACAACAGGCGTCAGTAAGCTCTATGCTTCGTCCCCGGTGCGTAGGGCCGATCCCCGTGTGCTGGAGGGACGACCAGAAAGTGTGTGTTAAGCATATTCAAACAAAAGAAGCAAAAAAGGTTTCTCAAAGTAGAGGCAGCAAGGGGTTTCGCCTTCGAATTGAGTAGTGAGTCTTCTTTCTACTCGATCGAAACTTTAATCGAAAGTAGAAAGAAGACTTACCCCCTTATTATATATATATATATATATATGTATGTGATTTAGTTCGAAATAATGGACTGATCTTTCTCCGCTTTAAAGAAGGTCTATTTTGATAGATAGAAATAGACAGGGACTAAGCAATAAGAACAGAATACCAAAGGCTTACTCCCATTTCTCTCTACTCTATCTATGAAGGATTTCCTTCTACGAATGCTATTTTTTTACTCTACTTTTTGAAAACAACCGTACGGGATAGACCCGGAAGAGGAAATTGTACCAAAGGAGACCCGTTTTACCGATCGTTTGGTTGGGTGTGTCCTTAGTCGCCCCGGAGAAGCCATACCCTGTCGAAGCTTACCCAACTCATCGCTTAACTCAAACGAAAGGAAGACAACCTCGTGCATAATATAAGAAGAAAGATTCTCTAAAAGCCCAAAGCCGGCTTTACCTTCTATTAGCGTCACGAAAAGGGCCTTCCCGGAGAAGAAAGAATCCGCTTTTAAAAAAAAGCTTTTAGTCATCTATGAAGCTACCTACTCCTTTTGCAAAAAAAGCTTTGGAGATAGGATCACACTCGAGAAATAGTCTACTTCAAGGCTGCAGGTGGGCACCACTATTCTGAATGTCAAGGCGGAATTCCGGTTTGTTTTCGAAGGTGATCAAAAAGATTCGACGAAAACCGGGCATACATTCGAGAGAGAGAAGGATTAGTTCGTGTCTGGGTCAAGGTTTCGTAAGGACGAAATCTGCCGGTAAGAGCTGTCTAACCTCTGTTGTGTTGCTATAACCTAGTCTTATTCACTCTTACCTCCCTGCTTGCTCTCCTTTCTTTTATGAGAATACTTGCCGCCTCTGCTCTCGTTCGGGCCCCGGGAATCCCTTGCTTTTGGCTACGGTCTTTATTTACCTTTTTGCGCTCTCCTCTCAAAACTACTAATTTACAAAAACTACTGGAACGGCACGACACGACAGCAATACCACGACAGATATACTTACCGACAAGAGAGAGCAAGACTGACCTACCCAAGAAAGAGAAGGCAAGAGTGACTTCCCCCTATCACAACAAGGCCGGAAGAAAGTTTTTATTTCCCACGGCCTTATTTACCAAGCTCGAGACTAGAAGAGCATTTTAGGAATTTCAGATATCGCTTATAATAAGGATGAAGTCTCATTCATATAGTAATGTCCTTAGCTTGCGCCCTTTTTGAGACGCCAACAGGTTTGGAATCCTGTCTTATCACCCTTATCAAATCCCTAGCTCTCTTCCTTAGTGCAACTGTCCTATTTAAAGAATGGGAATATCTATCGTTTTTTTTTGGATACCAAACCGGGCAGTATCGTATATGAAGAAAGAGATTGTTGACGTTAGTAGACTAAGGCATTTTTTCTTGATCCCGCCTTTCCTACCAAAAAGCTAACCCAAGCAAATCCGGGTTTTTTCTATTCGTTACTGGACCTTCGGGATTTTTTGTTGGTTCATACATGCATTGATCCAGTCGAAGAACCTGCTCCAGAGCGACTACTCTGCTGCGCTTTCGTGCCCGCTCCGGGTTCTTCTTTCTGCTCGGTTCTATAATGAATCCCAGATCCATCCATTTGAGGGAGGTCAAATTCCGAGCTCTTCTAAGCAATTAGCTCAACAAATTGCTTCGATGAGCTCTATTCTATTAGTTCTGTATATTCAAAAACAGGGCTATCAAATGGTTGACTGCGAAACCCATCAGGGTTAAAAATCGTATACTTGCACGATGCCCTCTATCGGCGATCGTTCGACGGACTACTTTTGCGATGTCTGTCACATGAAGAAGCTCAGCAAGCCTTGCAAAAAGTACATGCTTTACTAAAAAAAAAGGGGGGGCATAGTCTGTTTGGTTTGCTGGGTTGGTTTTGCTCTCTACCTTCTCACGAGAGGATGGAAAGAAGAGAGGTCAACAGGAGTGGAAGCCAAAGGACGGGGCCGAGAATCTGTGATCGATCCGAAGAACCACTGCCAGATACGATTCTGCTCCCTCTTTGTACTACCAAAAAATGTTATTCTTGCCCTTCTTTCTAATAAGAAAGCTGCGGTGAGAATGAGGATCACTTCGGAACTTGCGGAGAATAGGCATTGACGGGAAGGATCTAAAAGCTCTCCAACGTGTTTTGGAGCCTTCGGCCGTGAGAGGAGAGAGTCTTTTGACTTCCTCAGGACCGTGTGAAGTGACGCGCAGCCACGTGATGATTCAACTTCGTGGTAGGCTCCGGAGCTGGGCGAAGCTAACGGGAAGAAATGGTAATGATGCAAGTGCGCGGTGAGCGTAGTTGCCTCCTCGGGCATGCTCCTTGTACTTTAAAGCGAAGAGCGTTTGAGGGCCGAAATGGAATATCGTATGTAGTATAGAATCAGATCTGAAGCTCTTTACGCAGATTGAAA
>Ga0268254_10001021_pt1 | contig 11692 bp, 10 predicted proteins | sample AgamicOrSfrz_FD_200251 | JGI IMG/M metagenome (GOLD analysis project Ga0268254, IMG submission 200251) | Agave microbial communities from Guanajuato, Mexico - Or.Sf.rz (v2) (version 3) | ecosystem: Host-associated > Plants > Phyllosphere > Phylloplane/Leaf | place: Guanajuato, Mexico...
CCATAAAACGTCAACCCCTTTATCTTTTCTCTTTTGCAAACAGTATTCCCTTTTGCACTCTTTTTATGCAAGGTTGATAGATGAAGTGAGATATAGAATAATATGCATAATTACGCTTCTATCTCCTTCCAGATGTTTTTCATATGTCTTCAATTAGATAAAAAAAGATATCACTACATAATTAATAACTAATTGATCAAAGAGAAATGATAGTGATTAATCATTTATTTTATTTATTAAAGAACAGATAAAAATTAATTTTTAAAAATCTATGTTTTATTAATTACACTTATTAACGATAAATGACAATTTTCACTTTTTATTATATATACTAATCTACCTTCTATTTTATTTTTAAGTAATTACTATATTTATGATAACTATATAGAAAATTTTAAATTATTTATTATCAATATACATTTAATAATATAAATTTAATATAAAATAAATAAATAATTCATCTTATGTGAAGGAGCAAATGTATAAATTACTTTATGAAAATTATAGTTTTACCTTTTACTCTATGTGACGACAAATCGTTCATTTTTCTATATTATAGGTAATAGTCAAACTACTTTTTAATAAAATACGTTAACCATTACTTATATGTATAATATAAATTTAATTATCACTTAATACATAGAATTAATGCTACATGTTATTTTTATTAATAGATATATCCTATTTATATAAAGTCTACTATTTTGACCTTGATGTTTTATGGGTAAAGTTGAATCCCTATAAATAGATGTATCGTAGTGTTAATCCATACTATAGAAAATAGTATAATGAATGCATTCACTATAAGTGTTCAATCCCCAGGAGGAGATTAGCTTCAATATGTTCAAATGTAGCTAATCCCTCAACTCCCAGCTCAAGGATCTTAATTTAAAAAACTGTTAGTTCCTTCGATTGTAATAATTTTTTATTTAGTCTAGGAATGTACATAATTAAAAAAACGGACCTCCCAATAGTATAGGTAATAAAAGCCAACCAAAGTCCATGATTATGCCATATAGGAGTTATTGTAAGTTGAATAATTATATACAAAATTGTTGCGTAAATCATAGAGTTTCGAACTGGTGCAATTTCAGTTGCTCCTGTAAAAACTCCATATATAACAAGGCCAAAACACGCAGCGAATGGATAGACGATAAGCCATGGGCCATATTTCAATGAAATCTCAATAACACTAGGTAGATTTGTAAAAAGCCCAATAATAGGTTCTTCGAAAAATGTATATAAGCTAGATATAACAAAAGCTGTTATTATCGACCACTGTCTAGATAAAGTAAGGGTTTTTTTATATAACTCTTTATCATTTGACCCTACTGCTTTGCCAACAAGAATACTTGAGGCATTCGCAAATCCGTCAAAGAGATAAGCCATTATGTAGTGTATTTGAAATAATACAGCGTTCGCAGCTAGAAATTCTGTACCAAACGAAGCACCTTTTGCTGTAAACATATTAATAACAATCAATAAACAAATAGTTCGAATAAACAAATCCTTGTTAACATTAAACATCCTTTTCATAGATTGTGTATCCATAAGCGACTGAATTGAGGGCATTTTCCATTCAAACGAAGAAGCTTTCAAAACAATAAACACTCCTAATATAAAGGCTGAAATTTCTGCAATTAACGTAGCTGTGGCAACTCCTTGTACATCAAAAGAAAAAACATGAACAAAAAGAATAGCTAAAAGCATATTTAAAACATTTGTTAGTATCTGTAAACATAAAGCTTCTTTGATCTTAGCCAGTCCCATTAACCAACCAAGAATGACGTAGTTCATCAATGTAAAGGGTGCTCCCCATATTCTAATTCTAAAATATTCTACTGCAAACCTACTTACATCAGCATCGGGAGAAATTACTAGGAGGGCCGCATGTTCAATTGGCCATTGTAAAAGAATAAAAAGCATCCCTACTATTACAGCTAATAAAAATGGGCGGCATAAAGCAAGTACTCCTTGATCTGGATCGCTTGCCCCATTTGCTTGTGCAGCAAAGGCGGATGTACTCACGCGTAAAAAGCCAAATACCCAATATAACGTATTAAAAATAAGAGTTCCTACTGCAACTCCTCCAATATAAGCTGGAGCTGGAAGTTGCCCAACAACAGCAGTATCTACGGCGCCTAGTAGGGGCGTAGTCATAGTTGAGATTGTCAGAGGAATTGCTAAAGTAAGATATGCACGATGATTCATTCAATTACCCTCTTTCTAAAGCTTTATGGTAGAAATAAAAACAATAGCCTCGATTATGTGAATAAAATCGAGGCCTTACTATAATTCATGTATATATTTTTGAATTAAAACGAATCAACTCTTGTCCCAATTGAACGGAAACGTGGATGCTCTGCAAGCATAGAACTTCTCATTTCCTTTACTATAGGATTTTCCGAAGTAAAGAACTCATTTTTCGAATTGTAATATTCAATTAATTCTCCTTTTTCTAATACACCTAATGTATCGCTAATGGTATAGGCAGCTTTGATGTCATGGGTAATAAAAAAATACGATAAGCCAAAGTCTTCTTTTAATTCTCTTAATAGCTCTAAAATTAAGGTTTGAGTAACCATATCTAGACTGCTTACAGATTCATCTAAGACGATGAGCTTTGGTTTAAGAGAGATGGCCCTTGCAATATTGATCCTTTGCAGCTGACCGCCACTAAATTGATGTGGATATTTTTTTAAGTCTTTTTCACCGAGCCCTACTTTTTCTAATAATTCGATTACGACTCTTTTTTGTTCACCTAATGTTAACTTTTCATAGTTTTCTAACGGTTCTGCAATAATACGTTCTGCTGTCATTCGGGGATTGACTGCTGAGTATGAATCCTGAAAAACAACTTGAAGATCACGCCGGATTTTCTGACGAGTATGCTTATCTGCAGTGTAGATATCATGTCCTTGAAAGAGAATCTGTCCATATTGTGGCTTTTCCAAACCAAGAATCACTTTTCCCAAAGTACTTTTACCGGCTCCACTTGTACCGAGTATTCCTAAGCATGTCCCTTCTTCAATAGAGAAGGAGATATCGGAAAGTACTTTTTTAGAACGATTTTGCCATTTGAAAAATGTTCGGTTCCCGTAGCTATGAGTGACTTCATTTACTTGTAATAAACTCACTTGTTCACCTCTTATAAAGTGCTTACCGCATATCAAATTAAATTGATAACAGGTTCGTCTAAATATAGTGTTGGCCTTGCATTTAGTAGTTTTTTTGTATACTCATGCTTTGGGGCATCAAATAGTTGAAATACATCTGCTTTTTCTACTATTTTTCCATGCTGCATAACGGCTACTTCATCTGCCATTTCAGAAATGACTCCTAAGTCATGAGATATTAATAAAATTGCCGAACCATATTCAGAACGAATTTTGTCCAAATGACGTAGTACTTTCTTTTGATTATTTACGTCTAACGCGGTTGTCGGTTCATCAGCAATAATAATAGCTGGATGGAGGCTTGCTGCAATAGCAATCATTACTCGTTGGAGCATACCACCACTCAGTTGAAAAGGATAGTATTTTAAAAGCTTGTCAGGATCGGGTAAATTCACTTGCTGCATTGACTCAATGGCAAGCTCTGTTGCCTGTTTTTTATTCCATTGCGTATGAGAGCGAATAGTCTCAATGAATTGGTGCCCAATAGTAAAAACTGGTGTAAAAGCATTCATTGGATTTTGCATAATAAAGGCTATATCCTTGCCACGAATCTTACGCATTTCTTTCTCAGCTAAACCATTCAACTCTTGTCCCTTTAGCATTATACTCCCTTCAATTGTTGTTGTCTTACGATCAAGGAGCTGAAGAATAGACATACTTGTAACGGTTTTACCACAACCACTTTCTCCAACAAGACCAAGAATCCTCCCACGCTTCAGTTCAAAATTTATATCTTGAACAAAAGTTGTAGCACCATTTTTTGTTTCTATCTGAACATGTAAATCTCTAACTTGTAACACCTTTGACTCTTCTGTTCCCAACATTCTTCATTCCTTTTTAAAATCGACGTTTGACACCATAACGTTCTGATAACGCTTCGCCTAATAGATTGAATGTAACAATAACAAGCATAATAGACAAGCCTGGATAAAGCATAAGTTCTGGATTCGTCCGAATATACGATTTTCCTTCGTGAATCATTGCTCCCCATTCAGGTGTAGGAGACTGAACTCCTAATCCAAGAAACGACATAGCAGATATATCCATGATAGCCCATCCCATTTCCAATGTACCCATTACGACAAGTGGAGGCAGCACATTTGGAATAATATGATTTTTAATGATCTTCCATTGAGAAGAACCACTAATCTTCGCAGCAGCGATGAAGTTCTGTTCTTTCAAACTAAGGACCATTCCTCGGAACATTCTTGCGTAATAAACCCATTGTACAAGCATCAGCGCTAGGATAACTTGTGACAGTCCAGGCCCAAATATTCCAACCAACCCTAGTACAAGGATAAGGCTTGGAAAAGCCATAACACCGTCGCAAAATCTCATTAAAACGTGATCAACCCAACCACCTTTATAACCTGAAAAAGTTCCAATAATTAGACCAATTGCTAATGATGAAATGAAGATAAGTATAGCAAAACCCAATGAGATGCGTGCACCATATAAAATACGTGATAAGTTACATCTTCCTAAATGGTCGGTTCCTAATGGGAAATCCCAGCTTGGAGACTGCAATTTATAAGCTAAATTGACAGCGATGGGATTATTTGGTGCAATCCAAGGGGCCAATATGGCGATGATAAAAAGAATACCTAATATCGTTGAACATATGGGAATCACTTTTTGATTTTTAAATATCATACGTATACTCGTTATCATCGATGTTGTCCTTCTTTCCTGGAAATACGCGGGTCTATATACATTTGAATCATATCTACAATTAAGTTACTCAAAATAAATAAGCTAGCTGCTATTAGTACATAGCATTGAATAACAGGTATATCACGATTGAAAATAGCTTCAATGAAATAACGGCCAAATCCAGGCCAAGAAAAAACCGATTCAACGATAATTGTGCCCGTAAGTAATTTTCCAAGGTTCATCCCAAGTCCAGTTATCATTGGAGAAATGGCAATTCTCAGAACATGTTTTGTCATAATCGTTTTTTCTTTAAGTCCTCTAGTCCGAGCGAATAGCACATATGGTTCTTGTAAGTTTTCAAGAACACTGGAACGTAACAGTCTTGTATACATTGCTATTAAAGGAAGAGCTAGCGTAATCGAAGGCAGAACAAGATGCTGCCATGTCCCAATTCCCTCCACTGGAAAAAGATTAAGCTTAACAGAAAAGAAAAAAACCAATATATAACCGAGCCAAAAAGTCGGAATAGATGCACCAAAAAAGGAGAGTAAACGACTAAAATGATCAATAGCGCTACCCTTCTTTACTCCCGCCAGAAATCCAAGAGGCACGCTGACGAACACTGCTATTAATATACTTGCAATAGCTAGTTGGACGGTCGCTGGTATTCGATATATAACCTCATCCCAAACTGGCTTATTTGAAACATAAGATATGCCAAAATCAAGTTGACATATCTTCATAATAGAGTTTACATATTGAATAAAGAATGGTTGATCTAAACCAAACTCATGTCTTTTTTGAGTCAAAATCTCATCAGTCGGTTGGATATGTGCTGCTGTTAAATAAGCTTCAGCTGGATCCACCGGTGAAAGGTGAATCATTCCAGTCGTGAGAAGTGCGGCCAAAAGAAAAACTGGAATAATGGACATAATTCGTTTCAGTATATAATTGCCCATGAAAACCTCCTGCTATTTACTGTTTGATGCTAATTCCTGTGAATGGATTCTCGTCACGATTAGCAGGGAAATTAAAGTTCGTTACATTCTTTTGATAAATGGCTGTTTTCTTAATATAAGAAATAGGAATAATAGCTCCTTGGTCTTGTAGTGACTTTAAAATAGACGAATAAAGCTGTTGACGTTCTTTTTCATCTGTTGTTTGAGGAACCTTCACCATTTGTTTGATTAACTCATCTTTATTTGGGTATGCTGAAATAGCTTCATTAAAACCAAACCCTTTTGATGAGACAATGTTTAAAAATGTATGAGGATCATAAGGAGCACCATAATTACTAAAGAAATTAATATCAAATTTATTATCTTTAAATCTCTGGACTTGGTCTGCTAATTCAACTCCCACAATGTTTAATTTCACACCAATTGCCGCCCACTCAGATTGAAGGGTTTCTGCCATTCCTTTCTGAATGGATTCTGCTGAATCATACATTAGCTCAATTTCAAGTACTTTTCCATCTTTTTCACGAACTGTTTTTCCTTTAGGAAGTTTCCATCCTGCTTTGTCTAATAATGCTTTTGCTTTTTCTACATTATACCCTACGGACATAACATCAACGTCTTTAGTATAAGGTAAATTTGTAGGTAAAATATGGTCTGCTTTCTCTTCTAAACCTGAGGTAACTCCTTCAACCATTGCTTCTTTATTAAAACCATAATGTAGGGCTTGACGTACACGTTCATCTGAAAGCTGTTCTGTTTTTGTATTCATAACAAGCTGTCTTGTGGCAATTGGTTGAGAAACCCTAGTTTCATACTTTCCAGTAGACTTTAATTGCTTAAACGTGTCTAGACTGACAACTCCTTCTCCATAAATCATGTCCAAATCACCTTTTTCAAATGCGAGTACTCTCGTTTCTGCATCTGGAATAACTTTCACTTTAATTTTTTCTACTTTTGGAATCTCTCCCCAATAATTTTCATTTCGTTTATAAATAGCATATTCATCAGCTTTGTACTTTTCTAAAATCCATGGACCTGTGCCTACCGGTTTAACGATACCCTTTGAAGTATCACCATCTTTAGGAAAACCAGCTTTTCCTAAGAAACGAACTGGTCGAACTACAGCTAGTTCCTGAATTGTTGGGTAATATGGTTCAGTCAATATTAATTTAAAAGTATTTTTATCCACTACTTCTGTTTGAGCTATTTTCGTAATGAAACCCAACCAACTATGTAATTCTTTATTATTCAAAATAGTGTCAAAATTCTTTTTAACAATTTCTGCATTAAAATCTGTTCCATCAGAAAATTTTACACCTTCACGCAAATGAAACGTATATACTTTACCATCCTCAGAGATTTCCCATGACTTAGCTAGATTTGGTTTTATCCTACCTCCAGCTTGATAGCTTACTAACGGTTCATATATCATAGATTGAGCAAATAATTGTGAAGGATTGTAGACATGTGGATTCATTTCTCCCACATCTCTTGGCCAAGCAATCGTAAGTGTATTATCATGACTGCCTTTCGATGTTGATTCCTCATTATTAGCGTTTGAACACCCAACTAATAATGTCGACAAAATTAAAATAAACAAAATAAATAACTTAATATTCAGAATACTGTTCCCCTTCGACATAGCTATGTCTCCTCCTTGATGTTGATAATCATTTTCAATTGTAAGCAGGATCCGTATTCTTGTCAATGTAATATTGAAGACTTTATTTCAATATTGTTACGCATCCGTCAAAGTAACCTTTTAACGAATTTCTATAACTAAAAGTTAGGATAAAAATAACAAAAAAATCTCTTTTAGATAAATTTTTTAAGTACATGTAATTCACATTAAGTTACATAGTTAATAAACCATTTTATTAAATTAATTAGTTTTATTATTTATTCTAACTGGGAACAAATATACAATAGATAGATAAATTTATTAGTTATTTAAATAACTATATATTATATATGTATTTATTGATCGTTATTTCTATATATACGTATGCTCCTATGGGGATGTGTATCTTAAGATATACATAGAAGGAACATGTCAAACAGGAATTCTATAAAAATTGTAGAAGATATTGTTGATGAATGATTATATAAAAATTTCCAATTAAGAGTGGGGTATTCTTTGGAAATGAGAATTTGGTCGAAGTACTTGATAAGTTAATTGAAAGATCAGAAAGATGGTCTAAGGATGCAGAAAAAAGAATGGATTTAAATAGCTCCATATTTTACGAGGGGCAAACAAAAGCTTTTGAAGAAGTAAGAAGAATGGTTAAAAGAGATATAGATAAATATTTACATTCGTAGAGTAAACTATTTATCCAGTTAAATGGTTTTTATAGGATACGGTACAAGACCTATTATTGAATGTATTTAAGAAAGGGTGGAAATATGAAAATTCATCACCTCAATCTAACTGTTACAGATGTCTCTGCTACTCAAAGATTTTTGGAAACTTATTTTGATATGACATGCAGGGCAAACAGAGGTAAAGGTTTTGCTATAATGCATGATGAAGATGGTTTTGTACTAACTTTAATGAAGGGGAGCGAAGTTAATTATCCAAAGACCTTCCATATTGGATTCCCCCAAGAGAATGAAGAGCAGGTAAATAAAATTAATCAAAGGTTAAAAGAAGATGGATTTAATGTCGAAGCTCCAAAACAATTACATGGTTATACATTTTATGTAGAGGCACCTGGAGGATTTACAGTTGAGGTACTTTGTTAAATTATCAAAGTCTCTCTCATATATTTTTAGTTAACATAATGGATATTATAGAGATTGATCAGTAAAAAGGCCCTTGAAATCTCATAAGGGCCTCTTCTCTGACAATAACTATTATTTTATATACATATATTTCAAAAACAATTAATTATCTACTGCTTTATAAGTAATGATTAATATATGGAATAAAAAAATTTTTACTCATTATACATCTTTTAGAAAAAGGCGCTATTCCCCTCTATTTTCAATATATCTATAAACGAAATATTATACAATTCCAGTTAAACTATAAATTCCAATGATTATGAGAACAGTTAACGTTTTCAAAATAGTGATAGCAAAAATATCACGATACGATTGAACATGAGTTAAACCACAAACGGTAAGGATTGTAATGACTGCTCCATTGTGAGGGAGTGAATCCATCCCTCCTGAAGCCATTGCAATTACTCGGTGCATGACCTCTGGAGGAATGTTATATTGAGCTGCCGCCTCCATATATTTTTCACCCATCACACTCAGTGCAATTCCCATTCCACCGGAAGCCGATCCAGTAATTCCTGCCAAAACGTTAGTTGTTACTGCTCCGTTGACAAGTGGATTCGTAAATATATGCGAAACACCCTCTCGAACAATGCTAAAACCAGGCAGTGCAGCAATAATACCGCCAAATCCGTATTCGGAGGCTGTATTCATGGTTGCTAGTAAAGCTCCACCAATGCTAATACTTATCCCTTCTTTAAATTTAGATTGTACTTCTCTCCAGTTATATAATATGGTAGAAATTATCCCAAACAATAGGGCAAGTTCTACTGACCAAATTCCTGTAACCTGAGAAAGTTCAACCTTCCCAAAAGAATCCAGGCCGATAGAAGAGAAATCAAATCCGTTTGGGTACCACTTAGGAATAATCGTAGTGAAAAATTTATTAGTGACCCCAACAAGAATTAATGGTACAAATGCAAAAAGTTCACGAGAACGACTGTTTGAAGTCTTGAGGTTTATTGAATAATTCTCTTCTTCAGCCTGAAGAGTGGCTGCCGTTTCTACTTCATTACCTTCAAAACCTGAATATCCTTCTCCAGCTTTGCGAGCCTTTCGAGAACGTGTTTCTAAATAAATCATTCCAACAGAAAAAACAATAACCCCGCCAATTATCCCTAGCATTGGAGCAGCGTAAATATCCGTCTTAAAAAAGGTAGTAGGAATTACATTCTGTATTTGTGGCGTTCCAGGTAAGGCATCCATCGTAAATGTTGCGCCCCCTAAAATAATAGTTGCAGGGAGCAGGCGTTTAGGAATATTTGATTCACGAAATATGTTAGAAGCAAACGGGTAAACAGCAAAAGCAACAACAAACAAACTTACACCACTATAAGTCAGTATTGCACTTAGTAATACAGTAGCTAAAATTGCTCGTTTAGGTCCCACCCAATTGATTATAGTTTGAGCAATAGATTTTGCCACTCCAGACATTTCAACTATTTTTCCAAAGATAGCTCCTAAAAGGAAAACGGGAAAATATAACTTAACAAAACCAACCATCTTTTCCATGAAAATATTAGAAAAGAAAGGGAGAACGTATGATGGCTCAGTTAACAACACTGCAAACAACGCACAAAGTGGCGCAAAAAGGATCACTGAAAACCCTCGATAAGCAATAAACATAAGCAGTCCTAAAGATAAAAGAATAACAATAAGATCCATACAATCCTCCTTATTTTTAATAAATAGTTAGTTTCTATAATATAAAATGCATGAAACAATACCATTTACGAAGTTTTCAGTAGCCTATAAGTGATATAACATCTACTACTTAAACTCCTATAAAATACACAATCTATTTACTGGATGCTCCTCTTCCCTATTCTATAAATCCGTGGAGGCTTCACTTCAGACTATATAGCACGCTATTCTCTGAAACTCATTTTACTCATAATTGATAAATTGGGATTAAAGTACTTTATATTGTCTGTAAGTCTTGGAGAACTACCTTTTTTTTCAGCTTCCTTCACTAATTTTACAACTAAATCATTATACGGAGTTTTTATTCCTGCCTCCCTCCCCTTTCTACAAATAAAACCATTGATAAAGTCAATTTCTGTTTTTCTTTTCTTTTCCAAATCTTGTAACATGCTTGCTTTTGTATTACTATGTGGTCCCCAAACCTCTTGATAAAAATCCATTTTATTAGATATATCATTTTCATCTTGGAGTTCAAGAACCTCCATATCTTTTCCTTGAATCCTCTCTAATCTAATTCCATGAGCATGGGCAACCTTTATAGTTTCGTCTGCAATGCAGGCTAAGCTAACCATTGCCGACTCACTGGATAAAACCTCCCCAAAACAACAGCCTAATGCAGCTGACATGCCACTAAATGTGGCATTCATTAATAATTTTGCCCATTTTATTCCCATGATGTTAGAAGAGATATCACAATGACCAACTAAATCTAAAATTCTTTTTACTTCATTAATTCGAGGAGTTATTGATCCATCTAATTCACCAATATCAAACGCATATTTTTTTAAAATTCGAGTTTCTGTTGCGAGTTTGGAAACACCTGGACCAAGCCAGTTAGCACCAAATCCTACAACACCACCAATAGTTCTTTCATGTCCAATATAAGAAGCAACGAAGTCCTCAGGTATACCATTTTGCAACGTGCAAACGATACTAGTAGAGTGAAGATGCGGAAGCAATTGTTCTAAAGAAGCCTGATTGTAAACCTGTTTAGTTAATAAAAAAACTAAATCATATTGACCAGTTATTTCATGGGGTAACATGGCCTTTACAGGAACGCAAAGATCCATAAAGCCAGTAATCTTTGCACCGGAATGATTGAGCGCAGATACATGTTCCTTATTGATATCGATTAAATCTACTTTTTGTCCTCCTGCAGTAATTAAGGCTCCTATTATAGTTCCTAAGGAACCTGAACCCATTATTGCAATTCTCATATGTATTCCTCCCTGGAGTAATGATTGACTTATTGAATGAACTTAAATTTATTAAGTGCATTTTCTTCTACTAAAGTTGATAAATAAAGAGACTATTAAAATTTAAATTTCCTCAATAATTATAACAATCTCTTTTAATGCCTTTTTTGTGTCTTCTAAAATCCCACACGATAGGTCGAAAATCATTCAATCTACAATATTA
>Ga0268254_10001029_pt1 | contig 11648 bp, 9 predicted proteins | sample AgamicOrSfrz_FD_200251 | JGI IMG/M metagenome (GOLD analysis project Ga0268254, IMG submission 200251) | Agave microbial communities from Guanajuato, Mexico - Or.Sf.rz (v2) (version 3) | ecosystem: Host-associated > Plants > Phyllosphere > Phylloplane/Leaf | place: Guanajuato, Mexico | collected...
TTTAATTTGATCATTAATGTTGTAACATGATTGTCTTGAGAAGTAGCTTTAGATAACCAATCATATTGAAATAAAACAACTGAGTGAAGGTATTCACTTTTCTTCATAATTCCTGAGACACGTACGGCTTTCTCTTCATTTGGTGGAAATGGAAAAGTTAATGTAGAGCCAAGTTTTAAATTCTTTGCTTTAGCCCAGCTATATGGAATAACTACTTCAGATTTTCCAGGTAGATGACCCGAAGATAGCTTGGTGAATTCATGCTCTTTTGATAAAGAATCACTTTTCAACCCCACATACATCGGCTGAATTTCCATCTCTTTTTTATAAGGGGTATCTTTACCGATATATGGATAAAGGAAGGGGCTGGTTTGTTGAATATTTTCAAGCTTATTAATTTTATCTACATCGCTATTATTTAAAAATAAACTAGATTTTTGATAGCCCACTATTAAGTCATAATTACCGTATTTCTCCTCAACTATATTTTCATTTGATTTTTCTAATGTACTCATTAGTATATTAGAAGAAATAAGTAACATGAAGCCGATCGAAATCCCTATAATTGATAAGATAGTTCTGCTTTTTCGTGATTTAAGAAAACTTTTTGCTAAAGAAAAAATTAAACTCATAATGAAATACCTTCCACTCTTTCAGTTATTTTAATAACTTTTTCTTTAGAAGATAAATTTTTATTCTTCAATATTAATTCGTCTTGAATTACTCCATCCTGTAAGAAGATCACTCTATGTGCATATGATGCTACATTTGCATCATGGGTAACCATTATGAGGGAATGATTTAAGTTATCACAAAAATGTCTCAATATATTTAAGATTTCTTTTCCCGTTTTAGAGTCTAAACTTCCAGTTGGTTCATCAGCCAATATAATTTTAGGTTCTGTCACTAATGCCCGTGCTATTGCAACGCGTTGTTGCTGGCCACCAGACATTTGAGAAGGGTATGAATCTTTTAATTGACTAATTCCTAAAAGTTTTAAAGTTTCTTTTCCTTTTGTTTCTGCTTTTCTTTTTCCTGCTAGATCAATTGGTAAAGTAACATTTTCTATAGCTGTAAGAACGGGTATTAAATTAAAAAATTGAAAAATAAACCCTATATTATCTCTTCTTATAGTTGTTAAAGCAGAATCTTTTAATTGATTTATTTTTTGACCATCCAAAATTACTTCCCCTTTAGTAGGTTTATCTAGACCAGACATCATATTTAACAGAGTAGATTTTCCAGAACCACTAGTCCCCATAATCGCTAAAAATTCGCCTTCTTTTACTGTCACACTTACATCTCTTAATGCGTAAAATTGATTAGAGTCTTCACCGTATATTTTAGTAATATTTTCAACACTTAATATGGTTTTCATATTTAATAACCCCCTTATAGGGTGTATGTTAAGGGAAAAATCTAAAAATATTATTCAATAAATATCAAAAAAGTATCAAATTTAACAAAAATAAACATCAAAAGAATTTATTGTTATAATTAAGTGTATTTTAATAATGAGGAGAATCTATTATGGATAAAAATGTTTTAATTGTAGATGACGAGGAAGAAATAGCTGAATTATTGGAGGATTTTCTAAGTATTGAAGGTTATAAAGTCTATAAAGCTGCAAATGGAAAAAGGGCAAAGGAAATTCTTTCTGAAATAGAGATTCACTTTATATTGTTGGATATCATGATGCCAGAAGAGTCAGGTTTTGCTCTCTGTAAAAGCTTAAGAAAATTGTATAGTATGCCAATCATTTTCCTCAGTGCTTTACAAAACGATACGGATAAAATTAGAGGATTAAACATTGGAGCAGATGATTATATTGTAAAAGATGCTACTCCAGGGGAAATCGTAGCAAGAATTAAAGCAATTGAAAGAAGACTAACTAATTTTAATAATCCATTGAAAAATAAAACAAACGAAGTTATACGGTTTAAAGGTCTAGAATTGAATACACTGACACGATCTTTATTTATACGGGATAAAGAAGTTACCTTAACAGCGAAAGAATTCGATCTTATCAAGCTTTTTTTGACTAATCCTAATCAAGTTTTTACATATGACCAAATTATTGAGAAAATCTGGGGCTATAACCAAGGAGATTTTCATAGTGTGAGAGTCTATATTGGTAAATTAAGAGATAAAATTGAGGGAAAAACAAATGATTTTAAAATATCTACAGTGTGGGGAGTAGGTTATAAAGTAGAAGGAGTTTCAGGTGAATAATTTTCAATTATCTATAAAGAAATGGGCCTTAATCTTTTTGATTTTATTTTTAGTCATTCCTTTGTTTATTACGAGATTAACCGTTCATCTGTATGAAGGTTTTTACTCTCCTTATAAGAATGTAGAATTAGATAACTTGGATACATGGATGAAGAAGTATGTTTTAGATGATGTGAAACATTGGAATGATTTATCATGGCAGAGGTCAATTAATGAAAAAACTAGTACATTAGGAATTAAAATAAGGCTAATAGATCAAAAACAACAACAAATATTTTCTAACATTACCAATTCTAATAAGTATGAGTTAAACTCAGATATCTCCAAAAATAAGGTGGAATTGTCAAGTTTCTTGGAAGAATATAAGGTTTATTCTAATGGCAAGCTACTAGGCGTAGCCTATGTACAAGATAATCGTACTTTTGAGATAAAACATACCCCTAATAGATGGATATCTTACATAATCAATGAATGGGGAGGAGCGTTCATTTGGTTATCTATCTTTGTTTTAATTTTAATTATTAGTGTAAGGTTTATTAAAAGAAAAATACTTTTTCCATTGAAGGAATTCAGGAAAGCTACTGACTCAGTAAGTAAACAAAATTTTAATTTTAATGTACCCCATACTCCAGTAAAGGAAATAAATCAACTTTCTGAGGCTATAGTATTTATGCAGGAAACATTAAAAGAGTCCCTAGATAAGCAGAATGAAATGGAAAAGGAAAGAAAAATTTTTATATCCTCTATCATACATGATTTACGAACTCCTCTTTTTTCTATTCGCGGGTGCTTGGAAGGAATAAAAAAAGGGGTAGCCAATACGCCGGAAAAAATTAATAAATATGTTGATATTAGTTATAAGAAAGCAAATATTTTAAATGAACTGATTAATGATTTACATACTTTTACTACTGTTAATTATATTGAACCTACACCTAAATTTAAAGAAATCAATATAATTAATACAGTTGACCTCACAATTAAAGGGTTCTATCCAGCAGCTGTAACGAAAGAGATAAGCTTACAATCTAATTATAATGATGAAGAGGTTATCATTATAAATGGAGATCAGTATCTCTTATCTAGAGCTTTAGAAAACATAATAGGAAATGCTATAAGGTATACTCCTAATAAAGGAGAAGTATGTGTCACGGTTACAACTTTAAACAGAGAATATTGCAAAATAGTTGTAAAAGATACCGGTATTGGAATTTCATCTAGCGAGATTTCTCATATATTTACGCCACTATATCGCGGAGAAAAATCCCGTAATAGAAAAACCGGAGGAAATGGATTAGGATTGTCCATAGCTAAACAAATTATAGATCAACATAGAGGAGTTATCTCAGCTTATAGCAATGATGGGGGAGGAACTACTTTTGAGGTTGTCCTGCCTATTGAGACTACATTTTAGCGATGTAGTCTTTTTATTTTACTAATAATTAGTGTCAAATGGTGTTGTCCTTCTGAGAACTGATTTTAGTCCATAAAATGCAAAGATACAATTCGTAAAAGTATGCTTTTACGGATGGTGATTTAAGAAGAATGAATTTATGTTAATTTTATAGATTAGAAAACCACACTCAATAACAAAGACATAAGCCTATTTTCCCACTAATTCCCTCAATGTGTTACAAATATTATACAATATAAAAAAACTAATAATTTAGGGGGGGAAGATTGGATGGGAAGAAAAAATGGAACAATCAAGTCGTACAATTTTAATAAAGGGTATGGTTTTATTACAACAGAGGATGAAACTGAGCTTTTTGTTTCTTATCGCTCTATTGAAGGGAATGGTTATGCAGTCCTGAGAGAAGGTCAAAAGGTTTCTTTTGACGTAGAAACAGGTCAAAAGGGGCTAGAAGCAGTACGTGTACGGGTCCTAGACTAATATTCTAAGATCATCTGTTATTTAAAAGGCAACGGGTTATCCCGTTGCCTTATTGGTACTTTATAAAGCTGTTATGCAATTATTAGATAAACAATCACTACAATAATCAAAATAAACTTTCATATAAAAAATGAACACAAACAGACAGTTCGTAAAATAAATGTTCGTATTTGTATACCTTTACGAACTATGAGTTTGTATGAAAAATTTATCATTCTCAACGTTCGTTTAGATTTGAAAACATTTTACGAACGTCCTTTAAAATACACGTATTTTTACGAACGTTTTTAACAAGGTAATAGGTTGAAAAGTCTACTTCCTATAATCAAACTTATGTAAACTCAAAAAGAAGAAGCCTGTATCTAAGGAGATACAGGCTTCTTCCCATACAGTTTAGGAATTTGTTCGTTTGCCCTTGTGAGGCCCTTTCGTTACGTATATCGGTTCATAACCAAAGTGCCTTGTGTAAGATACGAATATCTACTTTCAATTTGAGGTAATACGGTTGTCGAAGTCGCTGTTAATTCTTTCAAAACTAATCAGTCCCTTCATAAATTAAGTATTTACCTTTTCACAACAATCAATAATAATATTGGCGTTGTACTGTATATGTACCACATGTTTTAGAGTTAAAACGTTAATCAGACAAATTTTTATAGATTTCTTCTTCCTAATAAAACGGCTCTTTTATATTAGAAGATGAATAACAGAATGAAGATTGAAAAGAGCTCGTTTATTGGGAGATTCTTTCTATAAAGGTATATGATTGTGTTATGTTTGATGAAAAAAGAAAACAGTAAATAAACTATTGTACATAATCTGTTTAATATTGCACCATGATTTAAGTTTGAACAGAGCCTGGAAGGTCTATGTTCCTATATTACTTTAACAAGGTAACCTTGATACCTTTACGTAATATATTCTCATAATCAATAAATTCATAAATATCTTCCTCTATAATCGAACTCAAACTTCTTAATTCTTCTAAAGTTAATTCTTCAATTGCTTTTTTTTGATCCTCACAATAGATTACAATGGAACCCACGATACTATGCGCATCTCTAAAGGCAACACCTTTACTCACTAAATAGTCAGCGACCTCAGTTGCATTGAGAAATCCCTCTTTCACAGCTTTCTTCATATTCTCACTATTTACTTCTATTGTGGAAATCATATTGGACATAATTTGTAAACAAGCTAATGTTGTATCTAGAGAGTCAAAAAAGACTTCTTTATCTTCTTGTAAATCTTTATTATAAGCTAATGGTAACCCCTTCATTGTTGTTAAAAGTGACATAAGGGATCCATATACTCTTCCTGTTTTTCCTCTTGTTAGTTCTGCTGCATCAGGATTCTTCTTTTGAGGCATGATACTACTCCCAGTTGAGTAAGCATCATCAATCGTGATAAATTTAAATTCTTGACTACTCCAAAGAATTAATTCTTCACTTAATCTACTTAAATGCATCATGATAATAGAGAAAGCAGACATTAATTCAATAAGGTAATCTCGATCACTAACACCATCTAAAAAATTATCAACTGGTTTAGAAAAACCTAAGTCTTTTGCTGTTAATTCTCTGTCAATGGTATGCGTTGTACCTGCTAGAGCTCCGCATCCAAGTGGACTTTCATCCATAATTTCAAGAGCATTAAAGATTCTCTTTTTATCTCGGTTCAGCATGTTATAATACGCCATTAGATGATGTTGAAAAGTGACTACTTGGGCTCTTTGTAAATGCGTATATCCTGGCATAATAACATTGTTTTCTTCTGCCTTTTTTTCTATATTGCCTTGAAGTTCATTAATGTATTTGAGAACTTCTCCAGCCTTGTTTTTAGCATATAATCTAACATCTAATGCTACTTGATCATTCCTACTTCTCGCTGTATGGAGTTTCTTCGCTGTTTCACCAATCCGTTCAGTCAAGTTAGTTTCTACAAAACTATGAATATCTTCAAACTCGCCTTCAACTATTAACTTTTCATTTTCAATATCTTCTAAAATAGAGATGAGACCTTCTGTAATATTTTCTCCTTCTTCATCAGTCAATAACCGGCACTTCATAAGCATTTTCACATGTGCAATGCTGCCTTTAATATCTTCAGCATAAAGTCGCTTATCAACTTGAAGAGAGCTATTAAAGTCTTCCATAAGTTTGTTTTCTTCTTTTCTAAAGCGTCCTCCCCAGAGTTTCATAATAATTCTCCTTTTACATAGTTTTTGAATTGCGTATTGTTTTTCAGATAAATAGGAATGTTCTTATGATGCATTTGTTATCTCATCTTCTAATTCTTTAATGTTCCCTTTTTTTCGCATATACCATACCCCGTTGTATACTGCAAAGTAGTAAAAACATCCACCTAAAGCAGCTACTATTAAGGACATAAATGGTTCAGGAATAAGACCTCTACCTCCGAAATTACCAATTGATGATATTAAGACAAGCATAAGAATATAAATAACTAGGTATATGCCACCTATAATTTCTATCGAACTATTTTTATTAATCATATGAACAACTAAGTACCATGCAACTCCGATAACTAATCCCCAAATAGCAAGGTGAACTCTACTCCAGTTTGTCCAGTAAATCAGTAATGTAGCGAATACAAACGCTAATGGAGCTATAATTTGCATTCCGGGAATTCCTTTATTTTGCGACAAACCAACTCTGCGGAAAACCATCACTGTTACACAAGCCGAAGCATATTTGAAGATACCGATGGCTCCTACAATTGCTACAATCGCAGACCAACTCTTTAATGGAAATAAGAAAAGTAACCCAATAACAAAATTAAGGGTCAAAGCGCGTGTGGGAACGCCAAATCGTTTATTCACTGTTGCAAAATAAGATGGTATGAAACCACTTTTCGCCATTCCAAAGACATGTCTTGATGTTCCAGCTGTATAAGTAAGGGCAGAACCTGTTGGAGAAATCATAGCATCAGCTGTGATAATCCAAGAAAGCCATACCATATTTGCCATAAGAGCTAAATTAGCAAATGGAGAGTCAAACTTAATACCACTCCAACCATTACTTAACATTTCTGCAGGAACAGCTCCAATAAAGACAATTTGAAGTAATGTATATAATATTGTTGATGCAACTAATGATGTAATTAAAGCTAGGGGGATATTACGCTTTGGTTTAACTACTTCACCACTCATCATGACTACATTACCAAACCCTGTATAAGCAAAGAATATACCACTGGTTAATATAGCGCTTAGTCCCGCGCTAAAACCATTAGGAGCAAAACCATGACTCGTATAATTTTCTGAATGAAACCCAGTCATAAAAAAAGCAATAATTGTTAGGACAGGAACTACAAACTTAATGGCAGTAATAATTGTATTAGTAACTGCAAATAACTTGACCCCAAAATAATTAACGACAACAAAAAATATCATTAAGACAGTTGAAGCTACTATCCCTGTTGTAGTTAACTGTTCTTTAGCTGCATCATATAGACCTGGCCAAAATTGGTTTGCATATTGAATGACTCCTGCAGATTCTACAGGTGCGGTAGCACAATATCCCAACCAAATGGAGAAACTAGTCACGGTAGCTAGCATCTTTCCATGAGAATAAAGAGGATAGCGTCCTAAACCTCCAGATTCAGGTTTTACACTACCTAGTTCAGCGTAAACAAGGGCTATTAATGTAATCACAAATCCTCCTATAACCCAGGATGTAATAGCCGCCGGCCCGGCTAGCTTTGCAGTCTGCCAAGCACCAAAAAGCCAACTGGATCCTATAATTCCTCCTAAAGATAGTGCAGTAAGTGACCAAAAACCTATTTTCTTTTTTAGATACTGTTCCTCATTCATAAAATTCCCTCTTTCTTAAAGGTGTTTATAGATAGTTATTTGTTAAAAACCCGTGCTACAAATTAATAGTTTGTTATTCATAATTAAATATTGCTATTTTAAGGTTAATAACAGGTAATTACCTTAAAATGATTCTATTCTAATTATTGAAAATTTTCAATATATTTTTTAGGGAATAAAAAATAACCATCACATAGTGAATGGTTATTTTAGTCGGTAAATTTTACTTGGCCTGCCCCGAGAAGTATAAGATTCTTCTCCTATGCACTCTGCTAGGTCTACCTCGCATAAACTGACGACAATGCGTCTTGCATTACTTTCATCCCAATAAAGGTGGCTTGATAAGTCTTTAATAGTAAAATCACTTGAACTCATTCTTTTAACTAAGGCGTATAGTTTATTATAATTTTTCACACTAATCTTAGCTTTTTTTAACTTACTTAAAAGATCCGTGTCATTAATACGATAAGAAAAGCTTAACTCATCTTCTTCACCGACAGACTGAACAACTTTTCCATCTTCTTGGATAATAATTATTCCATATTCGGATTTCTCTTTTGACAACTGAATGGCCTTTTGAGCATTTATTTCTGCAGAGTGAACGGTCTCCCCATACCCTATACCTACACTAACAGTAGTATTAGACTCATTCGTAAGCTGAAAGACAGTATCTTGCAACATTCCAATTTCCCTTTCAATCGTCCCACGTGAACTAAAGATTATATACCGGCCATTTCCTTTTTCTAATAAAGAACCATCTAATCGCTCACAAAATCTAAGTAAAATCTCCTTTAAATTGATTTCTAAATACTGCAAGCTATAAGAACTCTTAGCTTTCTCTGATAGTTTTTCAAAATTATCTATTTCAAGAATTTGCACACCAATTTGTGTATCTTTAAAATAAAAAGTTTTTGTCTTTTCTGCAAGAATTCTCAAGGACTGTTTAATTTCCATCTCTGTGGTAGAGATTCGATAGGCAGGAATTCCTCTTTCTTTTAAACCTAAATATACAGCTTCAAAACAAGTTAAAGCCCCTTTTGTTTTTTTACTTTCCCATAAATCAGTATGAAAAGCTATTAATTCTTTAGTAGTAGAGTCTACGTCAAAGGTTTTGACGTAGATATCTTTAGGCTTAAAGTTTATCTGTTGCAACGCTTGTTGCAGATGAGAGGTTGTCAGCTCATCAATACTTATTTGGTTTAAAAATTCTCCTTGATCATGGGCGACGTGTAAAAGGCTTTTATAAATTCCCGATTCAGTATGTTGAATATATATTAACTTTTCTGCAGGAATGGTGGTATTTTCAGCAATCATATATGAAATTTGGCTAGAAAAAAGCCATACATCCACATATTGATCATATTTTAAAATGATACTTTCAGTATCCTTAAAATCTTTATAAGGGTAACCAATAAAATTTATAATCAGCTCATATTCCTTACCTAAATTAATAATTTGTTCTACAGATGAAGTAGGTCCTATAACCCCGACTTTATACATTATGCCCTCCATTTTACAATCTGTATTTTTATTTCTTATTTTGGATGTAAAAACTTAAACTGTAAAGCTAGAAAGCTTTTACGGAGCTAAATAAATAACAGGGAGTTTTTAAAGTATTTATTTTTAATATCTTAGCGTTATAAAAATAAAAAAAGCACAACTAGAATTATATTTTGTTATCTTGAATCACTAATTGCATTTGAAATATATCTGACTCTGTAATTCCGTATCTTTTTAATGCACCTTGAAAAGTCGCTCCCTTTTCATAGCATCGCTTAATGGGGAAATTTTCATTTGATACATTTAACAAATTTACCTTTCTAAAAAATATTTAAATTTTTATAAGATCTTGTTAGTTTTAAAGATTTAATTTCACTATTACTTATGTAGAGGAAAAAATCGTTTGCAGCTTCCTCTTAAAATTTTAACAATGAGAGGTGATCTTATGAATTTATTTATAACTAGTGCCTTGATTGGTATTAGTGGTAATGCTATTTATCATGTGCTTCGAATTTATTTTCTTATTAAAAAAGAAAGGAGAAACTAAAAAACAAAAGCATAATTTGTACAGCAGTTCCGACAGGATAGCAATAATCGGGAAAACTTTAGAGTTTTTGTTGAATAAAGAACGTTTGTTCGTATGTAATAGAGAACAAACGTTCTTTATTTGAGGAGTTCTTTCAATGGATTATGGGCAGCTACCAAACAGAGTCATTATATGTATCGATATGAAGTCATTCTTCGCTTCGGTTTCTTGTGTAATTAGGCAGTTCGATCCCTTGAAAACAAAGCTTGCAGTCGTAGGAGATACCAAACGGTCAGGATCAGTTGTGCTAACTGCCACACCCTTATTAAAGAAAGAAGGAAGGAATCAGAACAGGAAGTCGCCTCTTTGAAATTCCTGAAAGGAAAGATATCCATGTGGTGAATCCATCCATAGAGAGATATATCAAGGCTTCGAACTATATTTCAAGTTTGGTGTTACAGTATGTGGCTCCTGAAGACTTTCATGCGTATAGCATTGATGAGTTATTTATTGATGCTACAGCTTCTTTGCATTTATTTGCTGAAACACCAGAGGAGCTAGCTCATCGAATACGTGATGAGATCTATCGCAAAACAAGACTGACAGCTACCGCAGGAATCGGTCCTAATCTCTTACTGGCTAAAGTCAGCTTAGATCATGAAGCGAAGCTCAGCCCAACAGGAGTTGCTTATTGGCGATATGAGGATATTCCCTTTAAGTTATGGTCAATTCATCCAATGAAGGATTTCTGGGGAATCTCGTCAGCTACAGAAAGACGATTAAATCGTTTAGGCATCTACACCATAAAAGAACTCGCTCTTTCTTCGAAAGAGATGTTACAAAAAGAATTTGGCATCATGGGCGAAGAATTGCACCAACATGCCAATGGAATTGATTTTAGTCGTATATCTGATGTGTACATCCCTAGTTCCCGTTCCTTTGGGAAAAGTCAGATTCTCTTTCGAGATTATACAAGCCGAAAAGAAGTGGAATTATTGCTGTTGGAGCTATTGGATGACGTGTGCTTTCGCTTGCGGATGCATCAAGTGGTAGCACAAACGGTTCATTTATCCATTGGCTATAGCAAACAAACAGGGGGAGGCTTCTCAAGACAAAAGAAAATGGGGAGAGCTTCGAACTTAAGCCAAGATATCTTTCCGTACTGTTTAACGATTTTACATACATATGATAGTGGCATGCCGATTCGCTCCATTGGGATTTCCTTATCGAAAACCAGCATTCAAGAAGAGGAGCAAATGGGCTTATTTGAAGACATCGATCAGCGTGAAAGAGCCTATGCTCTTACCAAAACGATTGATGAGATTCGGCTGCGTTATGGGAAGAATAGTTTACTACGTGCGTCTAGTCACCTTCCTTATTCAACAGTTCGTTATCGAAACGGCCTTATGGGTGGCCATAAAGCTTAAGGAGGAAAAAGAGATGGAATCTAGAGGAATGAAAAAATGGCGTCCATTCGCCACTATGCCCGAGCAATACATAGAGTTAAAGGAAATGATAAATAAGCAGGCAGAAATAGCTCAACCTGTTTTAACAGAAGAGCAAATGGAACAGATGAATTTCACCTTGATTGAAGCCTTACATACAAATAAACAAGTTTATCTTACATACTACAAAAAGGGACAATGTATTACAGAAAAGGG
>Ga0268254_10001034_pt1 | contig 11607 bp, 13 predicted proteins | sample AgamicOrSfrz_FD_200251 | JGI IMG/M metagenome (GOLD analysis project Ga0268254, IMG submission 200251) | Agave microbial communities from Guanajuato, Mexico - Or.Sf.rz (v2) (version 3) | ecosystem: Host-associated > Plants > Phyllosphere > Phylloplane/Leaf | place: Guanajuato, Mexico...
CTACTCAAGATACGTGAGGTATCATTTTTAGTATCTTGCTACGTTACTGAAAAAACTCCTGGCCAACGACAGGAGTTTTTTCTCTTTTTAGACTGTATATGATATACAAAGGTAGTTAACATAATGTCTCTTATAGGAAACAATACGGTAAAAGGCTTTATTTCTTTTATGATAGAATTCTTTTTTACATAACGTCTCCTTAGTTTTAGACCGTATGGTCAAAACTTAAAGGATCTAATGAAAAAGCAGCATTTCGTTTTTTACGACGGGATGCTGCTTTTTATTGGTATTTATATCTGCCGGTTTAATATTTTAAAGTTATTCTGGAAATTATCTAATTAGTTAGCTGCCTTTGCTGCCTCAATTGCAGCTTCATAGTTTGGATGTTCTGTTACCTCATCTACATACTGTACATATGTCACAAGATCATTAGAATCTACTACAAATACTGAGCGAGCTAGTAATCTTAATTCTTTAATTGCTACACCAAATGCTTCACCAAATGATAAGTCACGATGATCTGAAAGAGTTTGAACATTCTCGATTCCATTTGATCCACACCAACGTTTTTGGGCAAACGGTAAATCTACACTAACTGTTAAAACCTTTACATTGTCAAGCTTTGCCGCCTCTTCATTAAAACGACGCGTTTGTGCATCACATACACCAGTATCGATTGAAGGAACGACACTAATTAAGCGCACATATCCTTTTGAATCGTTTAAGGTTACTTCAGATAAATCGTTAGTTAATACTGTAAAGTTTGGAGCCTTTTCTCCTACCTTTAGTTGATTCCCAAGCAATGTTACTGGATTTCCTGCAAATGTTACTCCCATAAAAAATTCCTCCTCTTTTGATATATGTATACGTGCTCATATTAAACTCGATATTTGAATAATGCAACAATTATTATTTTTAAAAATTATAAAATCAAGTGGTAAAAGAGGTTGCTCCCAAAGAATTTTTGGCACCTATTTTAACGTGTTATTTTTCACTCAATGACATTTACCAGTCCATGCTTAGAAATAATTGTTGTTTTCATTAAAGCATGAAATTATTAGTATTTCTAATTTTTAATCAAGACACTTTACTTGGAGGCTTTAAAGAAAAATATAGATACAAACCAGAGTTTTTTTATCTTTAACTCCAAAAGAATTGATCTAATTCAAATAAAAAATTCTAATAATTCAATCTCGTTATTGACGAATCTATATTCTAGATGTACACTTAAGTCACAAAGCTACTTAGTATACAAGTTACCTAAGTATACTAATTTATATCATAACCAATATATCCTTTAGCAAAACAGCAAGTCATAAATTAATGAGGTGACTAAAAATGAAAGACATTAGTATTCAAGAATTAAAAGAAAAAGCTATTCAATTAAGAAAAACAGCTCTTACGATGATTTATGGCGCACAGTCTGGCCATCCAGGAGGCTCACTTTCTGCCGCCGATATTATGGCAGCGCTTTACTTTAAAGAGATGAATGTTGACCCACATAATCCTAACTGGGAGGATCGCGATAGATTCGTACTTTCTAAAGGTCATGTTTGTCCTATTCAATACTCAGCTTTAGCTTTACGTGGTTTTGTTCCTTACGAAACGATATACACATTAAGAGAATACGGTTCCCCATTTCAAGGGCATCCAGATATGAAAAAATGTAAAGGGATTGATATCTCTACAGGTTCTTTAGGCCAAGGCCTTTCTTGCGGAGTTGGAATGGCAATAGCAGGAAAACGTGATTATAAAGACTATAGGGTTTTTGCCTTAGTAGGAGATGGAGAGTGTCAAGAAGGGCAAATTTGGGAAGCTGCTCAAACGGCAGTTAAATATCAATTAGATAATTTAGTTGTGTTCGTAGATAATAATAGACTTCAAATTGATGGATTTTGTGATGAAATTATGCCTTTACAAGATTTAGAGAAAAAATTTGATGCATTCGGATTTGAAACGAAGCGAATTAATGGACACTCGATGGAAGAGATTGTAGAAACATTGGATGAAGTAAGAGTGGCGAAGAATGGAAAACCAAAATGTATCATATGTGACACGGTAAAAGGTAAAGGAGTTTCTTTTATGGAGGATGTAGCTGATTGGCACGGGGTTGCACCTAATGAAGAACAATATCATCAAGCAATGGAAGAAGTGGCAGGAGGTTTAAAATAATGAGCATACTGGAAAAAGATCTTACAGTAAAAAAAGCTACGAGAGAAGCCTTTGGGGATGAAATCGTAAAGTTAGGTAAAGAAAATAAAAATATTTATGTGATTGATGTGGATATTGCTAAGTCGTGTAAAACGGTAAACTTTATCAAACAATTACCTGATCAGCATATTAATGTAGGGATTGCAGAACAAAATGCAGCTGGGTTAGCAGCTGGTCTTGCGACAACTGGTAAAATCCCTTTTGTAAGCACTTACGCAGTTTTTGGTTCGTTAAGAATGCTTGAACAAATCAGACAAGAAGTTTGCTACCCTAATTTAAACGTCAAAATTGCTTGTTCACATGGCGGTCTAACTCCAGCTAATGATGGAGGAAGTCATCAGGCTATAGAAGATATGGGTGTATTGAGATCGGTTCCAAATATGACTGTTATTATGGGGGCTGACTATTATTCTACTAGAAAGTTAGTAGAACAGGCTGCTAAGGTATATGGACCTGTCTATCTTCGCTTTACTCGCGATACTGTTCCAATTATTTATGATGAAAATGAAGAGTTTACAATTGGGAAGGCCAAGCAAATTAAGGATGGAAGCGATATAGCTATTATTGCTAACGGCGATACAGTGCGCCTTGCTTTAGAAGCAACTAAAGAATTAGAGAAACAGGGAGTATCAGTGAAACTACTAGATATGCATACCATTAAACCATTGGATCGAGAAGCAGTGGTTGATTGTTTAAATATCGGCAAAATTATTACAGTTGAAGATCATAATATTCTAAATGGTCTTGGCAGTGCCGTATGCGAAGTAGTTGCTGAAGAAGGAAAAGGCACAGTTCGACGAATTGGTGTACAGGATCAATTTGGACAATCCGCGCCTTATGAAAAACTATTAGAGTTAAATGGAATTACTGTAGAAAATATTATTAAAACGGCTAAAGAACTGATTTAAGACTAAGTAAACGAAATAGATAAAGTTGATAAGATGGGGGAAGTATAATATGTTCGATTTAAAAGAGAAAGTAGCGATTATTACTGGCAGTGGTTCTAAAAAGGGTATTGGACGTACAATTGCCCTAACGCTTGCGGAACAAGGAGCCGCAGTTGTTATAGCTGATATCAATTTTGATGGTGTACAAGATACAGTAAATGAGATAAAAGAAGCTGGTGGAAAAGCTTTAGGAGTAGAGTTAAACGTAACAAGTAAAGATTCTTGTGATGCCATGGTGAAGAGAACGCTAGAAGTATTCGGCAGAATTGATATTTTAGTTAATAATGCAGGAATTTCACAAAAAGTTACAGTTCAAGATATGACGCTTGAAGACATCACAAAAGTGTTTAACGTCAATATGTTTGGTTTGTTCCTATGTACGCAAGCAGCATTAGAAACGATGAAAAACCAAAAGTATGGTCGAATTATCAGTCTTTCTTCTGTTTCAGCTAAAAGAGGTGGAGGAGTATTTGGTGGACCACATTATTCGGCATCGAAAGCAGCAGTACTAGGCTTTTCAAAGAACTTAGCACGCGAAGTAGCTCAAGATGGTATTACAGTTAACTGTGTGGCTCCTGGACTCGTTAATACAGAAATTTGGAAATCACTTCCTGAAGAAGATGCAAAGGCTGTGATTGATAGTATTCCTATGGGCAGACCAGGTGAAGTGAAAGAAATTGCAGCAACAATTGCCTTCTTAGCTTCAAAGGAAGCCTCCTATATTACAGGTGAAGAAATCGATATAAACGGTGGTTCACATATGGATTAATATTTATACTCCCTTTGTACAGGCATGCCATTATGGTATGTCTGTACAGTTGTTTTTATATTAAAAAATCTTTTAGTGCACTAAAGGAATTTTATCTATATAAGTAAGAATCTTTTGGAGGGAAGAAGTTAGGCGTATTGCTCCTAAAAATAGAACAGTATATAATAAATTATATCTAACTAATTATGAGTAAAATGAGTTAATAATTATAGAGAGAAGTGATTTTCATTAGTTTCAATCCAGTTTCCAATAACAAATTATATATTCAAATTTATAATCAAATTCTTTCTGAAATTCAATCTGGAGCGTTTCAAGTAGGAGATAAACTCCCTGCTGAAAGGGAGCTATGTGAACAATTTGGTGTAAGTCGAGTGCCTGTTAGACAAGCCCTTAGTGCCCTAGAATTAAACGGGTTTATTTATTCTCGTCAAGGAGAAGGTGTATATGTTAAAGAGTTTCAAAGAGAAGCTGAAAATCCTCAATCAACTCTTTTAACGGAATCTACCTCCCCTGAAGACATTGTAGAAGCAAGAATGAACATAGAGCCTCTTATTGTACGTTTTGCAGCTTTGAGAGCTACGGAAGAAGATATTAAGGATTTACGTGCCACGATTGATAAGATGGAGGAAGAAACGAATGCTGGTATTTATGTACCAGAAACAGACGAAGCACTACATAACGGTATAGCAAAAGCTTCCCATAATGATTTATTTATTAGTATTATGGCGGCTATTAGTAATGCGATGAAACAGCAGGAAATGTGGAAGTTTATAAGAGATAGAACTGTAACTAGACCTGACTATAGAGAAGTTAATTTTAATGAACATAAGTTGCTTATTAGTGCAATCGAAAAACATGATGAAGAAGAAGCAGTGAGAATAATGAATTTTCACATGGGAAATTTGTATGATCGCTATTGGAAAGGTTAATTCTGACTAATTTTTTATTGGATTTATAACAAATATAAAGATGAAAGGCAGCTAAACTGTAGCTGTCTTTTTTTTATTCAAAATAAGGAATTGCCTTTTAGCGTTCTTTTATTTAGATTTCATCTATTTAATAATATTCAGAAATTATCTAATTAAAGAATTATATTGACAATTGATAGGTATATAAGTACACTGTTTATATAAGGTAACTTAGTATACAAGTAGCTAAGTCTATAAAATGGAGGTAATGTAAACTTTTAAATTCCTTTTGTTTGCTAATTCAATGCTATTTTGATAGGAAAAGAAATTGTAAAATGTAAGCGTTTTTTAGTGGATGTTTAGTACAAAGGCTTTGGAGTATTAAGTAGAGGATAAAAACGGTAAATCATGTAAGCTCGTAATGTTGTTATAGTTCTGTTGAGGTTTTGGTATATGATATTATCTAGTAGTTTTTACAAAGTCATACATACATCTGGATGTTTCATTTCATTGCAATTAAAAAATGAGAAAATACCTATGAGAAAATATTTAATTCATTCTTTCTTTGCAAGGTTAAATGAAAGGGATTACAAAATATGTTGACTAGATGTTTTTTAGAGTTAAAAATAGATCAATCATCTTCTATATAAACATTAGTTCCTTTATTACACCTATTAGTCTCAAATAAATATTTAGGTTAAAAGTTTAAGGAAGTTAAAGTTGAAAAATAGAGAGATGGTAACCCAGGGAGGAATTATTTTGGATCCACTTAACTTAGAACGTTCAACTACCAAAAAAGTAACGTTAAGGCTTATTCCATTTCTATTTTTATGTTTTACCATATCTATACTTGATCGAGTAAATATTGGGTTTGCTGCACTACAAATGAATGAAGATTTAGGTTTTTCTAATGCTGTTTTCGGATTGGGAGCAGGGATTTTCTTCCTTGGCTATTTCCTTTTAGAAGTACCTGGTAGTGCCATGATGACGAAAGTCGGGGCTAGAAAATGGATTAGTAGAATAATGGTTACATGGGCTGTGATTGCTATTTTAATGGCTTTTGTCCAAACACCATGGCAGTTTTATACAGCACGATTCCTTTTAGGAATTGCTGAAGCTAGCTTTTATCCTTGTATGGTCTTTTATCTAAGTGGTTTTTACCAAACAAAACATCATGCAAAAGCGATTGCAGGATTTATGATCGCTATCCCAGGTGCTAATGCAATAGGATCGCCACTTTCTACTTATTTATTAGGTATTGACTGGTTAAACATGGCTGGATGGCAGTGGTTGTTCATTTTGGAAGCGATTCCAGCTTTAATCTTAGGTATTGTATGTTTCTTCTATCTTGACGATAAGCTTGAGGATGTAAAATGGTTGACTAATGAAGAGAAGAAATGGTTAATCGACATTACTACAAAAGAGAAGTTAGAAAAACAGGAAGCTAAACACTATACCTTTGGTCAGGCTTTGAAAGACCGTGATGTATTAACCTTATCTTTAGGCTATTTCTTCTGGATGGTTGGCTATTATGGCATCGTAATGTTTTTACCAACAATCTCAGAAGGGTTATCTGAAACCACATCTCTTAGTACGCATGCTATGGGCTGGATTTTAGGATTAATGTATGTGTGTGCAATGGTCACCATGATTTTGGTTAGTAACCACTCTGACAAGAAAAATGAGAGACGTTTTCACGTAGTTGCTTGTTTAGTAACAAGTGGAGTTGCACTGATTATTAGTAGCTATGTTGCAGATACGAACATTGTTTTATCATTTGTATTCTTAACAATTAGTCTTTGTGGAGCATTTGGCGCATATTCTCCATTTTGGGCGATTCCACCATCTTTCCTAACGGAAGCTGCTGCTGCAGGTGCGATTGCTCTTATTAACAGTATTGGTAACTTAGGTGGGTTCTTCGGCCCTTACATCGTGGGATACATTAAAGATATGACAGGGTCTTTTAATGCTAGTATGACCTTTTTAGGTATTAGCATGTTTGTAGGTTCATTCATAGTAGCCTTCTTACTAAAACAGTCAGGGAAAGCTATTAAAAAAGGGACAGTAGATAAACTAGAAAAAACTAGTTAATCCCTATTTGGAAGAAAGTTTGTGTTAACGGAAGGGACTGACAGTTAGATTTTAATATCTGTTAGTCACCTTTCTTAAATGGATCAGAATAGCAGAGGTGTTTAGTAATGATGAAACTCGGAGTCTTAACAAGTGGCGGAGATGCCCCAGGAATGAATGCTGCTATTCGAGCAGTAGTGAAAACAGCCAACTATTATAATATAGAAGTAATAGGAATTGAGGGTGGCTACCAGGGTTTAATAGAAGGTAAATTTCATGAATTAACCTCAACGGATGTAGATTATATTGCGGATAAAGGCGGAACATTTTTAAAAACTTCCCGATGTCCAGAATTTATGAAGGAGTCAGGCAGAATCAAGGCATTAAATGTATTAAAGGGTCATGGAATAAATGACTTAGTAGTAATTGGTGGTGAAGGCTCTTTTAAAGGAGCACAAAAATTACATGAATTAGGGTTAAACGTCATTGGTATACCCGCAACGATTGATAATGATTTATCTTACACGGATTATTCAATTGGATTTGATACTACATTAAATACGATATTAGAATGCCTCGGTAAAATTAAGGATACCGATTTATCCCATGACAAGACTACCATTGTGGAAGTAATGGGGAGATATTGTGGAGATTTAGCTCTGTATTCTGCTTTAGCAGGTGCAGGAGAAATTATCTCAACACCAGAAAGAAAATTGGATTTTGAAGAGATATGTTCCAAACTGCATGTGAAAATTAAAAGTGGCAAAAAAGATAACCTAATCCTGATTACTGAAAAAATGTACGACATTCAAGAACTACAACAATATGTGGAGGGTAGATTGGATATTAGTGTAAGGACAAGTATATTAGGTTTCATTCAAAGAGGTGGGCACCCATCCGCATTTGACCGTATATTAGCAAGCAAAATGGGAATGAAAGCAGTGGAATTATTACTAAAAGGACATTCAGGCAGAGCTGTCGGAATTAAGGAAAATGACTTAATTAATGTAGATATTGAAAAAGTTCATTCAAAAGTATCCAGTAATGATGATAAATACAGTCTATTGGATACGATTCTAGCTTAAAGATATCTTTTCTATACTCGATGGATTTCCCGTAATAGGAATAAAACTACTGCATCTCTCAATAAATTTCATTCTAACACAAACGGATTTTTATAATAAAAAGGAGGAGTAGATCATGACTAAGCAGGCTAATGTGAAACAAGGAACTATCGTTTGTCAAGTATGTGGAAAAGTTATTGAAAATGTAGACAACTCTGAAGGTGTTAAAACATGGTATGGAAAGTGTTCTGAGGATTGTTCTAGAAAATAATATATCAAGAAAGATTAATACAAAAATTATTAGAGCTCTAATTAAAAATATAGATAAATGAGGAGATTAATCTTATGAAAGTAATAATTGCTTCAGATCATGGTGGAATAAATATTCGTAAAGAGATTATAAATCTACTAGAAGAAATGTCCATAATATATGAAGACCTAGGCTGTGAATGCAGTAGTTCAGTTGATTATCCGGATTACGCAATTCCAGTTGCCAAAAAAGTAGCAAATGGAGAAGCCGATTTTGGGATTTTAATCTGTGGTACAGGAATAGGAATGAGCATTGCGGCTAATAAGGTAAAAGGAATTCGCTGCGCACTCGTTCATGACGTTTTTTCAGCTAAAATGACGCGTGAACATAACGATACTAACATTTTAGCTATGGGGGAACGAGTAATTGGTCCAGGTTTAACCCGAGAAATTACGGAGACTTGGTTAACAACCCAATTTGTTGGTGGCCGTCATGAAAATCGAATTGGTAAAATTAAAGAATATGAGGGCGTATTAGAAAACTCTCTCGAAGGCAAGTAAAGGAAAGAATCGAGTTGATTCTTTCCTTTATTCATATTTGATTCTTAGATTCTTATTATGGTAATTAAATTTTTCTAAAAACAAATTATAGAAATTAACTAAATTGTCCGTAAAAGTATACTTTTACGAAAAATATTTGATCCTGTTTCAACTAAGATAAAATTTCTTATAACAAAGTTGTTTAATAAAAGCCTTATGGGGAACAAGACTACAACATATGTTACATAATCTAAAAAACGGAGGGGTATTATGATCTTTCATGCTAATGTTTGGGAGCTAGAAGTTAAGAACCAAAATGAATGGACAAAAATAACTGATATTCATGGTGATGATGTTAGTGTAAATAGAGAAAAAAGTTATATTGATTTTCTGACAGAAAATATCAATTTCTCAACATTAACAAATGGGGATAAAATAAGGCTGAAAACGTTACAAGTGGAAGCTGACTCAATAGATGATATTGAAAAAAACGGAAAACCGGCTGGCTTCTATACTGTAGAAATTAATAAATGGACAGAACAAGGAAGTAGAATTATTGCCTCTGGAGAGGACTGTGTAACTTTTAGAATTCTCCCTATAGGCGAAGAAATACGGTAGTGAAAACACTATTATGCATTGGGTTCATCAATATGGACCAAAATTATATGAGAGAGTACGGCGCCATAAAGTTAAACAAGCTCAGAAGACATTAAAAGAATATCTTCTGAGCTTGTTTCTATTTTTGTTTCAATAAATATTTAAAAGTGTTCTTTTTTTATAAGGATTTTAAAGCTTTTTTAGTACTTATAGTATTTATTGTATTAATGGTAGATTGGAATAGTGACCAGAACCAAAATTTTTAAAGTTATATGTATATGAATCTATAAATCTGAACAGACTAATAACGTATTCCCCCCTATTCCAATAAATTTGAAAATCCTTTGCTTAATGGGCAAGGGATTATTTTTTACAAAAATTTACTTTTGTTGGTTGTTAATCTAAATAAAAGGGAACTAAATATAGTAATTGCACACAAAGGAGATATGTATTGGTGAAAAACTCTGGGTACTACACTGGATCTCTGTTCGTGAGGGAATTAGAACGTTTAAAGGAAGAATATATTCAATTAGACATCGAGGATATGAAAGTAATGATAAAAGAAGACATTTTACTGTTAGAAAAAGCAATGAATATGTTGTGTAAGAATAAAGCGTATTAAATTGAGCAAACTACTCGAGAAGTCTTTAGGACTCCACTTACAACCTAATATTTATCAGTAGAAAAAGCCATCTTCCCCAAAGATGGCTTTTTCGCCTTTTAGTTAACATAAAACCTATTACAGGAACCTTTACTGTAAACAAATCATAATAAGTCTTAAACCTCTATACTTATGAAAGATTTTCATTTTGGAAAGATAGTTCTCGATATACTTTTTTTCTCAATGCGTTATATTGCTGTAAATTTGTATCTGCAAAGGCTTCTTCTCGGCTAGAAAGAATATCATCATATTCAATTACTTCGGGAAATTGTTCTTCTGTAAAGTCATACCGTATACCCTTGAGTTTATTATAAAAATGCCAACCACCTATACAATTAGTTTTTACTATTTCTCCCCCCAATAAATCATTTACTACTAAAGCAGTTACACCGCATTGTCCATTTGCCGGGTTTTCTCTCGTCCACTTGGAGCTAGATTCAAGTGACCAAGACCTATGTAATGCAACTCTTATATTTTCAATACTCATCATGATTAAGGTATCTCCTTCAATAAAAATTTAACTAAAATTATATAACAAGAAACCTCTGTTTTAATCAACATAATCAAAATTCTAGGAAACAACAAATAAAGAGCCTTAAATAATAAGGCTCTCTATTTGTTCTCTATTTACCTTTATGCTTGGCCTTTGCTTTTTGTTTTTTCATTAGGTATTTTTGTTCCTTCAGTTCTTCACGATATTGTTTAGCTCTCTTTTTTTTGCTTTTCTTCTTTTCTTCATATTCTTGTTTTATGGCTTCTTCAGCTTTAGTCGAAACACCAACTCTATTTCTTTCTTTTGCTACTTGGCGTTGTAAACGTTTAGGGTTTATCTTTTTATCAGATTTCCTTTTCACATCAAGACCTGAATGAACAGATTGATTGATAATGTCTAGCAGTCTGTAATAAATAAAGTCTAATATCTCTTTATCTTTAGGTTCTGCTCCAAATACATAACGAAATGCTCTTAATTTACCGTCTTCTACAACTTCAATAATTCCTACCCAAAACTGGCCATCATGGTAAATCGTTAGTGACATAACGATTCCCTCCTCTAAACATACTATGAAATGATGGACATCCCGAGGAGGGGAAGGTCACTGACATTAATACATATTAATGCCTCCGGACTACCAACCGAAGTGTGTTTTTACATTCCACATACAAATTTTAACATAAAAACATTCAATATAAATGTTTACTTTAAAACACTATTCAAAGATATATATCATATGTACACTTAGTTACCATAATGCGATTTATAGGTATAAAAAGGCTGCCATATATAATACGTCTTTTATCTTTAATGATTTTAATTTTTAGAGTATAACCATGGAATAGCTGGGGGGGTTCCTGCCTCCGGTAATAGATAAATAAATACAAAGAATAGACATATAAGTACTCCAAAGCCTGTTACCAATACAGAGATCTTAATCTTATCCCTTTGAATAAGTCCATATAATCCTAGTAGTGCACTTAGCACGCCCAAAGATAACTCAAACAAAGCAATTGGATACACAGAATAATGATCCATTATAGATACTCTCCAGGAATTAAAAGCCGTAATGAATAGAACAAAAACCATTTGTAATGC
>Ga0268254_10001038_pt1 | contig 11560 bp, 9 predicted proteins | sample AgamicOrSfrz_FD_200251 | JGI IMG/M metagenome (GOLD analysis project Ga0268254, IMG submission 200251) | Agave microbial communities from Guanajuato, Mexico - Or.Sf.rz (v2) (version 3) | ecosystem: Host-associated > Plants > Phyllosphere > Phylloplane/Leaf | place: Guanajuato, Mexico | collected...
AGTCCATGCGTCTTGTTGGCATCGTCTCGCGCAGCGATCTCGTCAAGCCGTCGCTCACTTACTTCGAAGAAGAGCACAAGAAAGAGCGGTTCCGTCGTCTGACGCCGACGCGCGCGAAACGCCGCTTCGCTCCTATCGGCAAGGCCGGCTAAGCGCAACCGGCTAAGCGCAATGATTCCGCTTCAATGCGAAGCGGAATCCGCACGATAGATCAGCAGGCCGTCAGGCTGCGCCTGCGCAGCCGGCGTGATAGTTGCGGTGTCAACGTGCTGCGCGCTCAAGATGTGACACACCGCTTCGCCGTGCATCAGCAGGTAATCGGTAATGATGCGCCGGTGGCAACGCCACCAGACTGCTTCGGAGCACATGATCGCGCAACGGCGGCGATGCCCCAGTTCACGCAGTTCCGCCAGTCCCTTCTGAAAAGCGTCCGTCATTGCGTAATCGGCGTAGTTACGAAACGCGGGATGCGTCCAGTAGTCGTTCACAGACGGACCTTCTTCCTTGCGGCGGCCGCGCCGCCCACCCAGTTCCTCCAGATGCACGTAGTCGATATGAGCCGGCGCGAGCGACTCCGGCAGCGTATCGCGGTTAAACTGCGGGTTCGTTCGCGAACGTGGAATGCTGCGCACGTCGACTAATACTTCGACATCCGAATTTTCCAGCAGACCGATAAACTCGGAAAGCGTGCGCGTGGAATGCCCGATCGTGAAAAACGGCCGCGTCATGATCACCTCGTGACTTCGCAGTATGCAAAGGATTATATTGCCAGCAAGGCGTTGGCCGATTACCTGACTCGCTGCACATTCCGCACGCATCAGCCATGCCCGGCAACCGGTGACGTCAGCGAAACGCGGCACGGACATTGCGCAAAGCCCAGGCTTCTTACTTGCACTTCAGGCCACTCACCGCTCGAGCTTCGTCATGAAAACGTTCCACTGCAACCGCTGCTCGCAACGAGTGTTCTTCGAAAACGTCCGCTGTGAACGCTGCGAGGCACTGCTCGGCTATCTGCCGCAACTGCGTGAAATCAGTGCGTTTGAAGATGCAGGTGAAACGCGCTGGCGCAGCCTGCATCCCCGAGCCGACGGCGCGCTTTACAAGCAATGCCACAACTACGCGGTGGAAAACGTCTGCAACTGGATGATTCCGGCCGATTCGCCGGATACGCTGTGCCGCGCCTGCCAACTGACGCGCACCATTCCGAATCTCAGCACGCCGGATAACCGGCTCTACTGGTATCGCCTGGAAGTGGCGAAGCGACGGCTGCTTTACACGCTTGCCGAGCTCGGGCTCGACGTGAAATCGCGCCGGCAAGATCCGCAACAAGGTCTCGCGTTCGAGTTTCTCGAGGACGCCGGCGACGGTTCGCGTGTGATGACAGGCCACGACAACGGGCTTATCACGCTCAACATCGCCGAGGCCGACGACGCACATCGCGAGAAAGTCCGCACTGCGATGGGCGAACCGTATCGCACGTTGCTCGGCCACTTCCGCCACGAAACCGGGCACTACTATTTCAGCCGGCTGATAGAGAACAACCCGCGCTGGCTCCCAGCGTTCCGCGAGCTTTTCGGCGACGAGCGCGCGAATTACGGTGACGCACTCGACAACTACTATCGTGTCGGCGCGCCGGCCGACTGGCAGGCGTCGTACATCAGTGCGTATGCAACGATGCATCCCTGGGAAGATTGGGCTGAGACGTGGGCGCATTATCTGATGATCGTCGACGTGCTCGACACCTCGACCGCGTATGGCATCGCGCTCTTTTCCGACGATCCGCGCGAGCCCACGCTGACCGACCGCACGCCCGTTGAAAACGCGAGCTTCGATACGCTCATGAAGCGCTGGTTTCCGCTCACCTACGCGTTAAACGGCCTGAATCGCAGCCTCGGCATGCCGGACGGCTATCCATTCGCGTTGGCCGCGCCCGTCGTGGACAAACTGCGCTTCGTGCATCGAGTGATCGCGGAAGCGGGGGACAAATCGCCGGCTTCGCCGCCAGCACAGCACTAGCAGCGCCGGAGTCCGCGCTCACAGCCGCGCCGGCCTGCAGGAGTCGTCCAAGAGTTCCGTCTCAAAAATAAGACTGCTCCTAGATACGTGCCCGCTCAAATCTTTGAAAATCGTATTTAGCCGACGAGACATGCGTCGCAGTCTGATCCAGGCTGCCCGCATTTCCGCCGCTCGCGTTTTCCATTGATTACGACGGCCGCGCAGAACACCGCAAGCCGCTCACCACTGACCACGGCCATGAGCACACAATTTTCCCTCGATCGTTTCGAATCCCAGGTCCAGGCCGGCGACTACGACGCCGCGCACGAAGAATTCGCCGCACTGCTGGACACCCTGCGGCAAAATCGCGGCGGGCTCGGTATCGAGCGCTTTGCGAAAAACCGCCCGAACTCCGCCGAAGACGAAGCCGCACGGCAAACGCTGCAGCGCATCGCGGACGCCTTCACTGCGCTGCTCTCGGCACCGGAATACGCGCTTGACGCCGACAGGATCAACGTCATGTTCTGCGGCCGTTCCTGGATCGATATGATTTTCGCGGTAAGCTCGTACGGTTCGACGGACCACATCGTCGAGAAACTGCTCGAGACGTCGCGTGACAGCGACGACGCCACGGCTCGCGACGTATTGACCCGCAAGCAGCTCGTGCTCTACACGTCCGGCTCGAAGTACGACATCGATTTCGAAGAACTTCACAAGTGCGACCCCGTGATTGCGACGAGTCTCGCCATTTCAATCGTCAGTGCTGCGGTACATATCTCGCCCGCTGCGCACGACAAGCGCGAACGTCTGCTCGAATGGCTTCCGGGAAAGGTCGACTTGGTGGAAGACCTGGACGATCTGCCGGCCAACGCGGTTTTCGGCTCGTATATGCACTGCAGCTATTCGACTTCGCCGAAACGGCATGAGCTCAAGCGCAGCATCAGTCGTCTGGTACGCAAAAAGCTGGAGACCCTCGAGTTGCTGGGACCTGAATCCAGTGTGGCGCATAGATCTGTTGAAGGGCGCAAGCCAATCATGCTTGTCGTGCTCGAATGGTTTTCCGGCGGCCATTCTATTTATCGGACGCATTCGCGCACGATGCTCGCGGCACGCGAACATTTCGAAGTCGTCGCGTTCGGCGAGGATCAGCACGTGGACGAAACCGGGCGCGCGGTTTTCGATCGCTTCATCGAGTTCGAGCATCCGGAATTTATCGGCGACTGCATCCGGCAGATTCAGGAATTCGCCGAACGGGAACGACCCGACGTGCTGTATATGCCGAGCGTCGGCATGTTCGCGCACACGATCTTTCTATCGAACCTGCGCGTTGCGCCATTGCAGATTGCCGGACTCGGCCATCCCGCGACCATGCATTCCGCGCACATCGACTATGTGAGTGTCGAAGACGATTTCGTCGGCGACCCGGCGTGCTTCAGCGAGAAGTTGCTTCGTCTTCCGAAAGAGGGGCAGCCGTATGTGCCTTCAAAACTGCTGACGCCCATCACGGCATCCGTTCCCGAACGTCGCGACGTCGTGCATATCGGCGTAACGGCAAGCGCCATGAAAATCAACCCGGACTTCCTCGAGACATGTAAAGCGATCGTGCAGACAGCGCGCGTGCCCGTGCACTTCCACTTCATGACCGCCTGGAGCGAAAGCATCGATCTGGCCTACGTCAGGAAATCGATTCATGCAACGCTGCCCGAATCCGACGTGGACGTGTACGGCTCCCTCTCCTATCCCAACTATCTGAAAGTACTGAACGGCCTGGACATGTTCGTGAGCCCCTTCCCGTTCGGCAACACCAACGGTATCGTCGATTCATTCACGATGGGTCTGCCGGGCGTCAATCTTTGCGGGCCGGAAGTTTTCGAACATATCGACCGCGGACTTTTCGAGCGCGCGGGTCTGCCGGACTGGCTCACGACATACTCCAAAGACGAATACGTGAAAGCCGCGGCACGTCTCGCAGAACAGCACGACGAACGCGAGGCACTGCGCCGGCGGCTGATCGAAGAAAAAGCCGTCGAGCGGATCTTTAAGGGCCGCCCGCAGGCATTCGGCGAATCCGTGCTCAAGCTGCTACAAGAGTTGGACAAGCAATAAAACAGCAAGTCAAACGAGAGCCACACCGGACTATAAGCCGGTGTGGCTTTTTTTATTGGCGCACCTTCGCAACGATTCAATACGCGACGTAAGGCCCGACTCCGTTCGGTGTGGCCTGCTGCTCGATGGCGGCGTACACGTTGCGTCCATAGAAGAACGGCAAGCCCCAATCGAAGATCGACGATGTGACGAAAGCGGGCCCTGCCAGCAGCGGCAATGCGGAGTCGCCGGCATAGGTTTGCGCAACGGCATTCGCATTGGCCACGCTGAAATTCACCGCGCTCGTCGCACCGTTCGCGCCTTCGATCATCGCGCTCAACTGCTGTGTCGAAGACGGGCAGTAATACGCGTTGTTCGGACTCGCGCAAACCGGCAACACGCTGCTTCCGAAGAAGAGTCCCGTCGACCCGCTGTCCAGAATGCTGCGCGAATACGTCCTGCCGTTGTGCACCGTCGTGAATGTTCCGCTCGACGGACTCACGCCGATCACCTGCGCGCCGCCGAGCGTGTTGTTGCCTTGAGTGCCGATGCCGAATACCAGTTGCCCCGCCACCGATTGCGCGCCGCCCGTCACCGTCGGCAAGCTCAGCAGCGAGCCGTTGTTGTCGGTCGCGAAGTAGGGAACCGGATTGGCGACCTGCAGCGCTTCGGCCAAAGGAATCGACGTACACGCCGTGCCGCTGCCGCTGCCGCTGCAACCGTAGTACGTGCCGGGCAACGCCTGCGTCACGCAGTTCGCGCCGCAGTCATGCTTGAACACGCCGATGCCGAGAATGCCGTTGGCCTGCAGCATCGCGGGCGTATTGCGCGCCACGCCGACACTCGCGCAATCGGACGGCACGGACGCGTAGTTCGGATCGATCACCTGAATCGGCAACGACGCGGCCTTCTCGCCCGCAATCTGCAGATCGGCAAGCTTCACGGCGCCCCACGTAAAGCCGTTGAAGAACTGCATGCATTCGGCGACCAGATTGCCGGACGCATCCTTCTCTTGCGGAAGTGCCATCGAAGCGGGCAGTTGCGACGCAAACACCCGCACGCCCCATGAGCCGGTGTCGACGAGCACATGGTCGATGGTCTGACATTGCGTCGTGCCCGGCGCGCAGATCGTCAGGCTGACGAACGGCATGTTCGGCACATTGCTGACGCCGGAGTCGACCGTCACGCGCACCGCATTGGCGGCGAGCGCTTGGGGCGCAGGCGTCGAATTGGTCACGGCGGGTCCGGCGGACGAACTGGTCGACGCATTCGAGCCGCCTGAGCCGCCGGAGCCACCGCCACCACCGCCGCAAGCGCTCACGAGCAATGCGAACAACACAGCGCACAACATCGAAACAAGCATGGAGTTATGTCGCATCGCCGCCCCTTATTGAATGGCGCCGGGATCGACGCCCTCGGGCAGCGCTTGCGGCAAATACGCATAACCGGAGAAAGCGCGCAGATGCCCGCCCGAGTACACCACCAGTTCGCTGCCTGACACGGCGAGCGGATTGCCGCGGCCCACCGCGCTAGCGGCCAGATACACATCGAACGACGAGCCGAGCAAGGTCTTCAGATCGGGCAGCGTCGGACCTTCCCACGCAACGCCGAACACCGTCCCGTTTGCCGCGGCGTATTCGCGCACGAGCGTTCCCGAAGCCAGCGCGATCTGATGCACGGAATACGCGCGTTGCGTCGATGCAATTCGCGCCACCGCATGCATGCGCGCGCCATCGTTATCGATACTGCTGACGTTCTGGCCTAGCGCCGCATGCGCGGCCAACGGCAGCGCGCAGTTCGCCGCGAGCATTGCGCAAGCAATGCCGATGGAGAGCATCGGTTTCAAGAGAATTCCTTCGAGGTGAAACGTTCGCGACAAGCCGTGGCCCGTCACGAACGCGAAGCTAAAGGCGCATGCCGGGCGGGCGGTGCAGGTTGCATCCAGGTCACGTTCGCGCCGCTTCGTTTGCGTGAATGCGTCTACGGAGCGATGGCGCGAAACTTTAGCGGCGGCAGCGGCGCGCGCGAATCGTTAGCGCGGCGCGTTGAACGGCGTCGGAGGAAATGCGCGGTTTGCGGCGTTTGACGTTCGCGCGAGGACTCGCGACAGGCGGCGCCTGGCCGCGAGTTTCAGGCAGTGCGCGCGTTTAAAGCAAACGGCTGCGCGAAAGCCATGCACACGAGGAGAGAAAAATCGATGTCGCGCGCATCGAAGCGCGCGATGTAAGCGCGCGCTGAAATTTCCGCTGCTTTAAACGGGCAACGACGGGCGCGGCACATGAAAAAAGCCGCGAAAGGTTCGCCCGATTTCGACGACCTTCCGCGGCCTGGCTTGCGAACGGCATCAGCCGTCCACGAGCGGCAGACTACTGAGCAATCACGTCTTCTGCTGTTGCTGCTGCAAAAGCGAGCGCAATTCCTGCACGTTTTCTTCGACGCGTTTTGCGATCACCGCATACGACTCCGCTTGCGTCTGATACGCCGCCTGCGCGAGCTGCTGCATATCCGCGAGCGACTTGTGCAGGCTTTGCTGGATCAGCTCCGCGGTTTTTGGCGAAGGCGTGCTGCCGCTCGCGGATAGTTGCGTCGTCAGCGATTGCAACTCGGCCAGCGTCGTGCGCAACATCTCCGCCTGTTTCTGCGCGAGCGACTGCATGCCTTGAAACGCCGTCTGATTCGCCTGAACCAGTGCTTCGACGTCCTTGCGCCGCGCTTCCATGATGGCGGGAACGTCGAAGCCGGGCAGCTTGAACTGCTCGAGCATTTTGGTGAAATCGCCAAACGGATTGGCGGTATCAGGTCGGTCCATGCGAAATCCTCCTTTACGGTTGAACGATCGCCAGCGGCGCTGCGCCGCATGATTCACGCGACGCAAACACAGACACACACGCAAACGCAGGCGCTCCCGGTGCGCCGCGCCCCTGCGGCCGCGCTGCGCGGTTGCGGGGTCGGACGGCACATTGCGTCCATCATGCGCCATCCGACGTCATTGCGCCAGCGCATGCGCCGTTCCACGCGCCGCGCGAAGTGCTTCGCGGCGCGTTCGCACCCGCATAGGCACGCGCATCGGCAGCAAGAGTTCGTAAGTGTGCGGACACGCGTTCGTAACCCGCGGCGACGGTGTCTCGTCTATCTTGTCGATGAACCGGCGCACTGTCGCGGCGGCGTTTGTCGAATGGGAGCAACGTGATGAAAAAACAGATACCGGGCGCGGCGCTGGCCGCCGCGATAAGCCTCGCCGCATTCGCGGCGACAACCGCATCCGCAGAAGACAATGCGCCGCCGCCCGCTCACGCGCACGCCGATGCGCCGCATGGACCGCATGACACGATGGAGCCCACTGGTCCAATCGGCCCGATGGGTCCCGGCTTCGCAGTCGTCAACGATCTCGAACAGTTGCGCCGTCTCTACGCGCTGAGCGGACGACCGGCCGACATCGTCGCGGTCTATCACGACGTGCTGAACAAAACGCAGGACCCGATGCTGCGCCACTACGTGTACGACTCGCTCGCGCGCGAGCAGTTGAAGCCCGCCAATCCCGAGCAGGCAATCGCGACCTTGCGCACGAGCCTGTCGGAAGACCTCGCGGCAATCAACAAGCTGCCGCGCCCGCCGTTCGATCGCGCGCCGCAAAGCAAGCCCTAGCAAACATGCATCGGCAACTGGAAGCGCTACCGCAAACACGCTCGCGCCGACGTTTTTCGCGCAGCGTTGGTTCTCCCACATTGCTGTTCACTGGCCGCTTTTTGGTCTTCCCTCTGTTGATTAGGATAAGGACTGTTTAAACGTCAGTGCGGGTGAAGCATGCGCTATCCAGTCGATGTGGCCGTCGCCGCCGGGTTGCTGGTGTTCGTGCTGTGCTGCATCGTCACGCTCGCCTTGCACTGATCGATCGCATGCTCAGTTTCTCTCGCGCCACAGCGTGCGCATCAAGGCGAGCAGCACGTTAGGCGCGGTGCCCTTCTGACAATAGCCGTCGAAATTGTGTCGGCCGCGGCCGGTTTCCCGCACGTGTTCCTCATCGAGCGAAGTGAACGCAACAATGCCGAGGCTCGGCGTGGGCAGATAGCTGCGCAGCGCGCTTGCTGTTTCGTAGCCGTCGCGCCCCGGCATCATGATGTCGAGCACGACCACGTCGGGCACCCAGTCTTTCACGCACGCGAGCGCCTCGTCACAGCCGTTCGCCGCGCGCGCTTCCACACCTTCATACGATAGATACGTTGCGAGCGCTTTGGCCGCATCCTCGTTGTCGTCGACCACGAGGACACGCGGCACCTCGTGTAATACCCGCACCTGGCGGGCGCTCCACCTTTGACAGGTACTCGTTGTTACTGACATGTAATAGCGATTGGCGAGAGAAAAACCATCGCGATCTAGCAAGCGACATACCAAACGGCCGTGAGCGCGGCCATGAACGCGGCCGGCGAACCGCGAAGCGCTAGCGCGCCGCCGTGGACCCGCGAACCAGGAGATCGCCGGGCAGCACGAGCGAACGTGTCGACATGGAAGGATCGGCGAGACGCTGGGTAAGCAATTGCATGGCGATCTTGCCGATTTCATACACCGGCTGCGCGACGACGGTGATGCCTGGCGTGACGAGATCGGTCCACGCGTCGTTGTCGAAACCGGCGAGCGCGATGTCGGTTCCGGGCGTCGCGCCGCGCGCGCGCATCTCGCGATACGCGCCGAGCAGCAACAGCCCGTTGCTCGCGACAATCGCATCGGGCCGCGTATCCGCGTCGCGCGCGAGCCACGCGCCGACATGCTCGAGCGCGCTCGCCGGGTTCGGTTCGACGAATTCCGCCAGCACCGGCAAACCGTGTCGGCCGAGCGCGTGCGCAAAACCATCGTGACGCTCGCGGCCCGTGGTGCTCGCGTTGCCGAACAGTCCGGCGATGCGCCGGTAGCCGCGCTCCACCAGATGCTCGACGAGGCGCGCCGCCGCGTCGCGGTTATCGAGCACGACGGCGTCCGCGCTGCCCGCCGGTCCGGCGCGGTCGATCATCACCACAGGGAAGTCGTAGGCCTGCGCCTTGAAACGCTGCGCCGCGTCGTGCGTCGGCGAATAGATGCAGCCCGTGACGCGCTCCTCCTCCATCAGCCGCAGATACATGGCCTCTTTCTCGGCGTTTTCGTCCGTGTTGCAGAGGATCACGCGCAAGCCCTGCTGGTAAGCGGCGTCTTCGACGGCGCGGCTCACTTCGGTGAAAAACGGATTGCGCACGTCCGAGACGATCAGGCCGATGGTCGCGGTATCGCCGGAACGCAGACGCCGCGCAGCCGCATTCGGCCGATAACCCAATTGCTCGATCGCGCCCAGCACGCGCTGACGCACCGCATCGCGCACCGGCCCATTGTTCGACAGCACGCGCGAAACGGTCGTGACCGACACGCCGGCGGCTTCCGCAACATCCTTGATTCGTAGATTCATGAAAGTGGTATCGATTCCTCGAATCGCTCGGTATTTTCCCTGGATTGCCAGCCGACCTCGGCATTTGCCCGCTGTCGCCGGAGACAGGCTGCTCGGCTCTTTCGAGCCATTCTACCTGCGTTCATGCCGTTTCAAGTGAACTATGCCGCATGTGGGCAAGGCTTGACGGACAAAGTGGTATCGATTCCAATAACACCCACTTCAACGATTCGATTTCAGGAGACGCGATGCCGTCGCTGCTTACCCCGGAGCTGGTTCGATTGAACGCCCGGGCCAGTTCGAAACACGACGCGATCGTAGAGGCCGGCGAATTGCTGGCCGCGGCCGGCTATATCGAGCCCGGCTACGTCGACAGTCTGCACGCTCGCGAAACAGTCTCGAATACGTATCTGGGCAGCGGCGTCGCCATTCCGCACGGCATGCAGGAAGACCGCCATCTGATCCGGCGCACCGGCGTCGCGGTGCTGCAACTGCCCGAGGGCGTGGAATGGCACGACGGCGAGCGCGCCAACCTGGTCGTCGCGATTGCCGCTCAGTCGGACGAACACATCGCGCTGCTGCAACGCCTCACGCGTCTGATCGGCGACGCGGACAAGCTGCGCGCGCTCATCGACGCACGCGATCCTGGCCTGATCGTCGACGCGCTGAACGGCGCGGGCGTCGATCCGGTGACGAGCGTCGTCGACAGCACGCCCGCCGATTTCGCGCAGCGCGTGGAACTGGTGCTCGACTATCCGCATGGACTGCACGCGCGGCCGGCAAGCGCATGGGTGGCCACGGCGAAGCGTTATCAGGCCGCCTTGCGCGTGCGCAACGGCAAGCTCGCCGCCGATCCGAAGAATCTCGTCAGCCTGTTGCAACTCGGCGCGACCGCGAACGCGCAACTCGTGCTGTCGGCGCAAGGCGTGGACGCCGCCGACGCGCTCACGGCCCTCAAGCGCACCATCGAGGCGCTGTCCGCCGAAGAGCACGAGCGCGCCGCCGCGGCGCGCGCGCGTCGGCAGAAAGCGCAGCCGGTGTCGTGGGAACCGGCCGATCCGGCGACGGTGTTCGAAGGCGTCAGCGCCGGGCCGGGCTTTTCCATCGGCGTGATCCGCGTGATGCGCACCGCGCAGCTCGACATACAGGACCAACCGCAAGAAACCGTCGAAGCGACGCATCGGCTCGACACAGCATTGCGCCAAACCGCCGACGAACTCGACGCGCTCACACGCGACACGACCGCACGCCTCGGCGCGGAAGAAGGCGCGATCTTCGCGGCGCACCGCGAACTGCTCAACGACACCGACTTGCTCGCCGAAGCCGCACGCCTGCTGCTCGACGGACACGGCGTTGCGTGGTCGTGGCATCAAGCCGCCGAACGGCAGGCCGCGCGCCTCGCCGCGTTGCCTGATCCGCTGCTCGCCTCGCGCGCGACCGATCTGCGCGACGTCGCGCGGCGCGTGCTCAAGCACCTCGGCGAAAACGTCGCGGCAGACACGCGCTTCGACACGCCCGCCATCCTGATCGCCGAAGATCTGACGCCATCGGACACGGCGATGCTCGACCCCGCCGTCACGCTCGGCTTCTGCACGGTGTCGGGCGGCCCGACCTCGCACACCGCGATTCTCGCGCGCACGCTCGGCGTGCCGGCGGCGGTCGCGTGCGGCGCCGCATTGATGAATATTGACGACGGCAGCGCCGCGGTGCTCGACGGCACGAGCGGCCGTCTGTATGCCGGCGTGTCGGCGCGCGACCTGGAACGCGCGCGTCAAACGCAAGCCGAACTCGCGGAGCAGGCTCGACGCGCCGCGGCAAACCGCGCGCTGCCCGCCGCGACGCTCGACGGCCACGTGCTCGAAATCGGCGCGAACATCACGCGCCCGGATCAGGTGCGCGACGCGATTGCGAACGGCGCGGACGGCGTCGGCCTGATGCGCACCGAGTTCCTGTTTCTCGAACGCCACGATGCGCCGAGCGAGGACGAACAGTACGACTGCTATCGGCGCATGGTCGAAGCGAGCGGCGGACGTCATCTGATCATTCGCACGCTCGACATCGGCGGCGACA
>Ga0268254_10001039_pt1 | contig 11538 bp, 10 predicted proteins | sample AgamicOrSfrz_FD_200251 | JGI IMG/M metagenome (GOLD analysis project Ga0268254, IMG submission 200251) | Agave microbial communities from Guanajuato, Mexico - Or.Sf.rz (v2) (version 3) | ecosystem: Host-associated > Plants > Phyllosphere > Phylloplane/Leaf | place: Guanajuato, Mexico...
CCGGCATCGGCCCGCGCCCGCAGCTCCCCCTCGGGCAACGGCAGGATGGCGGCGGCCGCCGCGCGGAACGCCTTGACCTTGTAGGTGTCCTCCCGGCTGCGCTCGAGCAGGAACGCGATCCGCCGCAGCGCCGCAACCGGACCGCCGTCGTACGGCGTCGGCTGAGGGTGATCTTGGTCCGACACGCGGCCCCCGTCGTCGATTTTTCTTCTCCACACCCGGTGGAGAGATGTCGTCGCAGGTCAGCACGGTGAGTCGCGCCGCCGCGGCCCAGGATTCCACAGTCGCGTCCCAGGGTGCACACCGCTCCTCCACGGACTTCGGCGGTTGTGCACACCCTCCTCCACAGGGCCCTCCACAGGCGCAAGGGGTGCGCCGTTGACCCGCGCCGGAGTGCCCTCTTAGGTTCTGCCCAGACGAGACCCCCGGCGCCGCCGGACGTCCTTCGCAAGGGGAAGGCGAAGAACGATCCAGGCACCGGGGGTCTCTCATGTCCTGAGCGGGGCTCGAGCGTGGCGCGACACGCGGAAGCCCCGCGTGCACCGTTGTTGCGAAAGGCGGGGCGGTGTGCCGTAAGGTCGATCCGGCTCCGCGGTACACGCCGGGGGCACCGGCGGGCTTCCCCCTCTGACCCCGTCGCGACGACCAAGAGAAATAGAAGGAGGCCGTCATGGCGGAGAGCTGGAGCGGCGAGTTCTACTGCGTCAAGTGCAAGGAGAAGCGCGAGGCGACCGGTGAGATCAAGGTGAACGACAAGGGCACGAAGATGGCCAAGGCCGTCTGCCCCGTGTGCGGCACCAACCTCAACCGCATCCTCGGCAAGGCCTGACGCAGGCCGATACCGAACGTCTTCGACCCCGGACCGCACGGTCCGGGGTCGAGTCGTCTCACCGGCCTGTGGAAAGCCGCCGACGCGCTTCCTGGATCCGTGTGACAGTGGCCGCATGGGTCATCGTCTGCGTCCGGGCCTGACGATCGTGCGCCGCGACGAGCGCCAGGTGCAGGTCGGCCTGGAGCCGCCGCACCGCGTGGTGCTGCCGGATTCCCCCGACGTGCGCCGCCTCCTCGACGACCTCACCCACGGCCGGTCGCCGACGGTCCGCGAGCCGGCGACGCATGCGGTCCTCGAGCGGCTCGCCCGCGCGGACCTGCTCGAGCCGGATCCTCCGGCAGCGGCCACCGCCGCACCGGTCACGGTGCAGGGGCCGCCGGTGCTGGTGGAGGCCGCCGGCGCCCATCTGCGCTCCGCCGGCCTGTCCGTGGCCGCCGATGCGCCGGTGCGGGTGATCCTGGCCTTCGGTGCCGTACGCCGCGACCTCCTCGACCCGTTCATGCGCAGCGGGACCGCCCACCTGGTCGCAGCGCTCACGCCGTGGGGCTGGGACATCGGTCCGTTCGTGGTGCCGGGCGCGACGGCATGCCTGCGCTGCGTCGACGCCGCGCTGGCCGAGCACGATCAGCGCCACGGCGTGCTGGTCGACCAGGTGGCGCGCAGCGGGACCGCGCTGCCGGTCGACGCCCCGAGCGCGGCGATGGCGCTGGGTTGGCTGGCCCGCGACGTGAGAGCGTTCGGGCGCGGCGAGCGACCCACCACGTGGTCCTCGACGTACCGCCTGGGGGACGGCGCGCCCGTGGAGCGGCGCTGGCTGCGACATCCGCACTGCGGCTGCGCCTGGGACTGCCTGGACTGAGGAGGGTCACCACCACTCGGAGTCGAGCTTGCCCTCCATCGCGCGCAGGTTGGCCCGCGAGCAGTCGACGCAGAAGTACTGATGGCACCCGTGCTCCACCGCCGTCGTCCAGGTCAGCAGCACCGCAGGATCGGACTCGATCCGGCCGCAGCGGTCACACGTGCGGGTGGACATGTGCCCAATGTAGGCCCGGCGCGCGACCGACCTCGACCGAATCGGCTGAACAGGCGGCCCAACGAGACCTGCCCGCCCGAGCCGGGGCTCGGACGGGCAGATCGTTCACACTCCCGCGATCAGGGGTGTCGGAGGCGAAGGTCCCGTGACGGGTGGGACCGCCACCCCACGCTTACAGGACGCGGGCCAGGGCCAGGCGAGCCTGCTGTGCCGCCTTCTCCGCCTTGCGGCTGAGCCGGCGAGCCCGGGCGATGTTGTGCGCCCGGTGCCACTGCTGCGCCTCTCCCAGGCGCGCGGACATTTGTGCGCGCGCCAGGTCTTCGTAGATCAAGTTCATTGCGGTGCTCCTGGATCGGTCAGTGTTCATGGTGGTTTCTTGTCGGCTTTCGGATGGGGTGTCGGGTTCTACGCGGCGCGGTCTACGCGGCGTTCTTGCGAGGACGGCCACGCGGGCGCTTGCGCGGGATCACCACTCCTTGGAGGAAGAGCTCCCCGCCCCAGACGCCCCACGGCTCCCTGCGGCTCTGGGCGCCTGCCAGACACAGGGTCTGGACGGGACAGCTCTGGCACAGGGCCTTGGCGAACTCGACGTCGCTGGGCGATTCGGCGAACCACAGCTCCGGGTTGTTGATCCGGCACGGCAGCAAGTCCTCGTCCACCCGGTCTGCCTCGTCGTGCAGAAGGCCGAGCGTGGGCTCGAGTACGGCGGTCATGTGTCACCTCCTCTCACTGACCTGATCGCGATGTGTGTGGACATTCGTGGGTGCTGAGAAACAAGAAGGCCGCGGATCCCGGTACTCGGGTTCCGCGGCCTGGAGGCGACTCGGCTGTCTCTCAACAGTCGGTTGGTCTCCAGGCGGGGACACCCGTGGCGCGACGCTTGTTGCCGAAATCCACCACTCCCTGGGCGAGGGCGTAGGTGCGGACGGCGGACCGAGCGGCGTCAGCCGTGGCCGGGATCGTCCAAGCAGCCGTGTGCGCGGCACCCGGGAAGGCGTGGCCGCACGTGGGCATGGCGATGGACGGCTTCTCAGCCATCGGGATCAGGGTCATGCTCATGGGGCCACCTCCTTCGGTGAATCGGGCACTGGATTCGTCAGGTCCATCGTGCGCAGTTGTGGGCTTGTGCGAGAACCGTATCCTGCGGCCTTTAACGGCGGCAAACGAATAAACGACTCAATTTCGAAGAATTTCTGCCACGTCTTCCGTCGAATGCTCAGGCCGACGCCGAGATCAGCGCGAGCAGCTCCTCGCCGTAGGCCTCGAGCTTCGATCTGCCCACGCCGTTGATCCGCAGCAGGTCGCCGGTGGAGGCGGGCTTCGCCTCGGCGATCGCCTCCAGGGTGGCGTCGGTGAAGACGGTGAAGGCCGGCTTGTTGCCCGCGGCCTCGCGCCGCCAGGCCCGGAGCCGTTCGAAGAGCTCCTCGTCGTAGGCGGCCGGACAGTCCTCGTGTCGGCCGCGACTCTTCTCCGCCGCCGAGCCCAACGGGCCCCCGCACGTCTTGCACATCCGTGCTCGCCGGTTGGCGCTCTGGGGGTGCTCTGCCCGCGCCGACGAGGGCAGCAGGGGCTCCAGGAAGCGGGACGGCTTGCGCGACCCGCGGCCTCCGGGCTGGCGGGCCAGCGCCCAGCTGAGGTGCAGGTCGAGGCGGGCGCGGGTCACCCCGACGTAGAGCAAGCGCCGCTCCTCCTCCACCGCGACCGGCGAGTCGAGGGCGTAGCTGATGGGCAGCGTGCCCTCCTGCAGCCCGACCAGGAACACCGAGTCCCATTCCAGGCCCTTCGCGGCGTGGAACGTCGCCAAGGTGACGCCGTCGGCGACCGGCGCGTGTTGCTCGGCGGCGCGGCGGTCGAGGTCGGCCACGAACCCCTCGAGGTCTCCCCCGGCCTCGGCGTACTCGTGGGCCTGGTCGACGAGTGCCTGCCACGACTCCCAGCGGTCGCGCGTCTGTCCGCGCGCCTCCGGGGGTCGCTGCGTCCAGCCCATGCCCGCGAGCGTGGCGTGGACGGTCTCGAGGAGGTCGCCGTTCTCCGAGCGCGCAGCGCCTCGCAGCCGGGTCACCGCCTCCCGGACCTCGGGCCGATCGAAGAAGCGCGCGGCGCCACGGACGACATAGGGGATGCCACGGGCGGTCAGCGCCTCCTCGAAGGTCTCGGACTGGGCATTGATCCGGAACAGGACGGCGACCTGCGACCACGTCCTGCCGCAGGCGTGCAGCTGCTCGATCTCGGCTGCCACCGCGGCCGCCTCGGCGACCTCGTCGGGCTGCTGGCGGTAGGTCACGGCGGGTCCCGCCGGCTGCTGGGCACGCAGGAGCACGCCCTGACTCGGCGAGCCGTCGAGCAGCGTGTTGGCCACCTCGACGACCTGCGGAGTGGAGCGGTAGTTGCGCACCAGCTCCACCGAGGTCGTACCGGGGAACTTGCGGGCGAACTCGCGCAGGTAGCGGGCATCGGCGCCGGCGAAGGAGTAGATGGTCTGTGCCGGGTCGCCGACCACGCAGATCTCGTTGCGGCCACCGAGCCAGAGGTCCAGGAGACTGGACTGCAGCGGCGAGACGTCTTGGAACTCGTCGACGACGAACCATTTGTACTGCCGACGCACCTGCGCCGCGACCCGCTCGTCGTCGGCCAGCATCCCCGCGGTCAGCAGCAGCACGTCCTCCATGTCCATCCGGCCCTGGCTGCGCTTGACCTCCTCGTAGCTGCCGAACACCCGCCCGACCGTGGCGGCGTCGAGGTTCGTCACCTCGCGGCCCTTGCGCGGGGCGACGCGGGCGTAGTCATCGGGATGGACGTTGCTGACCTTGGCCCATTCAACCTCGGCGGCGAGATCACGCAGCAGCGCCTGGTCGGCCTGGACCCGGTGTCGGCGGGCAGCAGTGGCGAGCAGGCCGATCTTCGACTCGATGAGCTGCGGCAGCTCGGTGCCGTGCACGTGCGGCCAGAAGTAGCGCAACTGACGCAGCGCCGCGGAGTGGAACGTGCGTGCCTGGACGCTGGCGGCCCCCATCGTGCGCAGGCGCTGGCGCATCTCGCCCGCCGCGCGGGTGGTGAAGGTGACCGCGAGGATCTCGCTCGGCGCGTAGACGCCGGCTGCTACCCCGTAGGCGATCCGGTGGGTGATCGCCCGGGTCTTGCCCGTGCCGGCACCGGCGAGGACCCGCACCGGTCCGCGCAGCGCCTCGGCGACCTGGCGCTGCTCCGGGTCGAGGGCGGCGAGCAGGTCCGCGGGCGAGGACATCGGGCGAGCAACTCCTGTGCTGGGAACGTCGGCTGGGGCGGGTCACCACCCTAGATGGCGCCGGCGACAGTTCCGGCCCGGGCAGAGCAGGGGCGCCCGGGTGCCCGCCAGGGGGCCCGCGATGCCTCGGCTTGGAACAACCGGCGGTCCCGCTAGGTTGGAGCAGACACAGGGATCCACCCAGATGAAGCGAGACCTACCGATGGCTGCCGAGACGTTCACGATGTACACCACGCCCTGGTGCGGCTACTGCCAGCGGCTCAAGGGCCAGCTGGACCGCGAGGGCATCACCTACGAGATCGTCGACATCGAGCAGGTGCCCGAGGCGGCTGAGATCGTCGAGTCGGTCAACAACGGCAACCAGACCGTCCCGACGCTCGTGTACGCCGACGGCACGTCCATGACGAACCCGTCGGTCGCCCAGGTCAAGGAGAAGCTCGCCTCCCTGGCAAGCTGACGGCCGGTCGACCGGCGGGCGACCGACGGGCTGCCGGCGGGCTGGGTCACCAGCTGCCCGGCAGCGGGCCGCCGTACCACGCCTCGATCAGCGACCGGCTGATCGAGACGCCACCGGGCAGGACCAGCCTGCCGGCCTCCGCCTCGGCGCGCAGCTCCTCGCGCGTGAACCACCGCGCCTCCTCGATCTCGGCCAGATCGCACTCGACGATGGTCGAGGTGGCGCGGCCGAAGAAGCCGAGCATCAGGCTCGCCGGCAGCGGCCAGGGCTGGTTGCTGAAGTAGGTGACCTCGCCGACGACGACGCCGGTCTCCTCCGCCACCTCCCGGCGTACGGCGTCCTCCAGCGACTCCCCTGGCTCGCAGAAGCCCGCCAGCGTGCTGAACCGACCCTGCGGCCACGCCGCCTGCCGCCCGAGCAGGCAGCGCTCGTCGGGCGAGCCGGGGTGGCCGTCGGTGATCAGCATGATCACCGCCGGATCGGTGCGCGGGAACGTGGTGTGGCCGTGGGCACAGACCAGCTCGTGCGCCTGCTTGACCGGCTCGAGCGGCTCACCGCACCGGGCACAGAAGCGGGTGGCCCGCAGCCACTCGGCCATCCCGATCGCGTGGAGCACCAGCGGCGCGTCCGCCTCGCTCATCTGCCCGAACGCGCCGCGCAGCGTCACCCAGCCTGTGCCGGTCGGCTCGGAGGTGATCACGGCGAAGTGCGTCACGCCGTCACGCTCACCCAGCAGGACCCGCAAGCCGTCCGGCGCGTGCACGGGCGATTGCCACTCCAGCCCGCTCTCCGCGACCCGCAACCGATTGTCCGCGACCACGAGGACGCGTGAGGCCGGGTCGGCCCAGCGCTCCTCCAGCCACGTCTCGTCGGTACGCCGGGCAGCGCGGCGGTCATAGCGGGCGCTGGTCAGGCGCTCGTGCACATGGGTCACGACGTCCACGCTAGTCCGGCGCGGCCCGACCCTCGTCCTGGGCGCCGAGCAACCGCTCGAGCGCCGCACGCCCGGGCAGGTCCGGCGGCTCCACGATCTCGCCGCTGCGCACGTAGTAGAACGCCGCTCGGACCCTCTCCAGGGCCACGTCGTTCAGCTCCGCCCAGGCCAGCCGGTAGAGGGCGAGCTGGAGCGGGTCGGCGGTCGCGGCCCGGTTGGTCTTCCAGTCGACCACCAGATAGCCGTCGGGCTCGTCGTACACCGCGTCGATCCGGCCGCGGACGACCTGCCCGGCCAGCACCAGCGCGAAGGGTGCCTCGACGCGCACCGGCGGGCGGGCGCCGAACGGGCCCTGCTCGAAGGCGGCGATCACGTCCTTGAGGTCGGCGTCGTCCTCGATGCCGGCATCCCCGCGGCCCGGGAGGTCGTCGGGATCGAACAGCTCCTGCTGGCCGAACCGCGCCTCCACCCAGGCATGGAAGCGGGTGCCGAACCGCGCCGCCGAGGAGGGCCGGCGCGGCGTCGGGCGGGCGAGCTCGGCCGCGAACGCGGCCGGATCGTCGCGCAGGCGGGCGATCGCGGTGGCGGAGAGGCTGCTCGGCAGCGGCACCCGCAGCTCGGGGCTGCGCTCGCGGGCAGCCTCCTCGAGCAGCTGTCCGATCTCCTCGTCCCACTGCCGGACCTGGTCGAGCAGCAGCATGTCGTCGAGCTCCGGCTCCTGAGCGGTGGCCACGAGCTGCGCCGCGGCACGGCGCCGCTCCACCTCGCTGGTCTGGTGCGACATCGGCCACGGCAGGTCCACGACCCGCTCGGCATAGGGGTTGGGCTCCTCGCCGCGCACGACGGCGTCGGCCCAGCGGTCCGGCGTGCCACCCCACGACGCCATGGCCTCGCGGGTCGCCTCGACGTACGCCGACGGGCCGAGGCCGTTCTTCAGGTGGGGCGCCCAGCGCCAGCAGGAGACGGCGAGATGGTGCCGCGGACGCGTCCAGGCCACGTAGGCCAGTCGCAGCTCCTCGACCCGCTCGTGCTCCTTGCGCCGCGCCTTGAGGTCCTCGATCGCCTCGCAGTCGTGCCCGAGGAGCTGAGGAAGGTCCCGGGCGTCGCCGCGCAGTGCCGCCGGCATGACCTCGGCGCTCTTGAGCCAGGTGGTGCGGCTGCGGTTGGTCGGGAACTTCTCCTTCACCACCCCGACCAGGAAGACGAGGTCCCACTCCAGCCCCTTGGACCGGTGCACCGTCAAGAGCTTGACCGAGTCGGCCTCCGATGGCGTGGCGATGTCCAGGCCCTGGCCGAACTCGTCCTCGGCGTCCAGCCATGCCAGCAGCGCCGGCAACGTCACCTGGCCGTCGACGGCCTGGAAGTCGGCCACCGCCTGGACGAACAGGTCGAGGTTCTCCCGGCGTGCGGCGGCCGCCGGGGAGACCGAGGAGGCCAGCTCCACGTCGATGCCCGTCACGTCGATGATCCGGCGGACGAGGTCGAGGATCGGCTCGCCTGCCGCTCGGCGCAGATGCCGCAGCTCGCCGGCGAGCATCGCGAACCGCTCCAGGGCCTCGGATGAGTAGTCGAGCTCGCCAGGATCCTCCAGGGCGTCGCACAGGCAGGCGATCTCGATCGGGTCAGCGCCCTCCACCGCCGCGGCGAGCTGATCCTCCAGCGTGTCGAAGGAGCGCTGGCCCTGGGTCTGGGCGAGCTCGCGGCTGCGGGCGCCGAGCAGCGCGAGGTCCCGCGGCCCGACCTGCCAGCGCGGCCCCGCCAGGAGGGTCAGCAGCGCCGGGTTCGCGGTGACGTCCTGGACCAGCTCCAGCGTCGCGACGACCTCCGCGACCTCGGGAAGGCGGAGGAGACCCTTCAGCCCGACGATCTCGACAGGGACCTCGGCCGCGGTGAGCGCGTCGAAGACGAGCGCCGCCGAGGCGTTGTCGCGGGTGAGGACGCCGATCTCCTTCCACGCGACCCCGCGGGCGTGGGCGGCGTGCACCTCGGTGGCGAGCCACGCGAGCTCGTCGTCCGCGGTCTCGTGCACCATCACCCGGACCTCGCCGTCGGCGGCATCGTCCTCGGCGCGCAGCCGCTCGTGCTCGCGGCCGGCGTAGAGCGCGGCGGCGAGGTGGTTGGCGGTGGCGAGGATGCGCCGATCGGAGCGCCGGTTGACGGTCAGTGAGTACGCCGGTCGCCGCCCGTCGCGTGTCGGGAAGTCCGCTCCGAAGTCGAGGATGTTGGAGACCGACGCGCCGCGCCAACCGTAGATCGCCTGGTTGGGGTCCCCGACGGCCGTCACCGGGTGACCGCCGCCGAAGATGCGCGAGAGCATGATCGCCTGCGCCACCGAGGTGTCCTGATACTCGTCGAGCAGCACCACCTTGAACTTCGCACGCTCGATCTCGCCGACCTCCGGGCACTCCTGTGCGAGCCGGGCGGCGAGGGCGATCTGGTCGGAGAAGTCCATGAGGCCGAGCCGGGCCTTGAGGTCGCGATAGCTCTCCACCAGACCGAGCAGCTCGGCCCGCTTGTCGATGGCGGCGATCGCGTCCCGGACCGTGTCGCACTTGGTCTTGACGCGCTTGCCCTGCGCGAGCTGCTCCAGCAGGGCCTCGAGCTCTGCGCTGAAGCGCACCCGCTCGGCGGCGTCGTACGCGCGCACCCGGGCGGGGGCGACCAGGTGCTCGGCCATCTCCGAGTCGAGCGCCAGGAGGTACTTCACCGCATGTGTCGGGCTGTCGGTCAGCAGGCCGATCGGCTCGCGGTGACGCTGCACCGCCCGCGCGGCGAGCTGGTAGCGGGACGCGTCGGCGATCAGGCGGGTGTCGGGCTCGTGCCCGATCCGCAGGCCGTGCTCGGAGAGCAGGGCCGCGGCGTACGCGTGGTAGGTCGCGACCGTCGGCTCCTCGGTCTCGTCCTCCTCGTCCGCGGTCGGGCGGGGTCCTCGGGCGGGCAGCAGGCCGGCGCGGAGCAGGCTCTCGCGGATGCGCGTCTGCAGCTCGGCGGTCGCCTTGGTGGTGAATGTCAGGCCGAGGATCTCGCCGGCCGCGACCCTGCCGGTCGCGACCAGCCACACCACGCGGGCGGCCATCACCGCGGTCTTGCCCGAGCCGGCGCCGGCGATGACGACGGCCGGCTCGAGCGGGGCGGTGATGGCACGGAACTGCTCGTCGCTGTAGAGCCAGTCGTGGCCCATCAGAGCCGCAAGCTGCTCGGGGGTGTCGATGAGGACGGCTTCGCTCACGAGAGCACCGATCCTGAGGCGTGGCCGGGGCACAGCGGCGTGAACGCGCATCTGTCGCAGTGGCTGCCCGGGCGGGCCACGAACGCCTCCGCGCGTACGGCGGCGACCGCCTGCTGCAGCTGCTGCTCGATCTGGGGCGGCGATGACGGCTGGCGTTGCACCTTGGGCTGGGTGTCACCGTGCCGGAGCTGGACCAGCTCGGCGCCACCTGCCTTGGCCGGGCGGCCGACCAGCTCGTCGGCGGCGCCATGATCGACGGCGAGCTGGTAGAGACCGAGCTGGGCGTTCTCCGGAAGCGACCTGTCCGAGGGCGGATACTTGCCGGTCTTCAGGTCCACGACGATCACCTCGCCGGCCTCGTCCAGCTCGAGCCGGTCGGCGAACCCGTTGAGCATCACCACCTGACCGTCGGGCAGCGTGACGTCCGCGCGCAGGCGGGGCTCCAGGGCGATCACGGCACGCGCCCCGGGACGGCGGTGCCAGGCGAGGAAGCGTGCGAGAACCTGCTCGACCGCCTGCCGCTCCCGCTCGCGCGACCACGGCGTGCGGAACTCCATCCGCTGCCAGACCTCGTCGACATGCGGCATCAGATCCTCGACGTTCGTCGCCTCGAGCGTGCCGTCGGCGATGCGCTCGGCGAGCGCGTGCACGACCTTGCCGAAGCCCTGGCTCGCGGTGGAGACGACGTCGCCGCCGGCCTCGCGGCGCAGGAACCACTGGGCCGGACAGGTCAGCAGGCCCTCCAGCGCGCTCGCCGACAGCGCGACCGGCTCGTCCTCGGGTCGCACGGCCTGCACCGAGCGGCTCGGGCTGCGCATCCCCCACCATGTCGACGGGTCGGCGGACGGGGCCACGGGGCGCCCGTGGACCTCGGTGCTCGCCAGCGCTCGAAGCCGCACGGCCGCCGCCTCCCGCAACGGCTGGGGCTGTGCGGGATCGGCTGCGGTACGCCGCAGCTCCGCCACCAGTCCCTGCATGGACAACGGCCGCCGTGGGCGGCCCACGCGGTGCACCGGATCGCGCCCCAGCTCGGTGATGAACCGCGACGGTTGCTCGCCCTCGTCGTCGGGCGACCTGACGGCGGTGACCACCAGTCGCTGGCGGGGGCGGGTGACAGCGACGTAGAACAGGCGCCGCTCCTCGGCGAGCATCGCGGCGCGCGTCAGCGGCGGCAGCAGGCCCTGGTCGCGTCCACCGATCCGGTCCGCGCCGAGCAGGGAGTCACGCCGCCGCAGGTCGGGCCAGGTGCCCTCCTGGACGTGCGCCACGACCACGAGGCGCCACTCCAGGCCCTTGGACCGGTGGGCGGTCAGGAGGCGGACCGCCTCACCCCGCACGCCGCGGTCGGCAAGGGTGTCGGCGGGGATCTCCTGTGCCCGCAGGGTGGCCACGAACGTCGCGACGCTGGTGTGGTCGCGCTGCTCCTCGACCTTGGCCGCCATCTCGAACAGGGCACACAGGGCGTCCAGGTCGCGATGCGCGAACCGGGCTGCCTGTCCCCCGCCCTGGCTGGCGGCACGCAGCCGCTCACCCCATGAGGTGCCGCTCCACAGCGTCCACAGCACCTCCTCGGCGGTGGCCCCCTCCGCGAGGTCGGTGCGCGCCTTCGCCAGCAGCAGCGCCAAGGCCCGGGCTCGCGCGGCAGGGTGGCCCTCGACGCCGTCGAGCAGCGTCGGGTCCAGCACCGCGCGTCGCACCAGCTCGCGGGGCGACACCTCAGGATGGACGGCACGCAGCCCACGCGTCAGGGCGCGGACGTCGGTGGCGTCCAGGCCGCCCAGCGGCGAGATGAGCAGCTCCTCGATCCGA
>Ga0268254_10001052_pt1 | contig 11386 bp, 7 predicted proteins | sample AgamicOrSfrz_FD_200251 | JGI IMG/M metagenome (GOLD analysis project Ga0268254, IMG submission 200251) | Agave microbial communities from Guanajuato, Mexico - Or.Sf.rz (v2) (version 3) | ecosystem: Host-associated > Plants > Phyllosphere > Phylloplane/Leaf | place: Guanajuato, Mexico | collected...
CCTCGAAGGCACCGAGGTATGCGATTGGCTGACCTCGAAGGGCGTCACCTGCGTGCTGTTGAAGTATCGCGTACCCGGCGATCGGCATCAGCCGCAGTCAGGAGCGTATCCGAAGTCGCCGATGGCGCTCGAAGATGCGCAGAGGACGCTGGGGCTGGTGCGGCTGCACGCCGCCGAGTGGCATATCGATCCGCATAAAGTCGGCGTACTTGGCTTTTCTGCCGGCGGACATCTCGTCGCCGCCATCAGCACGCACGCGAAACGCATATACCCGCCGATCGACGCGGCTGAGAAAGAGAGCTGCCGGCCGGACTTCGCCATCGCGCTCTATCCCGGACATCTGCTCGAACACACAACGCGGGCGCTGCAGTTGAATCCGTATGTGCCGGTCACAAGTCAAACGCCTCCGACATTCATCGTGCAGGCAGAAGATGATCCAGTCGATTCGATCGACAACTCTCTCGCCTATTACATGGCTCTGAAGAACGCAGGCGTTCCTGTGGAGATGCATCTCTATGCGCATGGCGGACATGCATTCGGACTTCGTGAAACGAAGTTCCCGATCACAGAATGGCCAGAGCTTGCGGAAGAGTGGTTGAGGACGCTCGGGATGATCTCTGAAAAATGAATCGGTGGGCGGCCTCGGGCGCGATCACTTCAATTCCGCTTCCGAATCTCTGAGGTATTGGACATCCGCTCAGATAATCGTGCCGCACGATGTTGAGGATTGTGACGCGCCGACGGCGCGTGATCTGCGGCTGCCGACCAGAGGTGCATGGCCGCATAACCCCGCCATGGGCGCCATCGCTCGGCTACTGCTTGCATTTTTTTGGTGCTCAAAAGGGCGTCCGATCCGCTTGCGACGTTTCGGAGCACGAGATCCGACGCGGGGAACGCGTCCGGCTCGCCGAGTCCGCGCAGCGCGACGTATTGTGCGGTCCAATCGCCGATGCCTGCCACGTTGGTCAACTGCTCACACACTGCTTCCGCTGTTGCGTGAAAGTCGATGGCACCCTCAGCGACGGCGCGAGAGAGAGCGCGGATCGCTTCGATGCGCGACTGAGTGATGCCTAATCGACGCAGATCGGCTCGCACAATTTCCTGTGGCGTAGGAAACACATGCGTCAGTCCGGCGGTGCCGGTAGCGACTGCTCGGCCGGCGCGGGCGACTAAGCGTCCGGCGAGGGTTCTTGCGCCGGGCACGCTGATCTGCTGACCAAGAATGGCGCGCACCGCACATTCGAAGGGATCCCACGCGCCGGGGATGCGCAGACCCGGACGTCGCTGTACCAGCGTCGCAAGCAGTGCATCCGAGCGGAATGCGCTGGCGATGAGCGCCGGATCGGATGCAATGTCGAAGGCGCGCCGCGCGTTGGCAGAGATCTGCAGCAGCGTGGCCGGAGTGGCTCCGGTCACGTGCAGCTCGAGCGCGTCTTCGCCATTGATGGGACGCACTCTCAAGACGGCGAGCGAGTTGCCGATCCGGACCGTCCTCAGATAGGAGTTGTCGACGACGATCTCGACACCCGGCGCGGCGCGGCGCGCCAGATAGTCGCGAAGTTGCGGCCAATCGTAAGGCGGACGAAATGCGAACCGCAGCACAACGTCATCTGCTCCCGCGGCGCTCTGCACGAGCGGATGCCGGCGCAACTCACGCGGCGCACGACTAAAGGTCTCTTGGAATGCGCTATTGAATCTTCGGATGCTTTTGAACCCGGCAGCAAAAGCTATCTCGGTGATCGGCAGCTGCGTCTCGTCGATCAACCGCTTTGCGAAGTGCAAGCGTCTGGTCAGGGCCATCGCGAGTGGTGGCGCTCCGACGTGGCGGAGAAAGAGCCGATGGAGATGGCGCGGACCGATGCCGAGCCGATCCGCCAGTTCATCTACCGTCTTGTGATCCAAGAAGCCGTCGTCGATGAGCCGCAGTGCACGGCGTACGATGGCAGAGGTTCCGAGCCACGCAGGAGTGCCGGGTGCTGCTTCGGGCCGACAGCGGAGACAGGGTCGATATCCCGCAGCAGCAGCGGCGGCCGCGGTGGCGTAATAGCGCACGTTGCGTCGCTTGGCGTGCGGCGAAGGACAGATAGGGCGGCAATAGATCTTCGTCGAGGTTATCGCGATGAAGAACTTGCCGTCGAAGCGCGGATCGCGGCTCATCCGCGCGCGGTCCAAGGCGCGCACTGTCAATCCGAGGATGTCTTCCACTCTCGGCGACGATAGCGTTTGTCGCTGGGCACGACTAGCCATTTCCGGACCTCAACGCTTTATACGCGATTCTATTCGCCGGTATTCAATTCACAGCATGGTCGGCCGGCGGGCGTGCGCGCGATCGAGTCCGAAAGCGGCGAGTAGCCGATGCTCCGCGGCACTAACTTCGTGACACTTTGGGCGGATCGATCGAGCCCGCGTGCAAGTCACAAATCTTTTCCCCGGACTCGGGTTGCGTAGGAGAAGCGATGAAATCGAAGTCAGTGGTCTGCATCTTCGCAGCTTGTTTTATAGCTGCATTCTCGGCGTCGGCAGGCGCACAAACGCAGTACAACGTGATGACGCTCTCAACACTCGGCGGAACTTCTGGAGCAGCGAACAGCATCAACAATCGGCAGTGGGCGAGTGGAGTCGCTAATTTCGCCGGCGACGGCGTCGGTCACGCCGCGCTGTGGAACAACTCGGAAACTGCGCTCGATCTAGGCGCGCTGGGCGGTGCGAGTGCAAACAGCGCAGTGGCGTGGCCGGTGAAGAATGACCGCGGCCTGATCGTCGGCATCTCGGACACCGCTGACGACAATCCGCTCGGTGAAGCTTTCTCGTGTTGGGCGTTCTTTGCCCCCGGAAGTCCAAACGGGAAGATCTGCAAAGGTTTCCGGTGGCAGAACAATGCGATGACGGCGCTGCAGGCGTTCCCCGGCGGTTACAACAGTTATGCGACGGCGGCCAACAATCGCGGACAGATCGTGGGATGGGCAGAGAACGGCGTGCACGACCCTTCCTGTGATCCTGCGTATCAAGTGCTGCAATTCCGCGCAGTGATCTGGCAGCCGGATGGCACGATGCAGGAGCTACCGCCGCTTCCGGGCGACTCGACCAGCGCTGCGACTGCGATCAATGATCTCGGACAAGTAGTCGGCATCTCGGGAGCGTGCGGCGTCGCGGTCGGCGGCGTGAGTGCAGCGCACGCAGTCCTGTGGGAGAACGGCGTAGCGATCGATCTCGGCAGCTTGGGCGGGCACGCGTGGAACACTCCATCTGCCATCAACAATCATGGCACCGTAGTGGGCTTCTCGCTCCCTGCCGGTCAGGACGGAACGAGGAACTTCCAAGCCTTTGTCTGGACAAAGTCATCGGGCATGCAAGCGCTTCCGGTTCCCGCGACAGACATTCGCAGCGAGGCGCTCGGTATCAACGATAAAGACCAGATCGTCGGATTATCGCGTGCGCCGTCTGGCATCCGCGCAGTACTTTGGCAGAACGGTACATTCACGGATCTGAACGATGTCGCACGAAGCGGATCGCCGTATCTTCTCTTCGCGAACGACATCAATGACGCCGGCGAGATCTCAGGCGAGGCATTCGATGCAAACAGCGGAGACTCACCCGGGTTCGTGGCGGTACCGCAGCCGGGCAGTTCCTCAACGGCTGGAAGCGGCGCGACCGCCAACGTGCCGAATGCTGTGCTGTACAAGGCGGAGCGGCGAGCATTCCGTTTCGGTATCGATCCCAGAGAATGAGGCGATCGCGCAGCAGGACTGGGCGACACGAGCCAGAGCTTGTGTTGCCCAGTTTTTCGGCTGCGTCCGGATACGAGTGCGGACGAGCTTGTGCATTCCCGTCACGGTCGGAAGAAAAGATCAGATCTGCCGATGCAATATGGGACGCGACGAGGGGCGCAACGTGGAGGGGGCAATCACCGGGATTCTTGGTAGGCCCGAATGGACTCGAACCATCGACCTCTTCCGTGTCAAGGAAGCGCTCTAACCAGACTGAGCTACGGGCCTACATTGATGGCGGGACTTACTGATTCTATCCGCTGCACTCGCTACTCGCAACCGCCGTTCCGGCGCCGAACATGAGAGCGAGCAGGCGCCAATGGCGACGAAAACCGCGACAGCGCTTGGGTCAGCGCTTCATGCGTTCGTTGCAAATGGCGGTGATCTGGTTGCGAACGTCCCACAGCTCTTTGAAGAAGACGTGCTCTTGCCGTCGCCGCAGGACTTCGACCGGAGTTCCCATCGTGCCGATCACGCCGCCGCCGATGATGCGTTCCGCGAGCTTCAAATGGTGATAGCGGAACAACTGGGCGCGTTCGTCGAAATCGAGCAAACATTCGGCGACCTCGTGCATGGCAAAGAACTCCTGCCATCGGCGATAGAGCTCTTCCAGGGTGATGCCGGCGCGCTCGATCTGGCCGTAGAACGCGTCGCGCAATCTCGGACCGATATGCAGGAGGGCGAGAAATCCGGGCGAATCGAGCCCGCTGCCGTGACCGAGATGCGCGCGGATGAGGTGATACTCATAGGGCGTGATCGTCTCCAGCAGATGTAGGAGCGCGATGGGATGATCGAGGGTGATATTCGCGCGCCGCAGTAAGCGTGCCGCGTGCTCCCACTCCCGAGCGACGATGTACTCTCGCACGCGCTCGAGCTCCCACGCCGCGGATTTCAGCAGCAGCTCCGACGATTGATGCACCACTTGGAACGTGAGCTCATCGGGATGCGACATCTGCTCCGGCGTCTTTTGAAGGGCGAGCAATTCATCCGTGCGCAGATACCGTTCGTAATCGGTAGGCGCGGTGCCGGGCAGGACAGGCACGCGCATCTCCGCTGGGCTGGGATTCCCTTGCGGATTCACCCTCGCCGCAGCTCCTTGCGCATCATCAGCGATGGGAACTCCGTGTCCCGAGGTGGGCGATGGCTGTGGTTCGTGCTCTTCCCCGCGCTTGTTGCTGTCGGTCACGCTGTGCTCCGCGCCTCTTCTTGGCTGACGATCTCTCCGTCTCTCATGTGAAAGATACGTCCACCATATTGCGCCGCCTCAGGATTATGCGTGATCATCAACACCGTTTGCCCGAACTCGCGATTCGCCTGGCGCAGCATGTTCAGTACAACATCGCTGTTCTTAGTGTCGAGGTTGCCGGTCGGCTCGTCAGCGAGCACGATCGATGGACGGTTCACCAGCGCGCGCGCGATCGCTACCCGCTGCTGCTCTCCGCCCGACAGTTCCGACGGACGATGCTTCAACCGCTTCGTGATCCCGAGCAGATCGGTGATGCGGTGCAGGTAATCGTAGTCGAGCTTCTGCTCTTCACCCGACGCGCCGCGCCGTCCGATGTCGAATGCGATCTCGATGTTTCCCTGCGCCGAGAGCGTCGGCAGCAGATTGAATTTTTGGAAGATGAATGCGATGCGGCTCTTGCGCATCTCGGTCCGCTGGGCGTCGGAGAGCGTAGCGAAATCGGCTCCATCGATCAGCACGCGTCCGGAGGTCGCCGGCGTCAACCCGCCGAGGATATAAAACAGAGTGCTCTTGCCGCTTCCCGATGGACCTACGATGGAGACGAACTCGCCGTGATCTACCGTGAACGAGACGCCGCGTAGCGCAGGTACTTCGATCTTTCCGACGTGATAGACCTTGGTCAGCTTCTCGGCTTGGATGATCGGAGGCATCTTCTTCGTTCGCGCACTGCGGCGGCGGGGATAGCGCCGCGAATCCTAGAGTTTACATGAGAGCCGTCGCGGACTGGCGCTGCCGGATCCGCCATGCGGACATAGACTCGCGCTTCGCGCTGCCCGATAATACCCGCATGCCCTCTCGCATCGTTCACGCGGCGTGTCCGCACGACTGTCCCGACAGTTGCGGCGTGCTCGTCACCGTGGACGAACTCACCGGCAAGGCCACGAAGATCCAAGGCGATCCCGCGCATCCGGTGACTCGCGGGTTTCTTTGCGCCAAGGTCGCAAAATATCTCGATCGCGTTTATTCTCCCGGACGCGTGCTCTACCCGATGCGGCGCCGCGCCGACGTCGCCAAAGGCGAAGGCGCACACGACAACAGCGACTTCGATCGCATCAGCTGGGACGAAGCGCTCGATACGATCGCCACCCGTTTCCGTCAAATCGCCGACGAGTTCGGCCCGGAAGCGATCCTGCCTTATTCGTATGCCGGCAACATGGCGACGCTCGCTTACGGGTCGATGGACCGGCGCTTCTTCCATCGCCTCGGTGCCTCGCAACTGGACCGCACCATCTGCGCCACTGCCGGCGGTGAGGCATTCGTCAGCGTTTACGGACGCAAGTTCGGCACGGAGCCGGAAGCCTTCGCGAAGGCGCGCTACATCATTGCTTGGGGCGCGAACATCCATGCCAACAACGTGCATCTTTGGCCGTTCATCGAAGAGGCGCGTCGGGCAGGAGCGAAGCTGGTCGTTATCGATCCTTACCGCACGCGAACCGCCCGTTGCGCCGACTGGCACTTGCCGATCATTCCCGGAACAGACGCCGCGCTTGCTATGGCGATGATGCACGTCATCATCCGCCAAGGCCTCACTGACGACACCTATATCGCCGCAAACGCCGACGGATACGAAGATCTGCGAACGATCGTCACCTCTGGTGACTATTCGCCGGAAAGCGTCGCCCCGATCACTGGCATCTCAGCGGACGATATCCGCCGGCTCGCGCATGAATATGCGACGACATCTCCAGCGGTCATCCGCGTGAATTATGGAGTGCAGCGCACCGACAACGGCGGCAGCAACGTGCGCGCGATCTCGATGCTGCCCATCCTGACGGGCGCATGGAAACATTACGGCGGCGGCGCACAGATCTCCACCTCGGGAGCATTCAAGCTCAATAACGATGCCCTGCAGCGTCCCGACCTGATGCGCAAAGCGCTGGGACGCGACGCGCGCATCATCAATATGGCGCTGCTCGCGAGCGCACTCACCATGTCTGGATCCGCGGAAGATCCACCAGTCAAGGCGCTTTACGTCTATAACTCCAACCCGGCGGCGATCGCGCCCGACCAATCGCGAGTGTTGCAAGGCTTGCGGCGTCGCGATCTCTTCACCGTCGTCCATGAGCAGTTCATGACGGATACCGCCGATTACGCCGACATCGTGCTGCCCGCGACGACTTTCTTCGAGCATCGCGACCTGCAGACCGCCTACGGGCATTACTATCTGCAATTTTCCGAGGCAGCGATCGCGCCCCTCGGCGAAGCCCGTGACAACGTCTCCGTCTTTCGCGATCTCGCATCGCGCATGGGCTTCGATGAGCCCTGCTTCCGCGACACACACGAACAGCTGATCGATGCGGCGCTAGCGACCGACGATCCATTCTTCACGGGCATAACGCGCGAGCGCCTCGAGCGTGAACATCGTGTGCGTCTCAACTTCGATCACGGATCGAGCGTGCCCGCATTGCCCTTCGCCTCTGGTCCGTTCCCCACCGCGTCGGGCAAAGCGATGCTGCGCAACCCCGAGCTCGCTGCGCTCGGCGTGGATCCCGTACTCTGCTTCGTGCCGCCGAAAGAATCGCGTCATCGCGGCACGAACGCGAGATATCCGCTTGAGATGCTCGCGCGCAAAGCGGACAACTATCTCAATTCCAGCTTCTGCAACGTCGGATCATTGCGTCCGATGGAGCAGAACCATTTGCTTGAGGTCCACGTGTCTGACGCCTCGGCGCGTGGGATCGCTGATGGCGATCCGGTGCGCGTATTCAACGATCGAGGCTCGATCGAACTCACCGCGCGCGTATGCCCCGATGACGTTTCTCGGGTCCCTCCGGGTGTCGTCTCTTCGCGATTGAACTGGAACAAACTGGCTCCAGACGGCAAAGGACTGAATGTGCTCACCGGCGAGCGCCTCACCGATATCGGCCGTGGTCCTGTCTTCTATTCTTGCTTAGTACAGGTTGAGCGCCTCGCATCGCCGTACGCTGAGTGAGCAGCGCATCGTAACTCAATCCGCCAGAGACACTGTGAGCTCCGGTTCAGCGCTGGCAGAGGGCGACTCCGCGCGCATGACCTGTTCGAAGCGTACGACGATGTCGCTGATACGGAAGTTCTGCTCCGCATAGCTGCGGCCACGTGCGCCCATGTCATCGCACCGTGCGGGATCGTCGAGCAGACGCTGGCATGCGCTAATGAATGCATGCGAATCTCCCGGTTCGACGGTCACTCCGGCGCCGCTCTCGCGCAAGATCGCCGCGGAAAGATTTCCTGAGGGCACGGATGCCAACACTGGACGCGCCGCGCATAGGTAAGTGAGGTTCTTCGAGGGGACGGCGAATTTTCCGGAGCTTTTCTCAAGCAACGTCACCAACACCGATCCGGTAGCAAGTACTTGCGGCATCAACTCGAACGGCTGCAACGGAAATATCCGCAGATTCTTAAGATCATGGCTGCGCGCTTGCGCCGCGAGCCACTCCGCGCCGACGCTGCTAGCGATGACGGCCACCACGGTAGATTCGTCGCCGCGCACTGCCTTGGCAAGCTCGAGTAGCATCTCCGGTTGGTGCTTCATGCCGAGGGTGCCCGAGTACAGGACCACGCGTTTGCCGGCAAGCCCATGGGCGATGCTCCACCCGTTCTCTTGTGTCATGACGGGAAGTTCCGCGATCGGCGCCCAATTGGGAATCACCGAGACGCGCTGTGGGTCGATACCCCATGACGAGAACACTGACATGAAGTCCGGACTGATAAGCACCACCGCATCGCTGGCAAGCAGTAGCTTGCGCTCCTTATGGCGATAGAAACTAGCGATGGCGTGACTGAACGGGATGCCTTTGCGCTTGAGCACCCATTCGATGCCCTCGCAGAACACGTCCTGCACCCAAAAGACGAAGCGCCCGCCGATCTGGTGGGTCGCTCGCATGACCAACGCTTGCGCATCAAGCGGAGTGTTGCCGGAGAGCACGACCTGCGGCTTCGTCTTATCGATCAGCTCCGCGACCAGCGCGCCGTACCTGCGATCATTCGCTCGCCTGTGCAGCAACGCGTGCTTGGCGTAGAGCCCGCCTAGACTCAGCGCGACGAACTCAAGCGAGCTGGGATCCTGCGCAGTCGATCTCAATGCGCCCTTGGGCCCGACGTCTTCCGCGAAATGCGCGTGAATGACCTGATGACCTCGCGCCGCCAACGCCCGGCTTAAGTCCGCCTGAAACGGATGCCCGGCGAAGTCATGGATCAAGATGCGCATCCTTCTATGCCGTCGCCGCTGCTGCCTTTGCTTCTTGCTGTGCAACGACTTGCGCTTCGATCCAGCGATACGTGCGGGCCATGCCTTCTTCAAGGCTGATCTCCGGCTCCCACCCAAGCACTGCGCGTAAGCGAGTGTTGTCAGAGTTGCGCCCGCGTACGCCCATTGGGCCCTCGATGTGCTTTTTACGCATCTTTAGCCCTGCCACATTGGCGACCATGTCGGCGAGCGCGTTGATGGAGATCAGCCGATCCTGCCCCAGATTCAGCGGCTCGCGGTAATCGGACATCATTAATTTGTATATGCCGGTGACGCAATCGTCGATGTAGCAGAATGACCGCGTCTGCTCGCCGTCGCCCCAGATCTCGATCTCGTCACGTCCGTGCATTTTGGCATCAGCGACTTTGCGGCACATTGCTGCCGGCGCTTTCTCGCGCCCGCCCTGCCAAGTTCCCAACGGGCCGAAGATGTTGTGAAAGCGAACCACGCGCGTCTCCATCCCATAGTCGTGGTGATAGTGCATGCAGAGGCGCTCGGTGATCAGCTTCTCCCATCCATATGCATCTTGCGGCATGGCGGGATACGCGTCTTCTTCCTTCAGCGGCTTCACGTCAGCATCGGTCTGAAGATATTCGGGATAGATGCACGCCGAACTCGTGTACAAGTAACGCTGAACTTTGTTCACTCGTGCCGCTTCCAATGTGTGGAAGTTGATGAGCGCATTGTTGTGCAAGATCTCGGAATGGTGGCAGGAGATAAAGCCCATGCCTCCCATATCGGCAGCCAGCGCATAGACATGGTCGATACCCTCAGTCGCCTTTAGGCAGTTCTCCCAACGGCGCAGATCGAGCAACTGGAATTCGTCAGCATGCGTCGCTTCGAACTCGGGTTCCTTGATATCGACCCCACGGACGTAGTAGCCCTGCTTTTTGAGAAACGCCGATAGGTGATGTCCGATAAATCCACCCGCACCCGTCACCAGTACTCGTGTCTGCTTCATCTGCCTCTTCTTTCGTGCGCCGCTCCGATTGGAACACGGCCGATTGTGTACGAATATCCAGCAGAACGCTTAGTCAATAGGCGTTCTTGTTCAGCAATCCAGAGAAGACCGTCATGCCGATGATCTTCAGGTCGAGCATGAAACTCCAATTCCGCAAATATGCCAAATCGCATTCAAGGCGTTTATCGATGGGCGTATCTCCGCGGAAGCCTTGCACCTGGGCTAGGCCGGTGATGCCGGCCTTCAGGCGGTGACGCTGGTTGTAGCGCCTGTAATCCAGAAAGAACTGCTTCACGAAGTGCGGCCGTTCGGGGCGCGGACCGACGACGCTCATATGTCCGCGCAGTACATTGAAGAACTGGGGAAGCTCGTCGAGGCTCGTCTTACGAAGGAAGCTGCCGATGGCCGTGCGGCGCGGATCATTCTCGACCGTCCAACGGGTTTCGCTCTCTTGGGTATCACCGACCTTCATGGTCCGGAACTTATACATGGTGAAGGTGCGGCCGTTCAGTCCCACTCGCTCTTGGCGGAAGAGCACCGGACCGCGCGAGGACATCCTGACCAAAGCAGCGATCAAAAGCAGAAGCGGCGCTCCGGCGACGATCACCGCAGCCGAGAATGCGACATCGAATATCCGTTTTACGATCAGATATTTCACCGACTCTGCCGGCGTGCTCTGCACGTCGAGCACATGGAATTCATCGATCTGATATAGATCCTGCCGGATCGAAAGTTCGGGAGCGAGATTGAGGGCCAAGCGCACGGGCACGGATAGCTTTTGCACCACGGGCAAAAGCATCGGCAGTTCGCCGAGTTTTTCCGGAGCAACCGCGAGTACTGCCTCATCGATCTCGGCGTTGATCGCGTACGACCCGACCTCCTCGATAGCGACTGAGGTCGGCACCACTGAGTCTTGTCCGGGCAGCTTCACGAAACCGACGACTCGGGCGGCCCATAGCGGGTTCTTCTCGACCGCTGCGGCCAGCGACATAGCGTAGGCATCAGCGCCAAAGACCAGTATCTTGGAGCGCCAGCGCATGTATCCATGGCGCGCCACCAGCCATCGAAAACCAACGCGCACGAATGTGGTGACTACGATCAGCGTCACTGCGCTCGTGATCACGAAAACGCGAGAGATGAAGGCGCCGCGGTGGGATAGATAAGAGATCGCCGCTACTGCCGTGTAA
>Ga0268254_10001054_pt1 | contig 11382 bp, 9 predicted proteins | sample AgamicOrSfrz_FD_200251 | JGI IMG/M metagenome (GOLD analysis project Ga0268254, IMG submission 200251) | Agave microbial communities from Guanajuato, Mexico - Or.Sf.rz (v2) (version 3) | ecosystem: Host-associated > Plants > Phyllosphere > Phylloplane/Leaf | place: Guanajuato, Mexico | collected...
GACGCGCTCGCTCGAAGCGAACGTGAACCTTGCCTTGCTGCACGAATCCGGCGGCGAGAACGACGAGAGGCTGATCAGCGTAGCGATCGCGGCATCGGTCAATCTGCATGGAACGCCGGAACTCGTCGCGGCCCAGGCGGCGCGCGAGGCGGGCAACGCCCCCAACGCGATTCTGGCGGCTGCGGCATCGATCGTCGGGCCGAATCGTCAGCGCGCGGCGCGCGATGCCGCGAAATGGCTGATCGATCGCTTCGCGGCTGCGGGTCTCACCAACGCGCTCGATGAAAGCTTCGATATCCGCCAGATCGACACCACCGGCTGCGAGCCGCTCTTCGCAGATGCCCGCGATCCGCGCGCCGAAGCGATGCTCGCGGGACTTGCGAAGCGTGAAGCCAGGTCGGTGCTGATCCGCTGGCTGGCGTCGCAGCCGGCGCACCCGACGGCCGATGCGGTGCTCGCCGCGATCACGACCACGTTGGCGTGGGGTCCGCTCATGCGCAAGCGTGTGTCGCGCGTGACCGCAGAGAGCTTGCCCTGGTGGACAATGTTGTTCGGACGTCTGATCGGCGCTTCGGCGGACGCATCTCGTCATGCCCCGGAAGGCTTCTGCGGCTTCACCACCGAATCGCTCCTGGGTGAACGCAGCCTTGCCGAGGTTTGTTTCGCCGCATTGCTTGATTTCGAACCCGGCCGCGACGATCTTTTCGCCTTCAAGACGCTCGTCGGTCTCCTGCTCACCAACGGTCCGGGAGCCATCTCGGCGCAGGGTGCAAAAGGCGCAGTCTCGGCCGACGGTCCGGAAAGCCCTGAGCGCGTGCAACTCAACAAGGCGCTGGTCGGCTTTCTTTCGCATACCGGCTATACGCATGGCGGCAACGGCTATGAAGGCGTCGCGTTCCTGATCGAAGCGTTCCGGAACAGCGGCCTCGACGATCCGGCCGACCCTGGACATGGCGTAGACCTGCGCGCCCTGGCCGAGCGCGCGGTCGAGCGTTACGCGCAGTACAAGGCACGGCAGAAAAGCGCGGGTAGCCTCGACATCGCGAAGCTCCCGGGCGTCAATCATCCGGTGTTCAAGGACAGGCCCGTCAATCACGACCCCCGCGAGGTGTTCATCGCGAACTTGTGCGAGAAGCGCGGGGACTACAACGTGTTCCATGCGTTCTATCGCGAAGTCGTGCAGGCGTTGTTCGATGCCGGCGTGTCCCGCAACGTGTACTGCGTCAACATCGATGCGGTGATCGCGGCCCTGCTGCTGAAGATGTTGTGGCAGCCGCTTCAACGCGGTGAGTTGACCGAGCGCGATCTCGAAAGCGCCGCGTTCACGATCTTCCTTTATCCCCGCATGCTCGGATGCGCGGCGGAAATCGACGATCACTTGAACCGGGGACGCAACATGGACACCCGCACGCCAGCCTCTCAGTGCCGTTTCGTGGCTTGAAATCCACCCGGCGCTGATAGCCAGCGAATATCAATTGTTTCTGTACCGCCGCGCTCGTCGGCAGCGCGGCCGTCGCGGCGAATGTGCTTTGAAGCCGGGCCCCGTTCAACGTCGGCAGCCCGGCGGAATGCTGATGTTGGCGTCGTCGTGCGCAAGGACCGCACTTGCCTTCATCAGCGAACTTACACTCGCGACCCCAAGCGGTGGTTCGAGATTAGTGCGATTCAATGACGGCGTTCGTGTGAAAAGCGGACCGCTCGCCAGTGACCACCTCATTGCGCCGTTGCCCGCCAGCGTGTCGCAAAACCTCCACCTGTTCGAGGGCCGACTTCACTCATTCCGCGAATCAGGGTTTGCGTTTGCTCGGGCCACCAGTGAGTTTGCCAGCCGGCTTACGTGCACCCGTCGCTGAATTGCTGGCGCCCTTGCTGCGCAGCTTTTTCACCTCGAACGGATTAGTGCTGGACAGGCTTGGGCCTTTACCCGCGGCCACAACGCGCTCCACTGCAGGCTTGCGCTTGTCTAAGCCACCTTGCGGGCGCGGCTTTTTGGTAGGCATCTGCATGGCGCCAGAGGTCGCTTGCAGCACTTTGGGCTTCTTGGCCTTTTTGGGTTTCTTGATGATCTGGCCCGTCGCGCTGGTTTCCGGCACGCGGTGTTCTGCTTCGAAACCCGGCTCTTCCTCGCGTGGCAGCGTTTGCCGAATCAGCGCTTCAATCGCGGCCAGTTGTGGCGCCTCATCGGCACACACGAGCGACACCGCCACGCCGCTCGCGCCCGCTCGGCCGGTACGGCCAATACGGTGCACATAGTCATGCGCCACGATCGGCAGATCGACGTTGATCACCAACGGCAGGTCGTCGATATCCAGCCCGCGCGCAGCCACATCGGTGGCTACCAGCATATCCACTTCGCCTGTTTTGAAGCGCTCCAGCGCACGCAGCCGCGCGGGTTGCGGTTTGTCGCCGTGGATGGTGTCGACCGCATAGCCCGCTTCATCCAACATGGCCGCCAGATAATCCGCGCCTTTGCGTGTTTTGACGAAGACCAGCGCGTGCTCCCAGTTGTTTGCAGCGACAAGGTGCATGAAGAGGCCGGGCTTGTTTCTTTTATCAACGGTCACCACCCATTGCTCGATATTGCTGGCCGTTGCATTGGGCGGGCTGACGCTGATATCCACCGGGCTGCGCAGAATGCTCGCCGCCATGGCGCGGATGTCATCGGTGAACGTGGCGGAGAACAGCAAGGTCTGGCGCCTTGCGGGCAAGGCAGCAAAGACGGCGTTGAGTTCGCGCGCAAAACCCAGATCCAGCATGCGGTCGGCTTCATCCAGCACCAGCGTTTGCACTTGATCGAACTGCACTGCGTTCTGGCGATTGAGATCCAGCAAACGGCCCGGCGTGGCAACGAGCACATCCACGCCTTTGCGCAACTTCATCATCTGCGGGTTGATACTCACGCCGCCGTAGGCGGCCATTAATCGCACATCGAGGCCCTTGCCGTAGTCGATAAAGCTTTGCAGCACTTGTTCAGCCAGTTCACGCGTGGGCACCAGCACCAGAACACGCACGCGGTTGCTGGACACCGACGGGCCGTCTTGCACCAGCCGTTGCAACAGCGGCAGCGCAAAACCCGCCGTTTTGCCGGTGCCGGTCTGAGCGGCAGCCATGACGTCCCTGCCACTTAGCACAGCAGGAATCGCCTTGGCCTGCACCGGTGTAGGTGTCTGGTAAGTGAGGTCCTGCAGAGTACGCAGTAACGGATCGAGCAGGCCAAGCGAGGCAAAAGACATGTTCGTATTCCGGGCCAAATCTGCAATTTTAGCGGTTACGGCGCTGATGGCACCGGCGCAGCTCGCGTGATCGACGATGAGCTCAAGCGCTGCTCTCGCCGCGTTAGGGCATTCGCAATCCTCCGCAAAGGCACTACGCCACGGCGCGCACCGTCGAGCAATGACTGCGCTAATAACCTTTCGATACCCGTACCGGCACCGCCTCAGGCATCGACACCAGCGCTATTTCGCATCATCGCGAATGACGATGGTGCCTTTCCCAAATAGCACGTACAAAGCGTCTCGTCTGGCGCATCATGCTCGCACAACATTGACTCGCCGAACGAAGGCGTGCCTTCGCGAGCGGCGCATTGACGGAGCGAGACGAAGCGATGCAACCCGAACACGGACCTGCCGGCCCGCTGACGCTTTACGACAAGATCTGGAACAGTCACCGCGTCATGTCACGCGACGACGGACAGGACCTCCTGTTCATCGATCGGCATTTCATCCACGACGTCACCGCGCAGTCCTTCGACATGCTGCGCCAGCGCGGACTCACGCCGCGCTCGCCCGAGCGCATCTTCGGCACCGCCGACCACTACGTGTCCAGCGCGGCGAACGGCATGTCGGCCGTGACCGATCCGGAGCGGCGCTCGATGATCCTGGCGCTGCAGCGCGATGCCGCCGAGTCGCGCATCACCTTGTTCGACATGGACGATTCCCGTCGCGGCATCGTCCATGTGGTCGGTCCCGAGCAGGGATTGAGTCTGCCCGGCATGACCGTCGTGTGCGCGGACAGCCACACATCGACGCACGGAGCGATGGGCGCGCTTGCGTTCGGCATCGGCGCGACCGAGGTGGCGCATGTCCTCGCCACGCAATGCCTATGGCAACGCAAATCGAGCAATATGCGCGTCACCCTCGATGGCACGCCCGGCAAAGGCGTCACCGCCAAAGACCTGATCCTCGCGGTCATCGCGCACATCGGTGTGGCGGGCGCTGCGGGCCACGTGATCGAGTACGCCGGCTCCGCAATCGCCGGTCTGTCGATGGAAGGACGGCTCACGCTATGCAACATGACCATCGAAGCCGGCGCGCGTGCCGGCATGATCGCGCCGGACGAGACCACTTTCGCGTATCTCGCCGGGCGTCCGTACGCCCCCGAAGGCGAGCAGTGGGACCGCGCGATGGGGCACTGGCGCACGCTATTCACCGACCCAGGCGCGTGTTTCAATCGTGAAGTGCATATCGACGTGGCGGGCATCGCCCCTATGGTGACGTGGGGCACCACGCCGGAATACGCCTGCGCCATCGACCGGCGCGTGCCCGATCCCGCGATGCAGCCCGATCCGGATCTGCGGGCGGCCATGTCGAGCGCGCTCGACTACATGGGGCTGGTTCCCAACGAGGCGCTGGAAGGCGTGGCCATCGACCGGGTGTTCATCGGCTCGTGCACGAACGGGCGCATCGAAGACATGCGTAGCGCGGCCGAGGTCGCGCGGGGACGCCGCATCGCATCCGGCGTCGAGGCGTGGGTGGTGCCCGGCTCGCATGAGGTGCGGGCGCAAGCCGAGGCGGAAGGGCTGGACCGCGTGTTCCGCGAGGCCGGCTTCCAGTGGCGCTTTCCCGGCTGCTCGATGTGCCTTGCCACGAACGGCGACATCGCCGCGCCGGGGCAGCGATGCGCATCGACGTCCAATCGTAATTTCGTTGGCCGGCAGGGGCCCGGCGTACGCACGCATCTGATGAGCCCGGCCATGGCGGCTGCCGCTGCCGTGACAGGACGGCTGACCGATGTGCGCCGTCTCCTGGGAGCGTGACGATGGAGAGCCTGACTCATCTCGATGCAGTCGCGGTCCCGATCGTCGTCATCAACTGCGATACCGACCAGATTCTGCCCGCGCGCTTCCTGCAGAAACCGCGCTCGGACGACTTCGGCCAGTTCCTGTTCCGCGCGCTGCGCTTCGGTCCAGATGGCGCGGAAAGGCCCGGCTTCGTGCTCAATCAGGCGCCGTTTCGCGCGTCGCGCATCGTAGTGGCGAACCACAACTTCGGCTGCGGCTCATCGCGCGAACACGCTGTCTGGGCACTGTATGACTATGGCATCCGGGCGGTGATCGCTCCGAGCTTCGGCGACATCTTCTTCATCAACTGCCTGAAAAACGGACTGCTGCCCATCGTGCTGCCGGAGACGGTGGTGCTGCCGCTGCTGGAACACTTGTCCGTCAACGCGGGCAGCAGCATTTCGATCGATCTGCCCGCACAGACCGTCAGCCTGCCCGATGGCGTCTCGCATGGCTTCGAACTGGAGCCGTTCGCGAAGGAGTGCCTGCTGCGCGGCATGGACGAGATCGATTACACGCTTTCGCATCGCGACCGCATCGATGCGTTCGAGCGTGACCGCGTCAACGGATATTGACGCGCGCAATTTCGCAAACAACCTGGAGGAGGTCAGATGAAGATTGCAGTCATGCCCGGTGATGGTATCGGTCCCGAAGTCGTGGCGCAGGCGCTCAAGGTGCTGCAAGTGGTGGCGCCGCAGGCGGAGACTCAGGAGGCGCCTGTCGGTGAGGCCGGCATTCAGGCGCATGGTGCGCCGCTTCCCGAGCCGACGCTCGATGCCGCGCGCAAGGCGGACGCGATTCTGTTCGGCGCGGTAGGCGTGGCCGACGAGGCTGACATTCCGCGCGAACGCCGTCCGGGAACGGGTCTCTTGCAATTGCGCGAAGCACTCACGCTGTACGCGAATTTCCGCCCGGCCTACATGTTTCCCGAGTTGATCGGCGCTTCGACGCTGCGGCCGGAAGTCGTCGACGGACTCGATATCGTCATCGTGCGCGAGCTGAACGGCGATGCGTATTTCGGCCAGCCGCGCGGCTTCGAAACCAGCGAGGCAGGGGAGCGGACGGGCTTCAACACGATGCGCTATAGCGAATCGGAAGTCGAACGCGTCGCGCATGCGGCCTTTCGCGCAGCGCGCCGCCGTCATCACAAGCTGTGTTCCGTCGACAAGGCGAACGTGCTGGAGGCGAGCCAGTTGTGGCGCGAGACCGTCACGCGCGTCGGGCGGGAGTATCCGGACGTCGAACTAAGCCATCTGTTCGTGGACGCCGCCGCCATGATGCTGATGCGCCGCCCCAAGCAATTCGATGTGATCGTGACGGGCAACCTCTTCGGCGACATTCTGTCGGACGCCGCGGCGATGCTGACGGGATCGATCGGCATGCTGCCATCGGCGTCCCTCGGCTATGAGCGCAAGGGACTTTACGAGCCAGTGCACGGCTCCGCGCCGGATATCGCGGGCAAGGACGTGGCCAATCCGCTCGCCGCCATCCTCTCGCTTGCGATGATGCTGCGCGAAACCTTCGAGATGGAAGACGCCGCGGGCCGCGTCGAACGGGCCGTGCGGGCGGTGCTGTCCGCCGGCTACCGCACCGCCGACATCTATCAGGAGGGCACACGAAGCGTCGGCACCCGCGACATGGGCGATGCGGTCGTCGAAGCCTTGCGGACAGCAGTCGTTTAGGACGGATCGCGCCTCGAGCGGGCTGGCGTCTCGTGCGTCGTCAGTGCGAGATGCCGGCGTGCTCAGGCGGTTGTTCGTACCCACATCCCAAAAGGGAGGAGACAACCATGAAGCTGAAACATGCGGTTGCACTGTGCGCGGCGATGACGCTCGCTTGCGCAACGGCCGCGGCGGTGGCGAAGGAGGTGCCGGAAAAGCCCGAACTGCACATCGCGGCCGCGTCGACAGGCATCACCTATCTGCCGATGCTCGTCGCGAAGCAGCGCGGCTATTTCAAGGACGAAGGGCTCGATGTCACCATCGCCGCATTCTCCGGCGGCTCGAAGACGCTGGAGGCGTTGCTGGGCGGCAGCTCCGACATGGTGGCGGGCGCCTACTCCAACACGATCACGATGGCCACGAAGGGCCAGCACCTCGTCGTGGTGGCCGCACAGGTGATATGCCCGGGCTGGATCTTCGGCGTGTCCCAGAAGCACGGGTCGGACGTGAAGTCGCCCAAGGACCTGAAGGGTCTGCGCATCGGCGTGAGCGCGCCCGGTTCCAGCACGCATATGGCCGTGAACTACATCCTGCATAAGGCGGGGCTGCAGCCATCGGACGTGTCGATCATCGGTGTCGGACAGGCGGCCGGCGCAGTGGCGGCGGTGCGTGCGGGGCAGATCGACGCGCTCATCGTCAACGATCCCAGCGCGACCATCCTGACGAAAGACGGCAGCCTGAGGCCGCTCGAAAACATGCGTACAGCCGATGGCAACGTGAAGGTGTTCGGGTCCGACTATCCGGAGTCGAGCGTGTTCGCGACGCGCGAATTCATCGACAAGAATCCGAAGACGGTGCAGGCAGTCGCCAATGCAATCGTGCGCGCGGAGAAATGGATAGCCGGGGCCACGCCGCAGCAAGTCGCGGACAACGTGCCGCCGCAGTTCCTCGGCGACAACAAGGCGCTCTACGCCGAAGCCTTCACGAACAGCCGCCGTTGCATCGCGCAGAACGGCGAAATCACGGCACAAGGCGCGCGGACGGTCCACGAGGTGCTCGCGGCCTTCGATCCCGCAGTGGCATCGGCGAAGATCGATCTCGCCACGACCTATGACAACCGCTTCGTGAGAAAGGCAGCGGAGGTTCAGCCATGAGCACCGCCACGTATCGCGTCCCGCTCGAAACCGGACGTGCCGAGCGGTGCGAAGCCTTGCGATTCGAGAACGTGACCTGCACGTTCGCCGGCAATGGCAAGCGAGCGCAGACCTACACCGCGGTATCCGAAGGGAACCTGTCGATCGGCGACGGCGAGTTCGTCTCGATCGTCGGCCCGACGGGTTGCGGCAAGTCCACGCTGCTCAACGTCGCCGCCGGCCTGACGCGCCCTTCGTCGGGCAGCCTGAGCGTGTTCGGCAAGAAGCTGACGCAAGGTCTGAATACGCAGGCAGCGTATTTGTTTCAGGTCGATGCGCTGATGCCCTGGAAGACGGCCGAAGAAAACATCGCCATCGGCCTTATTTTTCGGGGGGTGCCGCGTGACGAGGCGCTGAACGTCGCGCGCGGCTGGCTCGAGCGCGTGGGCCTGCATGGTCACGGGAAGAAGTATCCGCATCAGCTGTCCGGCGGCATGCGCAAGCGCGCCGGACTGGCGCAGGCGCTGGCGCTCGATCCTCGCATCATCCTGATGGACGAACCGTTCAGCGCGCTCGATATCCAGACGCGCCACCTGATGGAAAACGAGCTGTTGCAACTGTGGTCGAACGACCGAAAGTCCGTGATGTTCGTGACTCACGATCTCGAAGAGGCGATCTCACTGTCCGACCGGGTCATCGTGTTGTCGGCGGGGCCGGGAACGCGGCCCATCGCCGAATTCGAGATCGACCTCGAACGGCCGCGTGAGATGTCGGAGATCCGGATGACGCAGCGTTTCCTTCAACTGCACACCCAGATCTGGGACGTGCTTCGAGACGAGGTCCTGAAAAGCTATGCGCGCAATCGAGTTTGACCCCAACAATCGTTTCGCCGTGCTGGCGACGCGGCTCGCCATTCTGTTCGGCGTCCTGTTCGTCTGGTGGCTCGGCACGTCCCGGAAATGGCTGTCGCCGTTCTTCTTCGGCGACCCGCTGGGCGTGGCGCGCCGCATCGTCGAATGGTTCGTGACGGGCTCGGTGTTCAGTCACCTGTACACGACGCTGCTCGAAACCCTGCTGGCGTTCGCCATCGGTACGGTTCTCGGACTGGGATGCGGGCTCTGGCTCGCGCTCAGCCCGTTTCTGGCTGTCGTGTTCGATCCGTTCATCAAGGCAATGAACTCGATGCCGCGTCTCATCTTTGCGCCGATTTTCGCGCTCTGGTTCGGACTCGGCATCTGGTCGAAGGTGGCGTTGGGTGTGACGCTGGTCTTCTTCGTCGTGTTCTTCAACGTGTTCCAGGGAGTGCGGGAGGTGAGCCCGACGGTGCTATCCAACACCCGCATGCTCGGCGCGAACTCACGTCAGTTGATGAGGCATGTCTATCTTCCTTCCGCGACGAGCTGGGTATTCTCGAGCCTGCATAACGCGATCGGCATCGCGTTCGTCGGCAGCGTGGTAGGCGAGTATCTCGGCTCGGAGAAGGGCGTGGGCTATCTGATTTTGCTGGCCGAAGGCGTGTTCGATATCAACTCGGTCATCGCGGGCATTCTGGTACTGACCGTGTTCGCTCTCGTGCTCGATACCGCCGTCTCTATGATCGAAGACTATCTGCTGCGCTGGCGGCCGGTGGCCGGGCAAACCGTTGCCGCAAGCGCCTGAGTGCGTCATCGCGATGAAAAGCCAACTTTGAGGAAACGAAATTGCAGACGAACACCATCAATCTGAAGGACCGCGTCGCGGTCGTGACCGGAGGCGCGCAAGGCATCGGGCTGGAGGTCGGACGCCGGTTGCTGGAATCGGGCGCGCGGCTCGTGATCTGGGACATCAATGCTGCGGGCGTCGAGCAGGCGCGTGGTCAGCTTGGCGAATATGAGGTCCACTTCGAGCGCGTCGACATCGCCGATTATGCGAGCGTTCAGGCGGCTGTCGCGAGCACGCTGAAAGCGGCGGGGCGCATCGATATTCTCATCAATAACGCGGCGATCGTGGGACCGAATGCGCCTCTGATCGACTATCCGATCGACGCGTGGAAGCAGGTGATGGACGTCGACATCAACGGCACCTTTCATTGCTGCCGCGCCGTGGCGCCCGAAATGATCCGGCAGAACTACGGCCGCATCGTCAATCTTGCGTCGGTGGCGGGCAAGGAGGGGAATCCGAACGCCGCGGCCTATAGCTCGGCCAAGGCTGCGGTCATCGCGATGACGAAATCGCTCGGCAAGGAGCTGGCGCGTCACGACATCGCGGTCAATTGCGTCACGCCTGCCGTCGCCCGCACGCCCGGGGCGATGGAGCAGGCGCCCGAGCATATCGAGTACATGCTGGGCAAGATTCCGCGCGGCCGGTTCCTCGAACTCAACGAGGCTGCCGCCATGATTGCCTGGCTTGCCAGCGAAGAGAATTCCTTCACTACCGCAGCGGTATTCGACCTGTCCGGCGGACGCGCCACCTACTGAAGCGAGCATTCCTCCATGAAGCTGTTACGTTACGGTTCACCCGGTCACGAAAAGCCCGGCCTTCTGGATGCGGAAGGACACATTCGCGACCTGTCGACTCATGTCGACGACATCGCGGGTGACGTCTTGCACCCCGATAGCCTTGCCCGCCTCAAGGCGCTCGACGCCGCGTCGTTACCGCGCGTCGAAGGTAACCCGCGCATCGGTGCCTGCGTGGGCGGCACGCGCAAGTTCATCTGCATTGGCCTGAATTACTTCGATCACGCAGCGGAAACGGGCGCCACGGTACCGCCTGAGCCGATCATCTTCATGAAGGCGACGAGCGCGATCACCGGTCCGAACGACGCGGTCGAGATTCCCCGCGACTCATTCAAGACCGACTGGGAAGTCGAGTTGGGCGTCGTCATCGGCAAGACCGCCAAGTACGTGAGCGAGGCCGATGCGATGAATCATGTCGCGGGCTACTGCGTCATCAACGATGTGTCCGAGCGCGCGTTTCAGGCGGAGCGTCAGGGCCAGTGGACGAAGGGGAAATCGGCGGATACGTTCGGCCCGACCGGTCCCTGGCTCGTGACCACGGACGAGATTCCCGATCCACAGTCGCTGCGGATGTGGCTGGAGGTCAACGGGCATCGTTACCAGAACGGCAGCACCATCACGATGGTGTATCGGGTGCCGCACCTGGTGTCCTATCTGTCGCGCTTCATGTCGTTGCAGCCCGGCGACATCATTTCGACCGGGACGCCGCCCGGCGTCGGCCTGGGGCAGAAGCCGCCGGTCTACCTGAAACCGGGCGATATCATGACGCTCGGCATCGAGGGACTGGGTCAGCAGCGCCAGCACGTCGTGCAGGGCTGAACACGGCCGGCCACGAATATTGCGAGGAGACAAACCATCGTGACAGTGCTTGGGCGTCGAGTATTGATCGCACTGGCCGCTTTCGCGGTCGCCTCGAATGCGGCGGCTGCCGGCGCCGCGCCGGCCCCGGAGAAGCCCCGGCTCCATCTGGCTGCGGCGGGCGTCGGCTTCCCTTATCTGCCCTTCGTCATCGCGGATAGCCGGGGATACTTCAA
>Ga0268254_10001060_pt1 | contig 11355 bp, 7 predicted proteins | sample AgamicOrSfrz_FD_200251 | JGI IMG/M metagenome (GOLD analysis project Ga0268254, IMG submission 200251) | Agave microbial communities from Guanajuato, Mexico - Or.Sf.rz (v2) (version 3) | ecosystem: Host-associated > Plants > Phyllosphere > Phylloplane/Leaf | place: Guanajuato, Mexico | collected...
CCAACATGCTCACCGTAATCACTCCGGTTCTCCTGCTTGGCGTCCAAGCAGGCATTCGAACACGTGGGTCAGTTTTCGATGAACATGTTCAGCTTAGGTGGGTCAGTTTTGGACGAACATCAACAGTCTTCGTCGCCAATCAGCACGTTCAAGCGACCATATGGCTTGCAGGCTCCGCCCTGACCGAATGCACATGCGTCCGGAGACGGACACGGCAGTTCCTCGATTCCCGAATCACCGGCACGACGGCAGGTTTCGCCGTTGCCGACGCACACTGGTCGTCCGGTGCCGCGGTCGAAACACGAATACTCAGCACGCAGGTTCAGATCGGGATCGTTGAACAGGAAGCGCACTGGGATCGCGCGCAACTTGCCCGACGTCGCCTTGCGCAGTGCTTCGTTGAGCGGATGCAGCAGCCACTCCCCGCGCTGCTGCACCTGCGTCGTGAGCGTGAACTGATCGTCCTTCTCGGGCAGACGCTTGCCGTTCTTCTCGACAACACGGCCGATGGAGATTCTCCCGACAACTGGTGGGGTGATAGCAAGGCCCTTCAGCATGACAATGCTCCTGTAGATGTAGTAGAAGTAATGGAACGGTAGGTGAGGTCAATACGAGAAACCGGCGGGAACCCGGTTTCGTGGTTGCATATTGCGTGGCGAGCTGAGGGTGATCGGCGAGCAGCCGTTTGAGATCGACGCCAGAGCCATCCTTGCTGCGTTTGAACGACACGGAACCCGTCTCGAACTGGGCGCGGTCCGCTTCGCCCATTGACTGCTGGATGGTCTGCTTCAACTGGGCTTCAAGCGTCTGGCGGGTTTCGATCTCGGCTCGCACGGCGACCAGATCCGCGAAGGCAGAGGACAGGTGACGGTCATCCGTGAAATCGACCGTGCCGCCTGCGCCCGGATACAGGCAGCGCAGCGCACGATCCGCTGATTCCGATCCATCTGCTGGAGGCGGCGTGTCCGTTTCCACATACCGCCAGAACGCCGCTTCCAGTTCGATGAGCCGGGCGATCAGCGCGTCGTCGCGCTCGATGCGATGCACGTCGAGCTTCTGGCCGCACAGCAGCACGGCGACGTCTGCCGCCTGCTTGCCCGTCACGGCGAGCTGGTGCTGTACTTGGATTTGCACATATTCCGGTACCCCATCACGCCAGAGCCTCCCACCGAACTCGCCTGCCGTCTTGCATTCGAGCAGCTGGACCTCGCGGTTGCCGACGACTTCACGGTCCACGTTCGCGAGCATGAAGGGGATCGTGGGATGCTGGAGAACCGCGTTGACGCGTCGGACACGGTTGCCCGTCTGCTTTGTGTAAGACGCCGCGACGATCGGTTCCAGAATCGTCCCCCAGTAGACGGGCTCGGTTGTATCGTCCGGATCGGGCTTCGGCAGGTTCGCATCCCTGCCTGTCTTCGTAAGCCACAATTCCAGCTGGCTTTGATACGGACTGAGCCCAACAGCAGCGGCTGCATCGCTTCCACCAATCCCGGATTTCCGCACCTCAAGCCAGTCCTCGCGTGGCATGTCTTTCGTTTCCACGAGCCGCAATGCCGGGCGGCTGCGATGACGACCAGCGGGTTCGGGCAAAGCCATTTCGACCTCCACAAATGAAAATGCCCGGCGGGGGAGACCCCGGCCGGGCATGGATGGAAAGGAAGCATGGGTTCAGGCGACAAGTCGCATGGCCTCGTCGAAAGCCTTCTGTTTGAGGGCCGCGCCTGTACCGAACCACGCGGCATCGCGCCGGTGATCGTCGCTGCGGGCGCGGCGCTGGTGATCGACGAACTCCGTGACCGAATTCAGCAGCCCCCATGCCGTACCTGCAGCCGAAGCCATGTCCGAGCCCTTGCCACGACCGGAGAACAGTTCTTGGACGGTCTTGATTGCGCTGTCGTTGGTCGCCGCGACAGGCGAACTGGCGTTGGTGGCGGGGTAGGTCAGCACACGGCGGAAGAAGGCTTCGGCAGCGGTATCGTTGACCTTGCATTCGGACAGGGCCTTCATGCGGACCATGAACCCATCCCACGACGAGATAGCGATGCCGAGCTGGCGTTTCACTGCCTGCGCATCGAACTGGCTGCGGTGTGGCACCTTAACGGCTCCGGTGCTATCGCCGAGCGCTATCGCGAGCGTGTTGTTGCAGACCACACGAACGCTCGTGAACTGAGCTGTCGTAGCCAGGCTGCCATCGCACGCCGTTGCAAGGAGCAAATAGCCATTCACACGGTCGCGGCCCTTGAGGGTAGCGTTCTGGCCGGTGCGGGCCAGAGCCCACAGTTTTTTGCCGTCCTTGAGGACCCCGGCAGTTTCCAGCTCGAACCCTCCGACCTCGGTCAAATCCCTGTAGAACTCTAAAATGGTTTCAGGCTGCACCACGTTGTATCTGGACGAGACGACGGAAAGCGGAGCCTTCGTGTCCGACCGGTACAGCACTTTCTGTTCGGGAAACGCGTGGATGGAGCCGAGCGTGGACCCAGCCATACCGGAGACGAAACGGACTTCAGCTTCTTCGATGCGCCAGTCCATACCGGCCTGACGCGCCCAGACTTCGAGTGGTTGATTGGAGGCGAGCGGGTTGCCCAGACCGTGCCACGGCGTCTCGCCGACGTAGGCCATGGTTTGAACCAAATGCATGTGAATTCTCCAGATAACGGAAATCAGAAATCAGAAACGCCTACAGCCCCAAGGGCTGCAGGCGTCGAGTGGGAAAGAGGGAAAGCGAGAGAGAGCCGTCAGGACGCGCGTTGCTGGCCGAAGACTTGACCACATGCCGAGCATTGATAGTTGTCGAGCACATGCGTATCGATTTGTTCGCCGACGGCGGATCCAGCGGCGCAACCTGCGGCACCGCCGAACAGCGCGCCCATTAGTGCGCCGGCTAGTCCACCGAAGATTGAGCCGATTGGCCCGGCGACCAGTCCGAGGGCTGCACCGGCTTCGGCTCCGCCAAGTGCGGCGGCGGCGCTACCGGCGGCCCCGGCAGCAGCGCCAATGGCTCCGCCGGCCTTGCGGGCTGTATCGCGCGTAGTGATGCGCTGCGAACCGCAGCGGGGACAGCAAGGGGAAGAATTCATATATCAACCTCATGGAAATTCGGGCAAGCAGCGTTGCCAAGGCATTCCGGATGGATGCTCACGTCTGTGATATATCAGTAAAAATCCTTGGAACGCGATGAGGCTAGACGGACCGGAGTGTCCGATTCCATCGTATAGGTATTAAAATTCCGGGCGATCTAAGGCCCGAGCTGTCCGATTTGAACGCCCGTCTGGTCGTGTCACGTTCGGGTATCCCGTTGTGCGGGCTTAAATACCGGTTCGCTTAGAAGGACGGAATTCCCGCTTTAAGCTAGGTGGGATCTGGCGCTTTTGGCGATCCGAATGGAAGCGCGGGACTGCCGAAAGCATCCACAAGAGAGCAGACACGGAGTAACCGAGTGTCAATGCACGCCGCGCGTAGCATCGCTTCAACGTCGAATAGAGGCCTGATATCAATGACCCAACAGCTGTTGACCCGGCACCAGAGCCAGTATTATGCGTGGCTGCTGACCCGGCGTGCGGCGGGAGATAGTGTCGAGTCCCTCGTATCCACCCTCGTTGACTCGCAGGTTGACCTCAACCCCCATCAGGTAGAGGCGGCATTGTTCGCCTGCGCGAATCCGCTCTCACGGGGTGTCATCCTCGCTGATGAAGTCGGGCTCGGAAAAACCATTGAGGCGGGGCTCGTGATCTCTCAACGGTGGGCCGAGCGCCGCCGCCGCATCCTAATCATCGTACCCGCCAATTTGCGCAAGCAATGGCACCAGGAGCTGCAAGACAAGTTCAACCTGCAAGGAGTGCTCTTGGAGGCTAAGAGTTACAACACCATCCGTAAGCGAGGGGGCGTGAATCCGTTCCAGGATGCGTCAGGTCCGGTCATCTGCTCCTACCAATTCGCGAAAGTAAAAGCCGCTGACATCAAGGCTGTCGATTGGGACTTGGTGGTTCTCGACGAGGCGCATCGACTACGCAATGTCTACAAGACCAGCAACGTGATCGCCAAGACGCTGAAAGAAGCGCTGGCCCACGTCCACTCCACAGTGCTGCTGACAGCGACACCACTGCAAAATTCGTTGCTGGAACTTTACGGCTTGGTCAGCATGATCGATGACCGCGTCTTTGGCGACATTGAAAGCTTCCGCACACAGTTTACTTCGCAGCCCAAGGAACAGGCTTTCGCAGCCCTTCGCACCCGCTTGGCTCATGTATGCAAGCGGACGCTGCGACGCCAGGTGCAGCAGTACGTTCCATATACAGCGCGCAAGGCAATCGTTGAGGAATTTACCCCCTCGACCGAGGAGCGGGAACTGTCTAGCCTCGTCGCCAACTATCTCCGTCGGCCGAACCTCAAGGCCCTTCCAGAAGGTCAACGGCAACTCATCTCGTTGGTGCTTTGGAAGTTGCTGGCCTCATCTACTCATGCCATCGCGGGCGCACTGGAGACAATGGCCAAGCGGCTTGAGAGCGAACTTGAGGAGTCTTCGGATGTTCCTGACCTGGCGGAGGTGCTCGACGTTGACTATGAGTCGCTCGACGAGACCGCTGACGAGTGGGAGGGGCAGGAGGCAACCAGTCCGTCCTCCGCCGTCGGTCAACGTGACGCGGTAGCGCAGGAAATCGCCGAGCTTCGACACTTCAAGACACTAGCGACCAACATTCGCGAGAATGCGAAGGGCACTGCGCTGATTACGGCGTTGGACAAGGCGTTTGCGGAGCTTGGTCGACTTGGCGCCTCCAAGAAGGCCATCATCTTCACTGAGTCCAAGCGCACACAGGAGTACCTGCTTTCTCTCCTGGAAAATTCGCCATACGGCGAGGGCATCGTACTGTTCAATGGCACGAACAGTGACGCAAGAGCGCAAGCCATCTATAGAGATTGGCTCAAGCGTTATGAAGGCACAGACCACATTACGGGCTCTAAAAGCGCCGACACGCGCGCCGCATTGGTCGAGCATTTCCGGGAGCGCGGCACGGTGATGATCGCTACCGAGGCAGGCGCAGAGGGCATCAACCTTCAATTTTGCTCTTTGGTCATCAACTTCGACCTGCCTTGGAATCCGCAGCGGATTGAACAACGGATTGGCCGCTGCCATCGCTACGGACAGAAGTTCGACGTGGTGGTGGTCAATTTCGTGGACCGCAGCAATGAAGCGGACGCTAGGGTTTACGAACTGCTGGATCAGAAATTCCAGCTGTTCGAGGGCGTGTTTGGTGCCAGCGATGAGGTGCTTGGGGCCATTGGCTCCGGCGTGGATTTCGAGCGGCGCATCGCTGACATCTACCAGAACTGCCGAGATCCAGAGGCCATCAAATCCAGCTTTGAGCAATTGCAACGCGACCTCTCGGGCGAGATCAATGAGGCCATGGTCAAGACGCGCCAAATTCTGCTGGAGAACTTCGATGAGCAAGTCCAGGAAAAGCTACGCGTCCGCGCTGCGGACAGTCGAGCTGCGCGCAGCAAGTACGAACGCATGCTCTTGGAGCTGACGCGGGCCGAACTGGCTGATTACGCCATTTTTGACGACGACGGATTCGTCCTTCGGCGACTGCCTGTCGGTTCCTTGGATGGGATTGAGCTAGGACGGTACGAACTACCTCGCCGCACTGGCGATGCGTATCTCTATCGAATCGGTCACCCTCTTGCCGAGTGGGTAACGGAGCAGGCCAAGAGTCATGACCTTGGCGGCACGAGACTTGTTTTCGACTACGACGCATATGGCACTCAGGTCAGCACCCTCAAGGCTTACCGGGGGAAATCGGGCTGGCTGACTTTGAAGTTGGTGTCTGTCGAAGCTCTAGGAAACCGAGAGCAGCGCCTAGTGGTTGCGGCTATCACGTCGGACGGTCAAGTCCTAGTAGAGGACGACCCCGAGAAGCTTCTGCGCTTGCCTGCACATGCGCGGCCTGCCGGACATGGCGGTGCCGATGTTCCCGCTCTCAATCAGGACGTGACGACGCGAAAATCCGCTGTGCTACGCGAGATCACTGAGCGCAACTTGGGCTACTTCGAGCAAGAAGTTCAGAAGTTGGATGCGTGGGCAGATGACTTGAAGCTAGGCATTGAGCAAGAGATCAAAGAAATCGACCGTCAGATCAAGGAGGTTCGGCGCACGGCAGCCAGTGCACCCACGCTGGAAGAAAAGCTGTCTTGGCAAAAGCAGCAGAGGGAACTGGAAGCCAAGCGTACAAAGCTCCGTCGCGAGCTCTTCGATCGGCAAGATGCCATTGAGTCCGAACGCAACGATCTGATCAATCAGTTGGAATCCAAGCTGCAGCAGGAGGTGCAAGAGCAAACCCTCTTCACCGTCGAATGGGAGTTGATCTGATGGCGACAGCACCCACTCGCCCGCTTGAGCTGGACTTGTTGTGTCGTAAGCTGGACACAGACTATGCGGCGTTGATCGCCGGCACGGGCGCAAGCCCTGAGTCTCGGCGAAGTAATTTTTTGTCCAAGGCTATTGCAGCATTCGTACTGCATGAGGCTGGAGGTGCCACTCTGGAAGAGTCCGTCGCCGCTAGCATCGACGGTGGGCTTGATCACGGCATTGATTCCGTGTTCGTGGCCAATGATCAGACCATCTGGCTCGTCCAGTCGAAATACAAGGAGTCAGGCTCTGGGGAACCCGAACTTGGTGAAGTGTCCAAGTTCCGCGATGGCGTCACCGATCTCGTCCGGGGCCGCTGGGAGCGCTTCAATAACGCGCTCCAGAACCGCAGTGCGGCGATCACCGATGCGTTGAACAGCGGCATATGCAAGATCAAGGTTGTCCTCGCTTACTCTGGCACGGCCGTATCCGATGACAGGCGGGACATCTTTTCCGATCTGGAGCGCGCCTTCAACGGTACAAATCCTGGCTTCTTGCGCTGCCACGCCTACGGACTCACGACCCTACATGACCTCCATTTGGATGGCGTCTCTGCCCAAGCGATTGAGGCCGATATCGAACTGAAAGACTTCGGACACACTCAAGAGCCCTACAGGGCGTTTTACGGTCGCATGGATGCCAAGCGGCTTGCAGAGCTATGGGTCCAATATGAAGACCGCTTGGTTGATCGAAACATCCGGCGCTTCAAGGGAACGACGACCGTCAACACTGGCCTGACCGAAACCTTGCAGCAAGAGGCTCAGCACTTCTTCTACTTCAACAACGGCGTCACTTTTCTCTGCGAGGCCATCAACGAGCAGCATCCGCGCGACCCACATCGGGAAACGGGGAGGTTTCGTGTCCGAGGTCTGTCCATCATCAACGGCGCGCAGACCGTTGGTGCCATAGCCAAAGAGCCCGTAGTGCACTACGACGCCAACCCGGCTATGGTCATGGCGACCTTCGTATGCCTGGACAACGCGCCAGACGGTTTCGGCGACCGAGTGACTCAATCCCGCAACCGCCAAAACGCAGTGGACCTGGAAGACTTTGCTGCGCTGGATGAACGGCAGACCATGTGGCAGCAAACCCTCCGGATGGCAGGCATCGAGTACGTCGTCAAGCATGGTGATGATGACCCTCCGCCGTCTGCCACGAGCTTCAGTGCTCGGGAGTTAGCGCCTTACCTGGCTTGCACCGTCACCATCAACGATTGGCAGGACTACTTGGTCGCAGCGAAATCGGACAAGAAGAAGCTCTTCGGACGGGAGGGTCTGGTGCCCGCAACGGATCCGTTACGCCAGTCCTACGAGCGTCTGTTTGCCGACTCGCTGACGGCCAAGCAGATGTGGCGCGTCGCCCAAATCGGCCGGACGGTCGTTCGAAAGGTGTGGGATCGCGCCAGCGCCGAGGCTGACCCAATTGGCCTACCGCAGGGTACGCTGCCCGCCAAAGAAATACTCAGCCACGGTGCTTGGATGATTCTGCACGTGGTCTTCATCAGGCTGCCGTTGCAGAACGGGCCAGAGCTGACTCTCAGTGCGGATGAGTTGACGGCGCTCTCTCGCGAAATTGATCTGGTAGCGGATCGATTGGTCCATGTCGTTCAAGCCGTTCAATGGAACAAGCAAGCACGCAGCGTCTTTGAGAACAAAACGGACTGTCGATCCGTGAAAGGCCGATTGATGGCGGCCTTGGCGCAGCGGAACTAGGGAAGATTTCAATAGTGCAAGCGAACATCAAGGGTCTGGTAGACCGGCTGGAGCTTTCCCAAGCCAAGGCCATGATGCCTCTCTACGAGGCCATCTCAAACGCAGTCGATGCCATTGAAGAGCAGCAGGACGGTTTCAGCAACCACGCGATTCGCATCCGGTTGGTGCCATCCAACGACCTTGCACATCAGGGTGGGGACGGCACGCTGGTCGTGGATGGATTCGATGTCGTCGATGATGGTGTTGGCTTCAACGACAAGAATCTGGCTTCGTTCAAGGAAGCTCACACTCTGTCCAAGGTAAAGGTCGGTGGCCGAGGTGTGGGCCGGTTTACCTTCCTGAAAGTCTTTTCGTCGGTGCGCATCCGCAGCGTCTTCATGCGCGATCGGAAGGCGTTGCTGCGCGAGTTCGACTTCAGTATCGAAGATGAACTGAAGGGAGCAGATGTCACGTCCGAGGTCAAGGAAGCATCCGGCACGCAGACATCCTTGCGCGGCATGGACGAGAAATTCCGGGCGGGATGGCCTACCCAGCCGGAGACCATCGCCGAGCGCATTATCGCGCACTTCCTGATTCGGTTTGCGGCTCGCTCGTGCCCGCCGATGACGCTGGAGTCGCTTGGTCATGCCCCGATTGACCTGCACGCCCTGTTTCAGTCCACAGTGCTGGCGCACATCGAGGAGCAGTTGATTGATGTGTCTGGCCACACGTTTGCCTTGCAGGCCTATCGTCACCGCGATGGCCGCTCTCGCCACGAACTAAACTTGTGCGCCAACGGGCGAGAGGTCACCACAACCAAGCTGCGAGACCTGCTGCCGGAACTTCCCGAAAAGTTTTTGGATGACGAGCAGGCGCCGTACACCCTCATCGTCCTGGTAACCGGAGAGTACCTGGACGACCATGCCAATCAAGAACGCACGCGCATCGCCTTCCAGAGCGATGAAGAGCCCGAGCTTGAGCAGGCCCTTGTTTCCCGCCGCGCTTTGAATCAAGGAATTGCAGGCGCTTTGCGGCCCCTCCTCACGGATGACCTGAAGTCAACGAACGAAGAAAAGCGCGCTCAAATCGAGAAATTTGTCGAGCAGGCGCCCGAATACAGAGCTCTCACACATGCTCGCTACAAAGAGGTCATCGAGCAGATGATTCAACCGGGCCTGTCGGAAGACAAGCTGGATGAAGCCCTGCTGCACGTGAAGCGAACCGTCGAGGACGAAGTGCGCAAAGAGGCCAAACACATGGCCGCGCTGTTCGAGACAGAGACCTTCGAGCAGTACCAAGAGAGATTCAAGGAAATCGCAGAAAAGGCCAACGAGATCGGTAAGGCGCAGCTCGCTGCCTATATCACGCACCGTCGAACGATTCTTGACCTGGTGAACAAAAGTCTCAAGAGGAAGCGCACGGACGACAAGTACCCCCTTGAAAGGGTCCTGCACAAAATGATCTTCCCCATGGGCATGACCTCGAAGGACGTCTTCTTCGAGCAGCAAAACCTGTGGGTGATCGACGAGCGGTTGTGCTATCACACGTTGCTGACATCAGACAAAAAACTGAAAAGCGTTGCTGGGCTGGACGACACGTCGGGCCGGGAGCCAGATATCTTTGCCTTCTTTTACGACACACCCATTGGTGTCGCAGAGGCGGACAATCTACCAGGCGGAGGCGTGGTCATTATTGAGTTCAAACGGCCCGGTCGGGACAATTACGACAAAGACCCTGCAGACCAGATCATCCAGCGGTTCCGGGAAATCGCTGAAGGCGGCGTTACAGACGTCGAAGGACGTCAGATCAATCCTGCCAATCTGCGATACACCGGCTATCTTATCGCCGATCTAACGCCGTCTTTGCATCGACAGGTATTCGGCCGATACCATCGCACTGCCGACAACGAGGGGTACTTCTCCCCCTTGGCGAGCGGCAATGGTTATATCGAAATCCTCTCCTACGACAAGCTGATCAAGGATGCTGAACGTCGAAATCGTATCCTGTTTGACAAGCTTGGCCTGCACAAGAATTAAGGTGGCGTGACCATGAGCAAGCAAAAACTAGAACTCAGCTGGATTGGGAAGGAGAAGCGGCCAAAACTGGAGCCGCGCATCCTGCTCGAAGATTCTCAAAAGTCATACCACGCTAAGCACCGAATCAAAGAAGATGACATCTTTGATAACCGACTCATTTTCGGCGACAACCTTCTCGCTCTGAAAGCACTTGAGCAAGAATTCTCAGGCCAAGTGAAATGTGTTTTCATCGATCCGCCGTACAACACCGGTAGTGCATTTGCGCACTACGACGACGGGATCGAGCACTCAATCTGGCTTGGATTGATGCGCGACCGACTGGAAATCATCAAACGGCTCCTGTCAGATGATGGTTCACTGTGGATTACGATTGACGACAACGAAGCGCACTACCTTAAGGTTTTGTGCGATGAAGTATTTGGTCGGGCAAATTTTGTCGCCAACTGCCTTTGGCAGAAGGTCTACAGTGAGCGAATGGATGCGAGAGGGTTTAGCGTTTCTCACGATCATTTGCTCGTTTACCGAAAGACTGATGCTTTTTTCCCTATTCAGTTGCCCAAAGATCAGAATGCTGCTCAGTTTGGCTTCTTTGACAAGGCCGCAAACAAATACTACCGTAGGCGCTCTCTAAGAAAAGAAGGCTCTGAATCCCTTCGGCAGGATCGCCCTTCTATGTGGTACCCAATCGCCGCACCGGATGGTACAGAAATCTGGCCCGTTAAGCCTGACGGTACCGAAGGGCGTTGGCGCTGGAAGAAGGAAAACGTCCCTGTCAATATGGATCAGCTAGAGTTCGTTCGCAAGGACGAGCGCTGGGAAATTTACGTCAAGCAATACCTCGAAGAAAGCCCAACTCGCCCCCCCGCGACCTTTTGGCCGAACGAAGAGGTTGGCCACAATCATGAGGCCAAGTTGGAGGTGCGTGCTTTCAATAGTGTCGACGTGTTTAGCACGCCAAAGCCTGAACGGCTGCTAAAGCGTGTCCTAGAAATCGCAACCAATCCCGGAGACTTGGTTCTCGACTCCTTCGCCGGTTCTGGGACTACCGGTGCAGTGGCTCAGAAAATGGGTCGTCGCTGGATCATGGTTGAGCTGGGAGAGCATTGCAATACGCACATCATTCCCCGCCTTCACAAAGTGATCAATGGCGAAGACCAAGGAGGGATTTCCAAAGCTGTTGACTGGCAAGGCGGAGGTGGTTTCCGATACTACAGCCTTGCTAAGA
>Ga0268254_10001065_pt1 | contig 11274 bp, 5 predicted proteins | sample AgamicOrSfrz_FD_200251 | JGI IMG/M metagenome (GOLD analysis project Ga0268254, IMG submission 200251) | Agave microbial communities from Guanajuato, Mexico - Or.Sf.rz (v2) (version 3) | ecosystem: Host-associated > Plants > Phyllosphere > Phylloplane/Leaf | place: Guanajuato, Mexico | collected...
TATGAATTAAAATATACATATTTTAATAGCAATGTATGTGTATATACACATAGTTGTAATATGTCGAAATAAAAATTTTTATTTATATAATAAATTTTAGTGTAGTAAATAGCCTTTTTTTACAATTACACTCATGCTGTAAAATTAACTATGACTTTTTTTTCTATTATTAATAGATCTATTTCAGAGTTATTTACAAGCAAAAATATTTTAACCTCAACAACAAATAAATACAAAGAAAACCTAAATATAAAAACATCTTCTATAACTATGTGATTTGAAAGATGATTTTTATCTTCTAATGCTAAAGATATAGGAGTATTATATTTAATATATGCATTATTTTCAGGTTTAGTAGGTACGGCCTTTTCTGTATTGATCAGATTAGAGTTATCAGGACCTGGTGTTCAGTATATAGCTGATAATCAATTATATAATAGTATTATAACAGCTCATGCAATTATAATGATATTTTTTATGGTTATGCCAGCTTTAATAGGAGGTTTTGGTAATTTTTTACTTCCATTAGGATTAGGAGGTCCTGATATGGGATTTCCTAGACTTAATAACATAAGTTATTTATCTTTAATACCTAGTATTGTATTATTCCTATTTGCTGGTGGAATAGAAAATGGAGTAGGTACAGGTTGAACTCTTTATCCACCATTATCAGGTATACAAAGTCATAGTGGTCCAAGTGTAGATTTAGCTATATTTGGGTTACATTTATCTGGTATTAGCTCTCTTTTAGGTGCTATGAACTTCATGACAACAACATTTAATATGAGAAGTCCTGGTATAAGATTACATAAATTAATTTTATTTGCATGAGCTGTTGTTATTACAGCTGTTTTATTACTATTATCACTACCTGTTTTAGCTGGTGGAATAACAATGATATTAACTGATAGAAACTTTAATACATCATTCTTTGAAGTAGCAGGTGGTGGTGACCCTATATTATATCAACACCTATTTTGATTTTTTGGTCATCCAGAGGTTTATATATTAATAATCCCAGGATTCGGTATAATAAGTACTACAATATCAGCTAATTCTAATAAGAGCGTATTTGGTTATCTTGGTATGGTTTATGCCATGTGTTCTATTGGTATTTTAGGATTTGTAGTTTGAAGTCATCACATGTATACCGTCGGGTTGGACGTGGATACAAGAGCGTATTTTACGGCTGCTACATTGATAATTGCAGTGCCTACTGGTATTAAAATATTTTCATGGTTAGCAACTTGTTATGGTGGTTCTTTACATTTTATACCATCACTGTTATTTGCATTAGGTTTTGTATTTATGTTCACAATTGGAGGGTTAAGTGGAGTTGTGCTTGCTAATGCTTCACTTGATATAGCCTTCCACGATACTTACTACGTAGTTGCTCATTTCCACTATGTATTAAGTATGGGAGCAGTATTTGCCTTATTTAGTGGATGATACTTCTGAATACCAAAAATTTTAGGATTAGATTATAATTTATTATATTCTAAAGCCCATTTCTGAGTGTTATTTGTTGGGGTTAATGTTACATTTTTCCCTCAACATTTCTTAGGATTACAAGGAATGCCACGTCGGATAAGTGATTATCCTGATGCTTTTACAGGTTGAAATTTTGTTAGTAGTATTGGTTCTGTTATATCTGTTGTTGCTACAGCACTATTTTTACAAATAGTGTATTTACAACTTGTTCATGGTAAAGCTATATTTGGATATCCTTGAGCTGTTCCTCAATTATTTAGTGATTATTTACGTATACTTAAAGATAGATGTTCTCCTGGTTTAGAATGAGCTTTACATAGCCCACCTAAACCACATGCATTTACAAGTTTACCTCTTCAAAGTAGTACAATAAATCCTGCTGGTGCAACTTTAATGATTTTTTCACCTATTATATTAGGTATGTTTTTATCATTATGTAACGGCTATTATTTTGATGTAAACTACATTAATTGTGATGCACCTAAAGCTTGAGGACTTTATTTCCAAGATAGTGCTAGTCCACAAATGGAGGCTCTTGTGGAGTTACATGATAATATTATGTATTATTTAGTTGCTATATTATTTAGTGTAGGTTGAATACAGGGAGCTATTATTAAAAATTTTGGTAGCAGTAAGTCTCCTATAAGTAACAAATATCTTAATCATGGTACTTTAATAGAATTAATTTGAACTATTACTCCAGCATTAATTTTAGTCTTAATAGCTTTCCCTTCTTTTAAACTATTATATTTAATGGATGAAGTTACAGATCCATCATTATCTGTGTTAGCAGAAGGTCACCAATGATATTGAAGTTATGAATACCCAGATTTTTTAAATAGTGATGGAGATTTCATAGAATTTGATTCCTATTTAGTACCTGAGTCAGATTTAGAAAAAGGAGCTTTAAGAATGTTAGAAGTTGATAATAGAGTTATTCTTCCTGAAATAACACACACTAGATTTATCGTTACTGCAGCAGATGTTATTCATTCTTTTGCAGTTCCTGCGTTAGGTATTAAATGTGATGCTTATCCTGGTAGATTGAATCAATTTTCTGTTCTTATAAATAGATTAGGAACATTTTATGGTCAATGTTCAGAGATATGTGGTATATTACATAGTTCTATGCCTATTGTTGTAGAATCAGTATCTTTAGAAAAATTCTTATCTTGATTACAAGAACAATAGTTGGAGTAAACCTACTATTATAAATGTAATTATCTATATAATAAACTTTTTTTTTAATATTTTTATTATTTTGTTTAAGTAAAAAACTGTTAGATTACAGTTAACTTATTATGCTAACTTTCCTAATGGTAAGATCACTTTGCACCATTACCATAGAGTAACTTCTTTTTTATATTTGAGGGATTAGGAACTAGTATAATAAATCCCTTTTAAATAATTATTTATTTCTAAAAGGAAAATTGCATTATAATTATATAAATAATTTATTTTTAAATTATAGTTATTTATAATTATACAGCAATTATGGAAGAAGATTGTATATAGCAATCTATATATATATTAAAGCCCACAAAAATAATTTAATAAGGTAATGATTTTTTCATAATAAAAGTAATTAATGATATTTACTTTTTCTTACTAATTAAAAAAAATTTTTATATAAATATAGATAGTAATGTATAAAACATAATTCATTATAAATAATAAATAACAAATAATTATAATGTTTATATTTATAAGTTTGTTGTTTATTATTTTACAATTATTATAAGAATTCTTATTAGTTTAATGGTAGAACAAGATACTTCTAATATCTGAATCTAAGTTCGAGTCTTAGATAAGAATAAATATTTTAATAATAAATAATTTTTATTCCTATAATAAATATTTCTTTTATAAATTTTTTATTTGAGTTTGATGATGGCTCTGATTGAACGCTATCCAAATGCTTGACACATGCTAATCGAACGTCAATATTTTATTTATAATAAATTAATTATATTGAAGTGGTGTACAGGTGAGCAAAAGGTATTTTAGCTACCTAAGAGTAAGGGAAAATAAATCCCTTATAATAAAAAAAAAAGAAAATTAATATTTTTCGCTCTTAGTTGATTATAAATAACCATCGGATAAGTATTAAATATGGTAATGTCATATTTAGCTTATGTCCGTAGTCGAGACTGAGAGGTCGATCGATCACACTGGGTCTGAAAAAACCCCAGTACGTATAGTACAGCAGTGAGGAATATTGGTCAATGGCCTAACGGCTGAACCAGCAACTTGGAGGAATGAGAGTTAATATATAAGGTATTAAATTATTAACTTGCTTGACTATGTCTTATAAAATTCTAGATAAAGCTGATAATGACAACTTTATATCTATAGGTCTCGACTAAATCTTGTGCCAGCAGTCGCGGTAAGACAAGGGAGACGAGTGTTATTCATCTTTATTAGGTATATAGGGTACCTAGACTGTGTAGAAGGCTCCAAACAGTACCTTTTACACTAGAGTTTGGTATGTGAGAGGGAGATGTCAGAACTGTTGGTGTAGAGATGAAATGCTTTGATACCTCTAGGACGGATAATGGCGAAGGCAAACCTCTATGTACATAGACTTTACTATTTTAACTCTTTTGTATAAAAGGTATAAACCATAAAAGACTCAGTCAAAATCTAGATTGAGATATAAAATTTGTAAAGTACAGAAACTGACGTTGAGGGACGAAGGCTCAGAAAGTGAAGAGGATTAGATACCCCCGTAGCCTGGGCAGACAATGATGAGTGTCATAGGTTGGCTTATCAAAAAAATATGGCTGAACTATAAATGAAAGTGTAAGCACTCCACCTCAAGAGTAATGTGGCAACGCAGGAACTGAAATCATTAGACCGTTTCTGAAACCAGTAGTGAAGTATGTTATTTAATTCGATGATCCACGAATAACCTTACCACAATTTGAATGCTCTATATTATTTTATATAGATAAAGGATCACCTTTTAACTATATATTTTTTTAGACCACATGCGTTGCATGGCTGTCTTCAGTTAATGTCGTGAGATTTGGTTAGGTCCATTAAATTAACGTAAACCCTTGTCTTATTTAATATAATAAGGCAGTTCACCGCTTACAATTGGATGTGATAACAGGGACTAAGACAAGTCATCATGGCCTTAATATTGTGGGCTATAGACGTGCCACATATGCCTTTACAAAGGGATGCAATAATGCGAATTGGAGCTAATCCCCTAAAATAGGAAAAACTATGGATTGCAGTCTGAAATTCGACTGCATGAAAAAGGAATTACTAGTAATCGTGAGTAATCACATCACGGTGAATTTAATCTCAGATAGGTACTAACCACTCGTCAGGCGCTGAAAGGAGTATGTGCAATAAGTTTGGTAGTTGCTGATTGTTATTCTAAATAATTAGATTTAGATCTTTTGGCAAAGTATCTTCGTATGCGTGACTCTGATTGGTGTTAAGTCGAAATACGGTTCGGGTTGGGGAACTAGCCCGGGATTAATTAATATTAACGATACACCCATAATATATATAATATTTATTATATTCATACAAATATATTCATACAAACATGAATTTATAGAAATATATTCATACAAATATATTATGTGTTTCATATATTTATTAACTAATTGTTCAATATTATTATTAATATATTATCCTATATAAGTTTATCTTATATTTTAAACATATATGTCATCACTTGAAAAATTTTCCGCGAATTTTACAATACAGATAAATAAGCAGGATGCCACTATTATAAATATATAATTGTAATTTTTTATTCAAATAAGGAAGCAGCAACACATTTAGGTACAAGTGACGCATCAATAAGACGTTACATATTAAACCTATTAAGGTTTTAAGTAAGGAGGGTTCCTTTATTGGTAAGAAGGGTTGAGCTGTAAACTCAATAGTAATATACTTTTAAGAGTTCGAATCTCTTGTCTCCTAATTACTAACTAAAATTTATAATTTTCTTCCTATCATTTTATTACTATACTTTTCTTTTTATTTGTAAAATTTAGAGCTTTATTTATCTTATTAGTTATTGAATGTATATAAATTATATTTAATGCAGGAAAAGGCCTTTATAGCTCAATGGTAGAGCGGAATACTGTTAATATTCTGATAAATGTTCGATTCATTTTAAGGGCTTTCGGCTATCACATAAATAGGATAGTATTCTAATTATTAATTTACTTAGGATTAATAATATATATTATTATTATATTTTTATTTCAAACATTTTGTCACATATAAATAATTATTAAATATATTATTTATAGTAATGATTATAATTATAGATAATAAATTTTTTAATGTCTATATTATAATTAGGATAACAGTTATGAGAAGGTAAAAATTCTTTAGCATGTTGTATATTATAAAAGAAATGATATTCAGTGGTTATAAAGAAATAACTTTAGATTTATTATATGTTATTGCTATATTATTTGGTATATTAGTTATTATTAGTAAAAACCCCATAGTTTCTGTCTTATTTTTAATAGGTTTATTTTTAAGCATATCTTGCTATTTAATTTTAACAGGGTTAAACTTTATAGGATTATCATATTTACTGGTATATATAGGGGCTGTATCTATATTATTTTTATTTATATTAATGTTAATAAATGTTAGAATATCTGAACTATTAACAGACAGTATAAATAGTATACCTCTAGCGATATTATTAGGTAGTTTTTTTAATTATTTTATAAATAATGTTTTACCTTACATGATGATAACTTATAATAATTTACTATATTATAATAGTACTGATACAAGATTAGCTCATGTAACATCTGTGTCATGAGATGGATATTTAGCAGAAACTTCTCATATAACAAGCATAGGAAACATATTATATGGTAATTATTCTATTTGATTAATTATTACATCTATTATATTATTATTAGCGATGGTTGGTGCTATAGTTATAACAATAAAGCCACAAACTAATACGAAATAATAATAATAATAAATTTTAAAAAATTTACCAATTACTATAAAATAAAAAAAAAAAGAAATTAGCTCAATTGGTAGAGCATCCGTTTTACACACGGCAGGTTAAGTGTTCAAATCACTTATTTCTTAATACTTATGTATAATTTAAGTATATATTTAGAGATCTTAGCTTAATGGTAAAGCGTATGACTTTTAATCATTATTATAAGGGTTCAAATCCCTTAGATCTTATAAAATATTTACGGCTATAGGTTAATGGTAGACCATTCGTCTTCCAAACGATATGTACCGATTCGAATTCGGTTGGCCGTAAAGGGTTAGTAACTTAAATGGTAAAGGATTTTCTTGTCACGAAAGTAGATGTCGGTTCAATTCCGCCCTAACTCGAACCTGATTATATTATTAATATAATAATATTATTATATTAATATTAGCTATAAAAAATATTTAAGACTAAGATTTATTGCTGTGGTATATTATATTAATAAGAATATAATTGAAAAGTATGTATTTTTGAAATTATAGTTTTAGTATATGTTAAATATTAATAGAAGTAATTTTCAGGCCCATCCTTACCACCTGGTTTCTCCTTCACCATGACCTTTATATACATCAATTAGTTTACTAAGTCTTACAACATCAGCTGTTTTATCATTTCATGGATTCGCTTATGCAGAAAATAATCTGAGTATGAGTCTTGTATCATTAATACTATCTATGTCATTTTGATTCCGTGACATTATAGCAGAGGGTACATATATAGGAAATCACACTCTAGCAGTACAAAGAGGATTAAACATAGGTGTTGGATTATTTATAGTATCTGAAGCTTTATTTTTTGTAGCTATTTTTTGAACATTTTTCCATAGTGCTCTTTCACCTACTGTGGAATTAGGAGCTATGTGACCTCCTATGGGAATAGAAGCTATTGATCCTTTCGAATTACCATTAATAAACACAGTAATTTTATTAGCTTCAGGATTTACTGTTACATATAGCCATCATTTTTTAATAAACGGAAAGAGAGGTAAATCTTTATATGGTTTAGTATTTACTATAATATTAGCTATAATATTTACTGCTTTTCAAGGTGTAGAATACTCAGTTTCATCCTTTACTATCTCAGATGGTGCTTTTGGGTCATGTTTTTATTTTGGAACAGGATTTCACGGATTACATGTTATAATAGGTACAGCATTTTTAGCTGTAGGTTTATGACGTTTATTAGCCTATCATTTAACTGATAATCATCATTTAGGATTTGAAGCTGGAATACTTTATTGACACTTTGTTGATGTTGTATGATTATTCTTATTTGTATCTATATATTATTGAGGGTCTTAATGTAGTCGAATATTATAATAAATACTTTAACTGGCTAATTCATATTTAGTATATGTTATATATGAATATAATTTTTATTAAAGAATATATTAAATATTACAATTCATATTATTTAGGATATTGATAAAATATTTTATAAATAATATTTATAAGATATTATCTTAAATGTAATTAAAGTATTATGCATCATATAAGTATAAATTACTTTCTTAAAAAGGTATTTTTATTATTGATTTAAATAAAAAGGAAAAGTTGCTATTGGTAAGGCGAGATATTTGCTAAATATTGTGTTTAACACCTGGTGGTTCAAATCCACTCTTTTCCGAATTTAAAAAATAATTTATATAGTTTTGTATGATTTAAGTAATTATATTAATTTGTAATTTGGCTTATATGTAAAAGAATAATCTATAGATTTATAATAGTATATCTAAATTAATGATAACATATTAAGTATTAAATTACACACAATATACTATTATTATATTAATTTTAAAAAGAGTATAGTTTAATTGGTAAAATAGGAAGCTTCAAACTTCAAATTTCCAGTTCAAATCTGGATGCTCTTGCTATAATATAATATGTTCTTTGTATATATTATATATAATATATAATGAATTATATAATTTAAATCTACACGTTTTATAAATTTAACATCCTTTTAAAATTGTCTTATTTCTAATTGTAAACTTTTATAAATTTAGCTTATATTAATATATTTTATATTGTTTTATGTAAATATTTCGTTTTTTTTTATAAATATTTTTGTTAATATATCTAATTAAGGTTCCTTAGCTTAATAGGTAAAGCGCATTTTTGATAAGGATGTGATCGACGTTCAATTCGTTGAGGAATCAATAAAAGTGCGTTAGTTAAATTGGTATAACGGCATGCTACGGACATATTGTTACAAGTTCAAGTCTTGTACGCACTTATAAAAATATATTTGTAATGAATATAATGTTTGTAATGAACAGAATATTTTTTACGGATATATATTACAATAATACCATAACAGGTGGTTTAAATAAAAATTATATAAATAACTTATATTAAATTTAACCTGTTATTTACACAAAGTATAATAGATATTTTTTTAGCAAATTGCATAAGATATATATATATATTATAAATTAAAAATAAAAGGATAAACCTTTATTAAATAAGAAAAGAGAATTGACTGAGTGGTTTAAAGTGGTAAGCTTGAGACTTATTTTGGTATAAACCAACATCCGTTCGAATCGGATATTCTCTGTTATATTTTATATATGTAAAATATATAAATATTATTTTTAAAAAAATAATTAATTAAATATATTTAATATATTTAATAAACGGGTTAGAGCCAGGTTGGTTAGGCGCCTCATTTGGGTTGAGGAATAGTTATGTTCGAATCATAATAACCCGATATATCATTTTAAAGAATAGTATATAAAAATATATAGTAATGTATTTGATATGTAATGTATTATTTCATAATCTTAATACCTTAATAACATTTGTATAATATTTTAAGGATTAAATTTATGGCAAGTATATAAAGAGACTATTAAGGACATTTAGCTGTATATTAGAGAGTGCAAAAGAAGACAAATATTGTCTTATACTCTTAGAAGAAATTCTGTTTTTAAACGAAGTGAATTGAAATATCTTACTAGCTTCAGGAAAGGAAATCAAACGAGATTCTATTAGTAGTGTGAATGAAAATAGATTGAGGGCTTTAAAGTAAAATGGATTAATCTGTTTGAATAAAGGGGAACCTTCCTCTAAGCCTAAATATAATATACAAGCGATAGCGAATAGTACTGTAAAGGAAAAATTTAATTAGTAGTCTTATAAGCAGCTCAAGTTAAGTTTAATAAACATATGAGAGCGTACCTTTTGTATAATGGGTCAGCAAGTTCTAATTAGATGCAAGCAAGCACTGATTAATCTAAGGATTATAAATAGATCAAGGCCAAGGTTAAAACCAAAGCTAAGATATAAGTAAAAACTTATAAAATAAACAATTAGATAAATTGTTTCCTCTGATTAATCATATTTGCCTAGATAATCCAATTATTAAGTAATGAATAAGTATCTAAATAGAGACCCGAAGGGTAGTGATCTTACTATGGTCAGGCTTATAAAAGGCCGAATGGGTTATCGTTGTAAAGATATCCAAAGAACTGTGGTAAGTTAGTGAAAGACAATACTGACTACTATAGCTGGTTTTCCGCGAAACATATGTAAGTATGTGGTTTTAAATAACATCATAGCAGGTACAGAACTGTAATCTCGGACAAATTGTGTATTATTTTCTTTTTAAGGATTTTAATGCCTTTTGTGCACATGGGGGGGTCGTGAAGACTCTATTCGCGAGTATTTGCTCTCGGAAGGGCAATGATGAATATTGAGCTATCAGACATTTAACGATAAGGTTGTATGTCCAAAGGGAAACAGCCCAGAACAAGTGTTTAAGGTTCCAAAGTTTTTGTTAAGTGAAAGTAAGGAAGTATTTAAACTATACAATCAGGAAATAGGCTTAGAAGCGGCCATTTTTTAAAGACCTCGTAACAGAGCACTGGTTCAATAGGTTAGTTAATAACTAACCTCATAAGTTAAAAGCGCCGAAGATATAACGGATCTAAACAAAACACCGACACCTTGTCCATAATAATAATAGGTTAAATATTATAAGTCATATGACTTAATGCAATATTTTAATACTATTTTTAATATACTTGAATACTATTTAAGTATAATTTATGGGGTAGCGGAACATTGGGTAAATCTTAGAATTAATTTTTTTAATTTTAATTATAAAAATGATATCCCAAGTGATAATGCTGACACAAGTAACGAAAAAGAGGAAACTCTCGCCTTAAGCTTATGGTATTGATTAAAACGGTCTCTAAATTAAACTTAAAAGATAAAATGATGAGATTATTTATGTAACAACATAAAGTAGATGTTTTTTTTATAACAAATGTTATATATTTAATATGATATAGTATGAATAAATCTTCCAAAAGATAGATATATAGTACTATCGTTGAGTATATCTGCAAAGTGAGCATGATCAGCAAAGTGGTCATGTTATGTCTATATTTTTCTATGTTGGGAGAGGATATATAAAGATGTTTGTATTGGATGTGTAAATTTTAAGTTTGTTGTAAAAAGAGCATTTAGAGTAAAATTGTTCTGGAAAAACATATATTTCAATAACTATTAGTAATCAAACTAGCGAACAAACCTTAAACTTTTACTTTTGCAGGATGATACTATTGTATTGTAACTATAGTGTTGAAAATTAACCGTACCTAGATACTAACACAAGTAAGCTAGTAGAGAATACGAAGGCGTTTGAGCTAACAATCATTAAGGAACTCGGCAAATTGACACCGTAACTGAGGGAGAAGGTGTGCCATTCCTACTGATTAATATCAGGCTAGGAAGAGGAGACATAGAATGGTGTTGCACGACTGTTTAATTAAA